>OHDI01000688.1_pt1 | contig 12130 bp, 12 predicted proteins | sample 1566981 | NCBI WGS metagenome assembly OHDI01 (sample SAMEA3879509, study PRJEB24766) | human gut metagenome | biome: human-associated habitat; feature: feces | place: USA | collected 1985/1987 | reverse complement strand
AAAATATATAGTCTAATTGTAGCATTATCTCCACCTAGCAAAAAAACTGAAGCCGCTCCCATCGCATCAACATACATGGAATTTGGAAATATAATTGCAGAAATAGTATTTAATACAGTACAAGCCAAACTAATTTTATATGCCCACTTAAAAAATTTTCCCCCATCGGATGTAACTCCAATCTTTACTGTACTCCACATGAGCAATATTCTAATTACTTCCTTTAAACAATGTGTATATGAAGTCTTATTTATTATATTTATTGCTGTCATTAATACACAAAAAGCAATAATCAACTTATCATATCCACCAATTTTATATTCATTTCCTTGCAGTAGATATATTGCTATAAACAACTGAAGTAGCGAAAGTCCCAAATAGAACACTGCAAAAAGTCTGTCAACATACAATAGGCACTCGAACTTATAAATCCAAAATATACCCAATATATAGCATAATGTGGTCAATCGAATTTTGCCCTTCATTTTTTCGCCTCCCTTTATATCAGAAACAGTCATCCAAGCATAAGAATATGTTGCTTATATGTTTTCTTTAATAATCCGTTTCATCAATGCTTCGTTATCTGTTCCCTGATAAAAATCATAGGCGTTTTTAGCATACAAATCATAGTTTTCTTCAATATCACGAATTGCACGCATCAAAGCATCTTTTTTCATGGGTACACAAACGCCAGCCTTGGCAGCCCCGATTGTATTAACCAGACCAGGAACTTCATTTCCGATTGCAGGAATGCGCAGACCGGAGTATTCATAAATCTTATTGGGCGCACAAAATGCACGGTTCAGACTATTCCGATCGTCATAAAAAACAAAACCAATGGCAGCATAGCTAGTCACTTCCAGATGATATGGTGCAGGAATGTTCTTAATAAAAATACTCTTATCGTATTCTTTTTTAATATCTGCAAAAATATTTTCCGGATCCAGACCCATCAATACAAAGTAATAGCCAGTACCGGAATCGCGAATTGCCCTTGCCATCTCCAACATATAATCCCGGCTTTTCAAGATTCCCTGATAGATAATAAATTTCTTATCCTGAACCAGTTCAATTGCTTTCTTGGTTGCTTCAATAGATGGAGTCTTGCGTCTTGCGTCTTGAAAATCGTATGGTTTATTGGGCATAACATAAGGCAACTTCTTCAGACCATACCAGTTTCTCATAATAAAAGCTCTCGTTGTCTCGCAACAAACAATGAACTTTGCATCTCCTGTGAGCATACTAAAAAGCCTATTCTTAGTCTTATTGTCATCCAAGAGTTCCAAGGATGTCAGCGCATAATTATATCCCTTCAGCTTGCCCACCATCGGCATGGCAGTCTCTGCGGTTCCAAACCAAAACAGCGTTTGTGAAGCATCCTTTACAGTTTTCATTTTCTTTTTCACTGCAGAAGCAAACTGATACCAGTTATTGAGTCTATCCAGTTTTCCGGGCAGTTTTCCACGCTGTTCGTGAAGATCAACATAAGGAATATTTTCTGCATCAAAAATGGCCAGCAGCTGCTTAGCGCAAGAGCCATACCATACTTCAACATCCACACCGTTCTTCTTCAACATACGAATTTGTGCAATGCAAGGGGGATAAATATGTAACTCAGATTTCACTATATAGATAACTTTTTTCATTTCACTACCCTCTCATTATCGATTGCACTTTGAAGAAATGCCTTTGATGCATCTGCAGCCGATCGAATTTTGGGGTCTACTTCTGTGTAATCAATCTCTTCTTTTGGAATAACTGGTGCATCACCATAAAAAATTCTACTCTCAAGGCCAATCAAGGTCAGATAATCCCGAATTCTGGAATCAGTGCTTTGCCTGTTATTGATCACGGAATACATGGGCTTGTTAAATATTGTAGAGAAAACCGTACCATGATATCCGTCTGTCATGACAGCCGAAGCATGATACATATAATTCAAAAATTCTACCGGACTTGCATCATTGATAAAATTGCCACGGAAGGATTCTTTTTCCAAATGCATCCAAATATACTTAATTTTCAGTCCACGCTCTTTTGCAATCTGCTCTGCAATTGCCATGTTCTGCTTGATAGGTTTCTTATCAATGAGATAGCAAAGCAGGTATTTTTCCTTAGCAAGCGGACTGCTTTTATCTACAAATGTTTCCCAATCTTCTCTTGTCAGTAAAAGGACCGGATCAACTGTGTCCACAACACTGTGCCCGCAAATTGCTTCTACTTTTTCTTTCGCGCCCTTTTCTCTCAAACCAACATACGGAAAATCCTTTGCATATTTAGAATATCCACGAATATCCTCCAAAGATGACTCTCCGATACTTACTGAATAGCCAACCTTTATCGCCTTCGTCTCAAATGGGAAAAAGAACATCTCGTCAAAATCAAAGATATGCGGATTCCACACCTGATCACTGCCGGTGATAATGGCCCGATACTGTTCCCGGTCCACCAATGCTTTTAGCTGCTCCACATTTACAACTTTTTCTGTATGCGGAATATAATTTTCTACAAAATCTGCAAACCCTTTTTCTTTCCTGAGCCTCTGCTTTACAAATGGCAGCAATACAACATTCACAATTACATTCTTAATTCCATCTTTCTTATGAAAGACAGAATTGTTTTTCTCCTGAACTCTGGAAATTGCATTCAGTACTGTAGCATCGTACCCCACTTTCTCCAAATATTTTCTGAGGGCATAGCACTGTAGAACTGCTCCATAGTTTCTGGCGAAATGATATGTAATGATTCCAACTTTTTCTTTACTCATATATGAACCTCTATCTCTCTCCTATTTCTTTATTGCACGCTTCGCTTTCTCCAACAAAATTGTAGGATTGAACTGATAATACAGCAAATCAATTACTTCAAGACTACCCATTTTATTGAGTGTATGTACACGTCGATAGTTTCTTTTACTATTTATGGTCATGTCAGAGACAGAATAAGTACCAATTTCTTTTTCCTGCAACGTCTCGCCATCAAAGGAATCTAATTTGCACAAACGTAAATACTCACCATATACTCTGCCGCATTCCTGCAAAGCATGATAGATTCCATTATCATATTGAATAAAATTACCAGCCGGTCGCTTATCCACATAGTTTCCCTTAAGTGCAGCAAGTTCTGCCTTCCATGTATTTGTATCAATTTTGAACAACACATTCTTTTTTTCCGGAAGTTTCTGTCCAACAGCGTACATAATATTGTCCTCTGTTTTAACAAAGACGGTATCCACAACCGCAATACCATCATACAAAACAGACTGCAGCTCCCATTTATAAGGAAAGTCCACTGCTTTATAAAGACGCAACTGATTGGCTTCGCTGGTTTCTGGCATCATATAAATATCATTTTTAAATTTAAAAGTATTAGGAAACGACATATGGAATGGTTCATTAATGATTTCTACAAATCCTTTATTATCCTGAAGGTCAATTACACCGATTGTTCCTTTTTCACCATTAGCGTCATCCATTATTTCTACAAAAATATATTCCCGACCATTTTCAACAAAAGGAAAGGAATCCGCATACCAACGATGTAATGTTGGTTCCAATACCTCGAATGGCTGAGTATTATCAAAATGTGTAGCCTTGTCACTAACATGTCGGTAGCCAACTGCATAAGCTCCTTTATAGAAATTATGCAAAAACTTCTTTATTTTCTTTTTCATCTTTGCTCCTCCATAAGAATACTATCATACAAGCGATTAACCTGAACAATATATGCTGCATAACTATAATCCGCACATTTGAAAGAGTCTCTTATATTTTTTTGGAACCTATCTATAACAGTATCTTCCAATGAAATCTGTATTTTTTGTTTCAGAGCCTCAACATCACCTGCATCATAAATCAAACCATTTATGCCATCCGTAATAGTTTCCGTAGCGGATGTACAGTCTGTAACAATACACGGAAGCCCTGCTGACAATGCTTCTGGGATGGTCAAAGGCGATCCCTCATTACAGATAGATGGGAATACCAAAGTTCTAGCTGCTTGATAATATTTTGTCAGCTGCGTACTATTAACCCAGCCAACAAACTCAATTTTAGGATATTTCTGCTTTAATGTATCCAACAACGGACCTACTCCTACAACTTGTCCTCGAATGTCAACACTTTTCTGTACTTCTGTAATAGCTTTACAAAAATCTTCTACACCTTTTTCTTCTGATACTCTTCCTGCACAAAGATAAATATTGCTACAATGATGATCCATTACCATCTGGTCTGATAAGTCGATAGGATTTCTCAAATAATGAAATTTTGTTGACTTCAAATATGGCTGTGACAAAGTTAAAATTCTATTAGAGATATATGCAAAATGAATGTCCTTAGCATTTTTTACATATCGATTTTGAACTGTCTGTCTAACACAGCGCCAGATTTTTTGAAAATAGGAACGTTTGTCACAATTACAGGATATACATTTCCAACTCATTGGCTTTAAATGACAAAGCTCTTTCTTCTGATAATTAAAAAAGCCTCCGTTTGGACATACCGCAAAGTAGTCATGTAATGTAATGAGAACCGGAAAATGCATATTCTGAGCAACCGCAACAACAGATACTGACAACGCTTTGCTCCACCCATGGATATGAATAACCGTATGCTTTGGATCTAAATCCGATAACAATTTTGCAAATTCTGTTTTTGCCTGTCCATTCCAAATGCCATACAGACTTGCTTTAATTTTATTTTTATTACTAGCAATGTGTGGTGTATCAATGCAAACCACCTTGATAGCTTCGTTAGATTGCAGACATTCATCAACTTCTGCATTTGCGGCAAAATAAATCACTTTATTATCTGGATTCTTTGCCAATTCAACTGCGCTTTGAATAGCAATTTTTGCAGCACCTCCGCTGATAACTGCCTTGTCATAAACCATTACAATTGTTTTTTTCATATCTTCTCTCGTTGTTCTACAGTTTTTTTATGATACGATATTTCAGCCATTCTGGAATATGATTTTTAACAATGCTCTTTATAGTTTTTGAGGAATCATCCTTTCAACAAGATCACTCTCATTCAAGCTATATTTCATCTTACAGTTAGCATCTGTACTTTTAATAATACTGGAATTGCACGCAACAACGGTTTCATATTGAGATTTCTTCTTTCGAATTGCTGTGTCTGGAATATCTTCAAATAAATGCTTGCCTTTATCACTATATATCAAAACAGCAGATGCACCATACTTCGCATTAAAGTCAGGATGTGCTTTTTCAATTCCCCAAAAATCACACAGCAGTATATCTCCTGTGTGACCAGCACCTTTATATTTGCAGTGATAGCATGTATCTCTTAGTGTTTTTCCTTTCAAAAAAGCAGCATAAAACGGGTCTTCATTGGAATACTTATAATACTTTCTTCCAGTCATATCTTCAAATGCAAAAGTATAATGCTCTCCTTTTTTATGCTTCACTTTATTTCTGAATGTATAGTTTACAATTTTAGTATTATAATTTTTTTCAAGCCAATCAATATATCTTATAAATAGTCCGGGAGCTGGAACACCGTGGCATGCCACTTCTACAGTATATAAAGAATCGAAACCCTTCCCCAAATAAGATTTAAGTCCTGCTATTTGGCATCCTGTTCCACTATATAAAACAGGCACATTATTCTTCAATAAATCTTGTACCTCTTTAAATGTATCTGCTGTGTTCGATTGAATATATTTTGATTTTTGAATGCTGATCAGAGCATCTTTCTGAGTTACCTTAATATGTTTTATATGGAAATCCTCATTCCATGTACAACCAAATACAACACCATTTTGAGATAGGATTTGTCCTGCTAGTAGCGCAAACACACCACCTGATGTACTTTCTATCAAGTTTTCTTTTTTAATATCTGTCGCTGCCCAAACTTCAATTACTTTGTTTTGAGAGTAAGACTTCTTTTTTTCTGGACATACAGCTACACACAGACCACATGACACACACCCGCCGCCAATCTGAGGAATCAGAAAGCCTCGATCATTTTCGACCATCCGGATACATTTTTTTGGACATTTCTGATAACAAGCACCACAACCATTGCAGGATTCTTCACTTATATTTTCTAAACTATGCTTCATCACTCACACCTTTTAAGCATGTATTTAACCATTCTCTAGACGCAGATGCATTTATTTTCATTCTCCTATGCAAGGCTTCCCAGTTAAAATCATGCTTTTTATCAATATCCTGAATTTCAGACACCATACAATCTTCACACCCATATGTTTCCAGTAAAGTGTAAATTCTGGAATTTTGGGATTTAACACTCGCATCATCGAATCTTTTCGTTACATAAAAATCCTTTTTGAAAATAAGCGAAAAAATGCTGCCATGAAAAGAATCAGTAACTACTGCACATGAATTCTTAACCAGTCCAAGCCATTCACACGGACCAGCATTCTGAATAATTGTGCCGTTAAATTTATAGTGTTCTTTTTGAGTTGGAACCAAAACAAGTTCACAATTATATTTCTGAGCAACTCTATTTGCGATTTCTTCATAAGATTTCTTGCTTGACAAAAAATAAGCAAAAACATATCGCCCATTTATGCGAGGACCAACAGCAAGCTCATTCCATTCCTCATATTCTAATAGAAGCGTTGGATCCACATTCATGGGCACATTTTTTCCTATCAATGTTTTTACGATTTTTACGCCTGTCTTTTCACGGACGGAGATCTCAACAAATTTCTCCAGATACTCCCGAATAATTTTCATCTTTTTACTAGGAATTTCACTGACACCAAAACTACAGGCATACGCATATCTGCGTTCATTCTCAGACAAAAAGTTGAAATAGTAAACTGGGTTTAGAAGCATTGGGGACCAAATTTGATCCGATCCGCATATATAAGCATCATATTTTCCTGATAATTCCGTCAATTCATTTGGTTTTGAATATTGTTTGGTTAGATTAAAGTTTTTACTCAGAAACTGTTCAAAGGCTTTATTCCTTTGGCATAACAATTCTGGCTGTCCCTGTTTTTTGCTCAAATACCCATCAAACTTTTCCTTAAACAAAGAAAAAGAATTATGACATTTGATTAGATTCTTCGCTTTTTCTATCGCAGAAGGTTTATAGTTAATATTACTAACATCATATCCTTCTCTCTTTAAAAAACTCTGTAATGCATAGGCCTGTAGGAGGGTTCCATAATTTCCGTTATACAGCCAGGTCAATATTGCTATTTTCATTATTTTAATCCATTTCTTTATCGAATAATTTGCTATGTTCTTCAGAAACCCTTCGCGCATTGAACCTATTATGCACATCTTCCAGACCTTGTGCTATTATCTTTTCCTTTAGATCTTTTTCTTTATAGATTCGTAGCACAGCTTTACTCGCTCCAGCGGCATCATCCACTTCAACCAGCAGACCGTTTTCTCCATCCTTGATTATATTGGGAATGGCATCCACTCTGCTCGCTACAATGGGTTTACCTGCCATCATATATTCAGGAAGTGCTAGTCCGAAGCCCTCCCATCGGCTCAACAAACATGCAACATCAAAAAGCTCTACATAACTCATTGGGTTATCAACCCAGCCGGTAATATGTAAGCTGTCCGAGAATCCATTGTCTGCCGCATACTTTCTAATATCGGATTCCTGATCTCCGTTACCGACAATAATAAAGTGTGCATTGGGAACTTTTTCCTTCACCTGTTTTGCCATCTTAACAAAGACATCCGGTGCCTTTTGAGGACTTATTCGTCCAACCATACCAACAACAAATGCGTTTTCTGGAATGTTCAGGTCTCCCCTTTTAACTGTACCATGCACACCATTTTCATAGGCCTCGATATCCACACCGTTAAAGATAACTTGCAGCTTTTCCTCTCTGCAAATCTTTTTATCCAATGCAGACTGCTTTTCCGCTTCTGAAATGCAGATAATCTTATCACAGAATGGAGCGGCAATCTTTTCAATAGCTGTGTACATTGCCTTTTTCTTCGCAGAGCATCGCATGTTAAACGCCCATCCATGTGGGTTATATACACAACAATTTTTTATACCGATATCAGCAACACGAGCAATGGCTCCAGCTTTACTAGAGTGAGCATAAACAATATCAGGGTTATACTTCTTTATCAGTGCTCTTACCTCTTTTATGGCCTTTAAGTCAGTCCTTCTAATAGCTCTGGTCATCTCAATTTGTTCAAAAGAATCAAGCAGTCCTTTGTAATCTTCCTCATGGAAATCCTGTGAGCAAACTAGTATATTCTCGAACTTTTCTTTATCCAAATACTTGAGAAGCATTCGGATGTAACGGTCCACGCCGCCTGCAGCCTGCGCCACATGCAGTATTCTGATTTTATTCTTCCTCATCCCTCAAACATTCCTCGTCACTTTTCCACAAGTCTATGTAAGCCTTTTACTCCCCACGCCCCAGCAGGCACACCTTAAACGTCTTAAAAATAATTTTCCAGTCCACCCAGAAGCTGCGCTCCTTGACGTATTTCACGTCCAGATCCATCCACTCCTCAAAGGAGAGGTCGTTGCGGTGCGGGGCGATCTGCCAGTAGCAGCTCAGGCCGGGGGTCACATACAACCGCTGCTTTTCATAGTCGCCGTACTGTTCCACTTCGCGGGGAAGTGCCGGGCGGGGGCCAACGATGCTCATATCGCCCTTCAGGATGTTCCACAGCTGGGGCAGCTCATCGAGGCTGGTCTTGCGGATAAACTTGCCCACACGGGTAATGCGGGGGTCGTCCTTGATCTTGAACACAGGACCATCCATCTCGTTCTGATCCAAAAGGTCGTCCAGTTCTGCCTCTGCATTGGGGCACATGGAGCGGAACTTATAGAACTTAAAGGGCTTTCCGTTACGTCCGATGCGCTCCTGACTAAAAACAGGCCCTGCGGACGGGTCATCCACCACAATGGCGATGGCCGTAGCCAGCATGACAGGCGACAGCACCACCAGTGCCACAGAAGATAAAATAATATCCTGCGTCCGACGCCCAATCCAGTACAGGCGATGGTCGCGCAGATTTTCCTTGCGGTTAACTTCAACTTCCTTATCGATTCCAACAGTATTCGTAGCCATTTTTTCTCCTCACATAAATCCTTGTCTATGCACTTCTTATCGTCATTCGTTTTATCGCAATTTTCAGAAATAGTGCCCTATCAACACGGCATATTTGCGATATGCAGTTTGCGGATGCTGCTTGCGCATTAAAAACACAAACTGCTATAAAGTAATCCCTTTAACTCACACCGTTCCCGCAAGCACCTTCCTTTTAGATAACCGTTCCTCTTTTCCTAAAACCGGCAGACCGTTATTCCTGATCTCCGGGCAAGCAAAAGCCCTCGGACGACAGCTTCGCCCAAGGTCATTTCAAATGCAATGTGGCCGTAATGAAAACCAGAACGTCATGCTACAGCTCAAGCGCCGTATGTGCATTGCGTCCAGTATGCAATATTTCACATTTTTGTAGAACCTCAACAAGCCCACTCCATTTTCACCTTTGCGCATCACGCCAGCAAGGGAAACAGCAGTGGGCTTTTTATTTTGATCTATCATTCGGGTTTCCTCATGATCTATCACCTGATTGTTCGCAAACAGACATAAGCCCACTGGATTCACCTCCTTACCGCAATCAAGGCGTATCCTTCCATCACAAAACAGAGGATACCAGTTCTTCTACGTGGCCGTCTGAATTCTCTTATTATTCTATCATGGTTATATCTGGGAATCAATAGAAATCCGAGGAAATGTATCCATCCGTGTTTTAGAAAAAAATGCGATTCAGCCAGAACTTTTTTTGCACATTGCCCAGTTTCGCATGAAAGCTCCAGATGAAATCATCGATGGACAAAATGTGTGGTCATATAGTTGTCCAAGGCGCTGGAGAGTGCAGTCAGGTGTGATAGCCGCTCCGATGTAATGACAACCGTTAAATAGAACGCGCCCCTCACACTGAAAAGCCGGTTTATGCAGTCACATTGGTCAGGAGTTTTGACGAGGCATATCCACACAGTACCACATAATTTTTACTCTCTCCCCTGCTGTCCCTATTATATATAGGTATAACTTGCATCCCGTCAATGCAGCTACCACCTGCTCTGGATCAGGCTATTTTTGCGCAAAAAAGCCCCTGCCGATCACATTCCTGTGAAAGACAGAGGCCTTCTGCTGCTAGATTTTAATTCGGTCTGGGGAGATGGAACAACTATCTCATTCTACCGAGTCAGTGTCCCCTTCCAGATTTTTAACTACCCCCGGGGTGTCTGACATGGCGTTTTCCTGCTGCATTCTGGCGCATACCGCTTCGTAGATATAGGCGTTTACGCTTTGCCCCGCCTGTTTCGCTGCCTGCTGGATAGTTGCTTTTTCTCCTTTGGGCACTGATAGCTCCAAACGGTCATAATTATTTTTCACATATTTGTGAACTGCACGCTGTTGTGCTGCGCTCGTCTTTGCCATTGATTTTTTCCTCCCGTACATTATAGTGCTTATTATAGCACCTGTCGTCTATTCTCGTGAATATACATTTTACACAAATTTACGCTCAAATCATTGTACAACATTCCATCTTGATATATTCCCGTGAATAGTTTATACTCATGCCATCAGGAACACCGGTTCTCACATCCGACCATTCACCAACGATTTGAAGAGAGGTACACACATGAGTATCAACGTTTTACTGACCCTTGTCGAGCAGTACAAGGAGGCCGCCCAACTGATCGAGGCCGCACAAGCCGAACAGGAACAGCTGAAGATCCAGATCCGCGAGGCACTGGCTGAGCGCTCCACCAACTATCTGGAAGTAGGCTGCCACAAAGTCCGCCTGTCCGATTTCTCCAGCACCCGACTGGACAGCAAAGCCATCAAGGCCGTAGCTCCTGACCTGTACGACCAGTACAGCAAAACGGTCACCGGCACCCGCCTGAGCATCACCTGACATCACCCGAAAAAAGCCCCATACAGCGCCTACCGACCAAAGTTTGCGTTGTATAGAGCCCACTACACCCGCCGGGGCGGGCTACACCAATATTATACCTGTCCCGGCCTTTTTTATCAAGAGAAAGGTTCGAAAAATCATGAAACAGACTGTCAAAACCTCCCGCGCTGCTGGTCAGCTGGAAAAGATGTTCCGCGAGCTCAACAAGCACTACTTTGCAGGCAAGCTGCCCGAGCCCATCATCAGCCTGAAAAAGACCCCGTCCGCCTATGGTCATATCACCTGTTCCAAGGTCTGGCAGGCAGGCGGTGAGAACAAGTACGAGATCAACATTTCATCGGCTACCCTTGACCGTCCCATTGAGGAGACCGCTTCCACCCTGCTGCATGAGATGGTGCACGAGTACTGCATGGAGACCGGCATCAAGGACACCAGCAACAACGGGGTCTATCACAACCGGCGCTTTAAGGAGCAGGCCGAGGCACACGGCTTGACTGTCGACCACCACGAGAAATACGGCTGGACCATCACGAGCCCATCCGAGGAGCTGTTGGACTTTATCATCTTCCAAGGCTGGCAGGATATCCAGATGGGCGAACGGCTGGCGTGGTCGGATATGGCAGGCACCGGAGCAGGCAGCAAGGCACCCGGCAGCAGTCAGACCGGCGCGCCGAAACCTCCCAAGGCAAAGAGCAGCACCCGGCGGTGGGTATGCCCCAAGTGCGGTACCATCATCCGGAGCACCAAGGACGTGCGGGTCATCTGTGCGGACTGCATGGAGCTGTTCGTGAAGGCTGACTAAATCATAGCAGGACAGAGAGCGAGGGCACGAGTGAGAGTAGTGCTATATATAAAATTACAGGAGGCTCCTCATGGATACTTATAAAATCGCTATTGACACCTTTCTTGCCGAGATATCCGAGTGCAAAACCAGTGGGTGCGCCGTTTTTTCCGGGGGCAGACATCGCGTTCCAAGACATCCAGCTGCACACGCACCGGAACAAGTCAGAGCTGCATTTCATGGCCGGACACACCATGCTTTCCATCCCCCTTGCCAGCATCCTGAGTATTGAAAAGCCGGTATTGCGAGATATCCAGTCCACCGAGTATAAGATCATCACCAAAGAAGGCTCCAAGATTACAGCATGCGTGATCCCGACCAACGAGGAAATCGCAATCTGCGAGGAGACTGTAGAGTTAGTAAAAGGAAAA
>OHDI01000687.1_pt1 | contig 12146 bp, 10 predicted proteins | sample 1566981 | NCBI WGS metagenome assembly OHDI01 (sample SAMEA3879509, study PRJEB24766) | human gut metagenome | biome: human-associated habitat; feature: feces | place: USA | collected 1985/1987 | reverse complement strand
GGAGACCCCACCGCCGCAGCCGGCGGAAGAATCGGCGTTGCCGGAGACTTCGGCAGAGACCACGCCGCTGATGCCGCTGCCCCTGGATCTCAACCGGGCGGGGGAAGAGGATCTGATGCAGCTGCCGGATATGCAGCCGGCGCTGGCAGCAGAAATTGTGGCATTCCGGGAACGGATCACCGCATTCTCTTCGGTGTATGAACTGCTTTATGTGGACGGCATGACGGAGGCCTATTTCACGGAAATTCGGGATTCTGTGCAAATTTACGGGGACATTGCCCCGGAATAACGCTTTTTTGAGCAAACTCCATACTTTAACCATTTTGTAACCTTTTTCGGAATGGTTCGAAATATTTGACATATTGCACAAAAAATCGGAGCAAAATTTGTATAGTACCACTGAAAAAAATGAAAGAATGGTTTAAGCCATTGACATTCGTTGCGAATTGTTGTATATTAGGCTTATCACAAGAATTGTTCTCTGGCACAGTTTTGTGCATTTTCACAGAGGACAGCATCGGTGTGCAGTGAAATGCAGATCTGCTGCACAAAAAAAGGTTATTGCACTGCTATGCCAAAACCGGCACAACGTGTGATATATATATTTAAGGAGGAAATTTCCAATGAACAAGTTGAAAAGAACACTGGCTCTGATGGCTGCTCTGGCTATGACTGCAACTGCATTCGTAGGATGCACCGGCGGCAATGACAGCTCCAGCTCTTCTGAGTCTAAGGCAGAAAGCTCTGCTGAAGAAAGCAGCGAGGCTGAAGGCGAGGAGTCTTCTGAAGAAGCAGAAGAATCTTCTGTTGAGTCCGCAGCTGGCTACACCAACGTTGATGTTCCGGCTCTGGGCGAACCGGACGGCTCCCTGAAGGACGGCGGCGACAAGCTGACAATCCTGTGCTGGAACGATGATGACCTGAAGTACATGTACGACATCGTTGCTGATGCAACCGGCATGGACAAGAGCATGATCAACTACAAGAACGTTGGTTCTAGCGGTACTGAGGCTAACGAACAGTACGCACAGGTATTCCTGTCTGGCGACGACGTTGACCTGTACTTCTGCGACGCTGACTGGAACATGGCTTATCAGAACAACGATGAGTACTCTGCTCCGCTGTCTGCAGTAGGTATCTCTGAAGACATGTATGCAAATGCTTATGGCTACACTGTAAACATGGGCAAGGACAAGAACGGCGTCCTGAAGGGTGCTTCTTGGCAGGCTGCAGCAGGCGGCTACGCTTACCGTGCAGATCTGGCTGAAGAATATCTGGGCGTAACTTCTCCGGAAGATATGCAGGCACAGGTCGGCAGCTGGGATGACTTCTGGGCAACCGCAGCTACCGTTTATGAGAAGTCTGGCAACACCACTGCTATGGCTGACTCTCTGGGCGGCGTATGGAGAGCTTACTCCAACGGTAACAGAACCAAGTCTTGGGTAAACGACGGCAAGCTGGATTCTTCTTCCGTAGGTGACTTCATCTCTATGGCTAAGGAGAACTTCGACAAGGGTTACATCTCTGGTGCAACTCAGTGGACTGATGACTGGCTCCCGCAGGGTCAGTCTGACGGTGCTCAGGCTAACAAGACCTTCGGCTTCTTCTTCCCGACTTGGGCAATCGCTAAGGGCGGTTCTCTGGAACAGGCTGAAGGCGGCGAAGGCGGCTCTACATACGGCAAGTATGCACTGTGCGAAGGCCCGACATCCTGGTTCTGGGGCGGCACATGGATCTGCGTATATCCGAAGACTGATAACGCTAAGGAAGCTGGTCAGTTCATCTACACTATGACTGCTGATGCTGATGCAATGCAGAAGTATGTAGACGCTCGTGGTGACTTCGTAAACAACAAGGGCGTAATGTCTGCTACAACTGAAGCTGGCACAAACAGCAACCCGCTGTTCGGTGGTCAGGATCAGTTCCAGATCCTGTTCAATTCTGCTGACAAGATCGACATGAGCATTGCTTCTGAGTATGATGCAAAGATCAACACAGACCTGCAGAACGCAGTTCAGGATTACTGCAACGGCGTAACCTCTTCTGAGGATGACTGCCTGAACGCATTCCTGGATGCAGTTGCTGCTGACGTAACTGACATCACTGTTGAATAAGCTTCGGCTCTCAACACTTTTTTGAATGATTGAACGTACTGCCTATAGGATAATTGCGTCCTATAGGCGTATGTTTATCTTTTCTCTTACTATTCTACTGAATTTTTGAAAGGGTGTGTGCAAATGGCTTCCGCTGCACAACGTCGAATCAAGTCGATTAGCTATGCGAAGTATGGCTATATGTTCATTGCCCCGTTCTTTCTCGTGTATTGTTTCTTCCAGGTATGGCCGCTGATCCAGACCTTTATCCTGAGTTTCCAGGGTAACGGCGCTGATGCCGGTAACTTTGTCGGATTCGACAACTATGGCATCATCCTGTTCGGTTCTGGCGAAGGCATGGGCCGCCGTGCTGCTGCAATGCAGGATCTGTTCCTGACATCGTTCAAGAACACCATCATCCTGTGGTTTGGTAACTTCATTCCGCAGATCCTGTTGTCCCTGCTGCTGGCAGTTTGGTTCACCGATTCGAAACTGCACATTCCGGGCGTGGGCTTCTTCAAAGTTGTTATGTACCTGCCGAACATCATTACTGCCGTTTCCGTTGCAGCTCTGTTCATGCGCTTTATCTCCAACAGCCAGCTGTCCGCAGTCAACACACTGCTGATGCTGAATGGCGGCGATCCGGTTAGCTTCGAAGCATCTGCTGCATGGAGCCGTGGTATCGTAATGTTCATCCAGACATGGCTGTGGTTTGGTAATACCATGATCATGATGATGTCTGGTATTATGGGCATTAACCCGTCTCTGTTCGAAGCTGCTGCAATTGACGGTGCTTCCAGTGGTCAGGTGCTCCGCAAGGTGACCCTGCCGCTGCTGCGACCGATGGTTGTTTATACCCTGATCACTTCCATGATCGGTGGTCTGCAGATGTTCGATATTCCGTATCTGTATCACACAGGTGCAGGTAAAATCAACGCAAACCTGCGTACCGTTGCGGTATTCGTTTATGAACAGTTCCGTGCCGGTGCAAAGGTTCACCAGCCTGACTACGGCATTGCTGGTGCTGCTTCCGTAATTCTGTTTATCATCACTGCGGCTCTGGGTATTCTCGTATTCCGTATGAACCGTGATGAGGATGAGCATCGGAAGAAGCAGGAGCGCAAGGCTCTTGTCAAGGAATATAAGAGACAGCAGAAACTGGCGAAGAATGGAGGTCTCGGCGCATAATGGAAAACGTTGGTGTTAAAGACAATTATATGTTGATTCAGAGACTGAAATCTGCCGGATGCTTCATTGTCTGCGTCCTGCTGGCATTGATCTGTCTGGTTCCGCTGTACATCATGATCATGAACGCAACGCACGGCGACGCTGCTCTGCGTGCGCAGCCGCTGCAGTTCCTGCCGGGCAGTGACTTGGTGAAGAACATCAAGAATATTGCCGGCGGTGAATTTCCGCAGTCCCCGAACTTCAACGTTTGGCTGGGCTACCGGAATTCTCTGATCATTGCAGGCGGTTCTACCATCCTGACAGTATTCTTCTCTGCTTTGACTTCTTATGGTCTGACTGTTTACGATTTCAAGGTTCGTGACGGCGCATATACATTCATCCTGGCAGTTATGATGATCCCGATCCAGGTTACATCCACCGGTTTCGTAAAGTTCATGGTTGGTACTCTGGGTCTGGCAAACAGCTACATCCCGCTGATTATCCCGGCGATTGCAGCTCCTGCTGTTGTTTTCTACATGAGACAATATATGAAGTCTTCCTTCCCGCTGGACATTGTTGAGGCTGCCCGTATCGACGGAAGCGGCGAGTTCCGCACCTTCCTCACCATTGCGATCCCGATGTGCAAACCGGCAATCGCAGTACAGGCGATCTTCGCATTCGTACAGAACTGGAACAACTTCTATACACAGAATATGATCATTATTTCCAACGAAAAGCGTTTCACGATGCCGATCATGATCCAGAGTGTTCTGGGTCAGGATAAGCATCCGGATCTGGGCGCACAGTACGCTGCAGTTGCACTGTCTGTTATCCCGATCATCGTGATCTACCTGATTCTGTCCAGATTCATCGTTGCTGGTGTAGCACTGGGCGGCGTAAAGGAATAATCGCATTTCAACAGAATGTTTGTTCTTTTCAAAAGAGTCATTGCCTTCGGGCAGTGGCTCTTTTTCTATTTCCCGTGGATGTTTCCGGGCAAAAGAACAGCCCTCCGGTCGCTGCACCAGAGGGCTGTTTGGTGTTTTCATTTCAGTGTGTGCTTATTTCTGTTTCAGTTCTGCAGCACGGAGGGTGTTTTTCATCAGCATGGTGATGGTCATAGGACCAACGCCGCCGGGAACCGGTGTGATAAAGCTTGCCTTCGGCTCGACCTCGGCGAATTCCACGTCGCCGCAGAGCTTGCCGTTTTCGTCGTGGTTCATGCCCACGTCAATGACAACTGCGCCCTCTTTCACCATGTCGGCGGTGATGAAGTGCGCTCTGCCAACGGCGCTCACCAGAACGTCCGCAGCTGCGCAGACTTCCTTGAGGTTCTTGGTGTGGGAGTGGCAGATGGCGACGGTTGCGTTCCGGTGGAGGAGCAGCATCGCCATGGGCTTTCCCACGATATTGCTTCTGCCCACGACCACGCAGTTCTTGCCGTCCAGGTCAGTGCCGGTGCTGTCGATGAGTTCCATCACACCTGCCGGAGTGCAGGGGAGAAAGTCGTAGTCGCCGATCATAATTTTGCCCACGTTGATGGGGTGGAATGCGTCCACATCCTTCAGCGGCGAAATGCTGTAGATGACCTTCTGCTCGTCAATGTGTTCCGGCAGCGGCAGCTGCACCAGAATGCCGTGTACCTTGTTGTCCTTGTTCAGAACGCCGATCAGATCGAGGAGCTGTTCCTCGGTGGAATTTTCATTGAGCCGGTATTCAAATGCGTGAAAGCCCACTTCCTCGCAGGCTCTCTGCTTGTTGCGCACGTAGATCTGGGATGCCGGGTCGTTTCCCACCAGAATGACCGCCAGTCCCGGCTGGATGCCGCTGTTTTCCCGCAGCGCCTGCGCCTCTTCCTTGATTTTTTGGCGAATCTGGGCGGAAACTTCCTTGCCCGAAATCAACTTTGCCATATTGCGTTACTCCTTTTCGTTCTCATTCTCACAATTTTCTGTTGCAGTATCATCATTGTCCGCAGATGCGTCCGATGCGTCAGCCTCTGTGGTAGTATCTGTAGTATCGTCTGTGCTTTCCGTCTCGTTGGATTCGCTGTCCTCTGTGGTGTCTGCGCCGGTCTTGCCAGCCTCATATTCCGCCAGCATCCGCTTGGATTCCGCCGTGTCCTTGTACATATGATAGTCCACGCCCATGCGCTTGACCTTTGTACCGATGGCAATTTGCAGGATAACGGAAACCACTACGCAGCAGATTGCCAGAATCTGGGACACACGCACGTTGCCGATCACCAGGCTGTCTGTGCGGAGACCTTCCACCACGGCACGTTCTGCGCCGTACCAGCAGATATAGATGAGGAAGATCTGTCCGTCATAGCGGCGAATTTTCTTGGCGAAAAGCGCCAGCAGTACAAAGCCCAGCAGGCACCAGACGGATTCGTACAGGAAACAGGGGTGAACCGGCTGAGACGCATCCAGCGTCGTGCCGAAGTTGGCGAAATAGGTGGTGGAGGGATACTGGTCGGTGATCCACTCCTGGATTCTGCCGCCGGACATTCCGAAGATGCTGTTGGTGTTGCAGCCGAACGCCTCCTGGTTGAAGAAGTTGCCCCAGCGTCCGATGCCCTGTCCCAGCAGGAATCCGATGCCGACAATATCCAGCAGGGGCAGGAACTTCACCTTGCGTATCTTTGCCACCAAAAGTCCTGCCAGAAAGCTGCCGATGATGCCGCCGTAAATGGCGAGTCCGCCTTCCCGGATATTGAGGATGCTTTTCCAGTCGCCGGCGTAGTTGTTCCAGTTCAGCAGAACGTAATAGGCACGTGCGCCCACCACGCCGCCGATGATGCCGCCGATGATGCAGTCCATGACACGGTCGGGGTTCAGCCCGTACTTTTTCACCTGGGTGAAAGCGTAGACCATCGCCAGCACCAGCCCCAGGGTGATGAGGATGCCGTACCACTGGATGTCCAGACCGCCAATGGAAAAGGCGGTGCTGTCCAGGTGCAGGTCAATCCCCAGTTTCGGAAAGGTGATTTCGTTATAATCCAGTGTTCCGATTGTTTCTGTCGTCATATGTTTCCCGGGATCTCAAAGGAGATCCCTGCCTCCTTTGGGTTATTTTGCCGGCGCAATGATGGAGAGCGTCATGCGCTCCACATCCACTTCCTCCCGGAGGAAACAGTTGCAGTCCTCCAGGGTCATCTCAGACAGCACCTGCATGGTGTCGTAGAGACCGCAGCCAGCCATGTGGGATGCCACCAGCGCATTGGTCACTGCGGAGACGTTGTTCTGCTCCCGCACCAGATTGCCGTAGGTGGTCTTTTTGCACTCGGTGAACATGGTCTCATCCAGCCCGTTTTTCTGTGCATCCAGAATGGCAGCGGTGATCTTTTCCCGGACTGCCTTGGGGTCACGGGATTCGCCGCCGAAGATCATGGTGAAGAAACCGTCGCCGTTGAACACTTCGCTGGAAAAGCTTTCGTTCACCAGTCCGCTCTGGAGCATTTCCTGGTACAGGAGAGACGAGCTGCCGGACAGGGTCAGCATAGCGATGTGCGCCTGCATCTCTGCACGCAGATTGTCCATGCCGCTCCGGGGCTGGCACTTGATGCCCAGATTGAACAGCGGCTGTCCCACTGCGGCAGTCTCCACCGTCTCCGGACGAACGATGTCCAGGGTCTCTTCCGGGAAAACGGTCTCCAGTTTCTGGTCATCGCAGGGTTTCAGCAGACGGTCTGCCACTTCCAGTACCTCATCCACAGTGCAGTTTCCGGCAACCGCCAGCACCATGTTGTGGAGATTGTAGAAGGTGCGGTAGCAGCGGTACAGCAGATCGTCTGTGATCTGGGCAATGCTCTCGATGGTGCCGGCGATGTCGATGCGTACCGGGTGTTTCTGGTACAGACCGCACAGCATATTGAAGAACACACGCCAGCCCGGATCGTCGTCGCACATCCGGATCTCCTGCCCGATGATGCCCTGTTCCTTGGCGACGCTTTCCGGTGTGAAGTACGGGGACTGGACAAAGGAAAGCAGGATCTCCAGGGATGCCTTGAAGTTGTCGGAGCAGCTGAAGAAATAGCAGGTCTTGTCGAAGGATGTGAACGCATTGGCGCTTGCGCCGGTCTTGGCGTACAGGTCAAAGACGTCGCAGTCCTCGTTCTCGAACAGCTTGTGTTCCAGGAAGTGGGCGATGCCCTCCGGAACGGTGCAGTAGTCCTTGTCGGCAGCGGTCTTGAACTGGGTGTTGATTGAGCCGTACTTCGTGCCGAACATTGCCTCTGTGGTGCTGAACCCTTCCATCTCGCAGACCAGGATCTCCAGACCGCTCTTGTGATGGATGTGGGTGTATTTGTCACCGGTGTTCGGGGAACTGATGGTGGTCATTGTGGTCTCTGCCATGTTACTCCGCCTCCTGTTCTTTGCATTCCATAATATAAATGGTATCCAGCTGCATGGACTTTGCCGCCGCCATCAGATCTTCCTTGGTGACCTTGCGGTAGTTCTCTTCCTCTTCCGCCGGCGTTAGCTTTGTGCCACGGCAGAACTGTCCGAAGTACCAGGAGATATAGCTGGTCGCCGTGTCGCCGATGCCGCAGAGGGTGTTGTGAATGGTCATCATGGTGCTGTCCATCTCCGCATCCGTGATGTCGCCCTTGCAGATGGCATCCAGCTGTGCGGCGATGGCATCCTGTGCGGTGTCCAGGTTCTCGGTCTCAATGCCGCTGTCCACCTGCATGAAGTGCTTTGCCTCGTTGTAGTTTGCGGCGCAGTAATAGCACAGGCTCATCTTTTCCCGGACGTTGGCGAACAGCTTGGAGCTGGGTGTGCCGCCCAGGAGCATTGCCATCATCTTCAGCGCATAGCGGTCGGGATAGGTGGTTTTCCAGCCCATGACCATTTTGCACTGGTTCACCGGAAGTGCCTCCCGTACCACAGCCGGTTCTGCCTTGCAGGGGCTGGGGTTGAGGAACTGCACCGGTGTCACGCTGCGGTTTTCGATGGCGGCGAAAGCCTGTTTCAGGGTGTCAGCCAGCTGCGGCACAGCTGCCGGACCCACAAAGTAGATTTCGATCTGTGCAGTGCGGAGCAGTTCCTGGAATGCCGCATAAGCGGCTGCCGGTGTCAGAGCCTCTGCGGCGCTGCGGCTGCCGTAGCAGGAGAACGCTGCCGGTTCGCCGGCGAAGGCAGTCTTATAGGTCTGAGAAATGGCATACTGCCGCTTTTCGTTGATCTCTGCGTCAATGCTGTCCAGCAGGTTCATCTGCTGGATGCGGAACTCGGTGTCGTCGAAAGCGCCGTCCGTCACATTGGGCTGGAAAATGCAGCCCAGCACGATCTCCAGCAGCTCTGCGAAAACAGATTCGCCGTCCAGCGCATAGCGGTCAGCGATGGCGGAAGAGCGCAGGGTGATGGACTGGACATCGCCCTGTTTGGCAATGGTGCAGCTCAGATCAGCCCCGTAGAGCAGATGCAGCTTGCGGTTCATTGCCGCATTGGAGGGATAGGCTTTGCTGCTGGAAACCACAAGGCTCCCGGCGAGGGCGCAGGCAGCGGCAGTCTGTTCCGACAGAGGCTGCAAAAACTGGATGCGCAGGTGATTGGTCTTTAGTTTGGAGTCCAGGATCTCAGAAAACGCAATGTTGTCCGAGAGCGGGATCCGCTGATAACTGGTTGTCATAACATCGTCCTTTCCAAAGGATTGCGGCGCTGTAACAGCGTCTGAAAAGTTGTTTTCCATACATAGTACACATCTGCGTGTCAATATGGATTCTGGCGTATCCCTGCTTTTGCAGGCATACAAATTTATTATACCACATTTCGCTGCGGATTGCTACGGTTTTTTTGAAATTCTCAGAAATATTTTCCGCAGAGAATTTCCGGGCGCTTTTTGCGATGGTTTACAATTTGTTGTTGAAAAGAAAACGCTTTTTTAGTATAATAAAATATGAGAACCTATCGAAGGATTCCTGCGCCGGAAAAAGGGTGCAGAAAGATATCATCTCCAACAGGAGGAAAAGCAAGATGAAAACAATTACAGTACACGCCAGCCAGACCTATCCCATCTGGATCGGCAGGGGACTGCTGGGACAGTGCGGCAGCTATCTGAAACAGCAGACCAAGGCACAGACGGCGGCGGTCATCACCGACGACCATGTGGACAAATATTACGGCGACATCGTGACGAGTTCCCTGGAGGCGAGCGGATTCCGCACGCTGAAGTTTGTCTTTCCCCACGGCGAGGCATCCAAGTGCAGCAGGACGCTGAACCAGATCTATGACTTTCTCTGCGAGAACAACATCACCCGGACGGACTGCCTGGTAGCCCTGGGCGGCGGCGTGGTGGGAGACATCACCGGTTTTGCGGCGGCGACCTATCTCCGTGGACTGGACTATCTCCAGATTCCCACCAGCCTGCTGGCGCAGGTGGATTCTTCTGTGGGCGGAAAGACAGCCATCGACCTGCCCGGCGGCAAGAACCTGGTGGGCGCATTCAAGCAGCCGGTGGCGGTGCTGTGTGACCTGGATACCCTGGACACCCTGCCGAAAATGTTCCTGGCAGACGGCATGGGCGAAGTCATCAAGTACGGCATGATCCGGGACGAAAAGCTGTTCGAACTGCTGGAACAGCACAACCTGGAAAATGTCAGCAGCGCTATGGACGAGATCGTCCCCACCTGCATTGACATCAAGCGTGACGTGGTGGAGCAGGACGAGTTCGACACCGGCGAGCGGATGATTCTGAACTTCGGGCATACCCTGGGACACGCCGTGGAAAGCTATTATCACTACGAGACCTATACCCACGGCAGCGCAGTGGCAGCCGGAATGTGCATGATGACCGAAAAGACCTGCACTCCGGAACTGTACGTGCGGCTGTGTGACTGCGTGAAGGCATACGACCTGCCTACCGAAGTGCCGGCATCGCTTTCGGAATTGGTTCCGCTCTGCGGCAACGACAAAAAGCGTGCCAGCGCAGCCCTGCGGTTCATCGTCTGCGAGACCATCGGCAAGGCAGAGATCCGCAGTATGCCCTTTGACGAGTTTGCCGTTTGGATGGGAGGAGACGCATGAACATACTGATCTCACCGGAGAAGCTCCACGGCACTGTGCGTATCCCGGCATCCAAAAGCATGGCGCACCGTCTCCTGATCTGTGCAGCTCTGGCAGAGGGAACTTCCGTGGTTTCCGGGGTGGATATGTCACGGGACATCACCGCCACCATGGACGTGCTTTCCGCATTCGGCGCATCGTTCCGGCAGGACGGCAGCACCATCACAGTCACCGGCGTAGGGAAGACCAGACCCCAGGCGGCTGTGGCGGACTGCTGTGAAAGCGGCTCGACCCTGCGGTTTCTCATTCCGGTGGCGGCGGCACTGGGTGTCCACACCACCTTTTTCGGACAGGGCAGACTGCCCCATCGTCCCATCACCGCCTATCTCCGGGAACTGACCAAAAAGGGCATTGCGTTTGAGTATCACAACACCATGCCGTTTTCCATTGACGGCGCACTGCAATCCGGTGTCTATGAGCTGGAAGGCGATGTGTCCTCCCAGTATGTGACCGGACTGCTGTTTGCGCTGCCGCTGCTGGAGGGCGATTCGGAGATACGGATGCTGTCCCGGCTGGAGTCCAAGCCGTACGTTGACCTTACCATCGCCTGCCTGCGTCACTTCGGCGTGACCGTTTACGAGACGGAACAGGGCTACACCGTTCCCGGCGGTCAGCAGTACCATGCCTGTGACATGGAAGTGGAGGGCGATTATTCCCAGGCGGCGTTCTTCTATGTGGCGAACGCCCTGGGCAGCGACATCACCCTCACCAATCTGAATCCGGAAAGTGTGCAGGGCGATAAAAAAATTGTGGAAATCACACAGCAGATGTGTTATAATAGAGAAAAGGGACTGCCTGCCTGCTTTGATGTGGATGCGGCAGATATCCCCGATCTGGTACCGATTTTGGCGGTGCTTGCCACATTCGGCACAGCGCCGTCCCGGATCACCGGGGCGCATCGTCTCGCCATCAAAGAGAGCGACCGTCTGGCATCCACTGCCGACCTGCTGAACCGGCTGGGCGGCAAGGTGACCGCCACCGCAGACGGTCTGGAGATCGAGCCGGTGGAACAGCTCCACGGCGGCACGGTGGACAGCTGCGGCGATCACCGCATCGCCATGTGCGCCGCTGTGGCAGCCACACGCTGCACCGGAGAAGTGACCATTCTGCACGGAGAGTGCGTTGAAAAATCATATCCTCGGTTCTATGAGGATTATCGTCAATTAGGAGGAATCGCCAATGTCATCGTTCTGGAGTCGTAATATTTCCCTTTCCATTTTCGGAGAGTCACATGGTCCGGCGATCGGCATCGTCATCGACAATCTGCCGCCGGGAGAATACATTGATGTGGAAAAACTGCGGCAGTTCATGGCACGCCGTGCGCCGAAAAAGGACGGCACGACCACGCCACGTGGTGAAAAAGACCTGCCCCAGATCATGTCCGGACTGCTGAACGACCGCACCACCGGCGTTCCCCTCTGTGCGTTTATCCAGAACACGGATACCCGCTCGAAGGATTACAGCAATCTGGCACGCCTGCCCCGTCCGGGACACGCCGACTATACCGGCGCAATGCGCTATCGTGGGTTCAACGATGTCCGTGGCGGCGGCCATTTTTCCGGCAGACTCACCGCTGTGCTTTGCCGGCGCAGTCTGCGGTCAGATTCTGGAGCGCCGGGGTATTTATACCGGTGCGCACATCGCCAGCGTCCACGGCATCAGCGATGACGCTTTCAGCCGCACCAAGGTGACCAAGGAGGATATCCTGGAAGTGCGTGGAAAGGATTTCCCGGTGCGCAACGATGCACAGGGCGAAAAGATGAAAGAGGACATCCGGAATGCCAGCCAGGGCGGGGAGTCTCTGGGCGGCATCATC
>OHDI01000683.1_pt1 | contig 12217 bp, 10 predicted proteins | sample 1566981 | NCBI WGS metagenome assembly OHDI01 (sample SAMEA3879509, study PRJEB24766) | human gut metagenome | biome: human-associated habitat; feature: feces | place: USA | collected 1985/1987 | reverse complement strand
ATACATCAAACAAAAGATAAGAAAAAAATACTATAATCCGCAACAACGCAAAAAAGTGGCTCAATGCCTTTATACTAGGGCTTTGGACCACTTTATTTCTTTTCTAGCTGTCAAAGACAGGATTTTATAACATAATCAAAATATATGCAAGCTTAAATTTAAAATTTAGTCTAACTCAAAAGCACCCGTGTACAATTGATAGTATTTACCCTTTTGTTTCAACAAGTCCTCATGATTACCACGCTCAATAATATGGCCTTGTTCTAACACCATGATCGCATCACTATTTTGGATAGTTGAAAGTCTATGTGCAATCACAAATACCGTTCTTCCTTCCATCAACTTATCCATACCTTCCTGAACGATTCTTTCTGTATGTGTATCAATGGAACTTGTTGCTTCATCCAAAATCAAAACAGGAGGATTGGCAACAGCTGCACGTGCAATGGATAAAAGTTGTCTTTGTCCTTGCGATAAAGATTCTCCACCTGCATGAATCATTGTGTCATAACCATGTTCTAAGTGTTTAATAAATTCATGTGCATTCGCTAACTTACTTGCCGCAATACACTCTTCATCACTCGCATCCAAACGACCATAGCGAATATTATCCATAATGGTACCGGTAAATAAGTTTGTATCCTGCAATACAATACCTAATGATTTTCTAAGATCTGCTTTCTTGATTAGTTTTACATCAATACCATCATACGTAATGGAACCCGATTGAATATCATAAAAACGATTGATTAGATTCGTGATTGTTGTTTTACCAGCACCTGTAGCTCCTACAAAGGCAATCTTTTGTCCTGGTTTCGCAAATAGAGAAACATCAAATAAAATCTGTTTATCTGGATTATAAGAGAAGTTCACATTTTCAAAACGAACATCTCCACGAAGTGGAACCAATTCATCTTGTCCATCTTTTCTTGGATGATGCCAAGCCCAATGATCATGATCAATTTGTTCTAAAGTCACGATACCATCATCCACTTCACTTTCCGTATCTATGATTTCATAAATACGCTTAGCCCCTGCATCTGCCATTATTACTGCATTTAGCTGCATACTAATTTGTCCAATTGGATTTGTGAAACTACGATTTAACTGTAAGAAAGCGGCAATGCCACCTAATGTTAATCCTGCAATATGATTTAGGGCAAAGATAGAACCAACTACCGCAACAAGTACATAAGAAATGTACCCAATATTCATTACGATTGGCATTAAAACATTCGCAAACGTATTCGCATTGGCACTTGCTTCAAACAACGCATCATTTACTTGATCAAAATCTTTGATGCTTTGTTCTTCATGCGTAAAAACTTTAATGACTTTACTTCCTTCCATCATTTCTTCAATAAAACCATTTTCTACACCCAATTGTTTTTGTTGGGCAATAAAGTATTTACCTGATTTTGCCGAAATCTTTTTTGAAGTATACACCATCAATAAACCACATGCGATTGTTAAAACAGCCAATGGAACATTTAAGATAAACATAGAAATCGTAACTGAGATAATTGTCATTAAAGATACAATGACCTGAGGAATACTTTGAGAAATTAGCTGTCTTAAAGTATCCGTATCATTTGTATAAACAGACATAATATCCCCATGTGCATGTGTATCAAAGAAGCGCAATGGCAATGTCTGCATATGTTCAAACAATTCATCACGAATATGTTTTAAAGTACCCAATGAAATTGTTACCATTATACGATTAAATCCATACGTAGCTAAGATACCTACACCATAAATCATCACCAATTCCATTAATGCATTGAATAAAGGCGTATAATTTGGAACTGTTTGTGATAATAACGGAACAATATAATCATCAATCAAGCTCTTTAAAAACATGCTTCCATATACATTGGCGATACTAGATACAATGATCAATACAAGCACAATAAAACTTTCAATTTTATAAGAAGTAATTGTTTCTTTAATTACACGCTTTAAACTATTTGTATCTCTATTGTTCATCAAAATCACCTCCATTGTTTTGTGCTTCAAAAGTTTCTTTATACATCACATTCGACTTTAATAATTCTTCATGCGTACCTAAACCAGAAATTTTTCCATCATCAATAACCAAAATCTGATCTGCATCTTGAATACTTGAAACACGCTGTGAAATAATGATTCGAGTTGTATGTGGAATCTTCTCTAAGAATGCTTGTCGAATCAAAGCATCAGTTTTTGTATCCACGGCACTTGTAGAATCATCTAAAATCAAAATTTTAGGACTCTTTAGTATAGCTCTTGCGATACACAAACGCTGTCTTTGTCCACCCGAAACATTCGATCCACCTTGCTCAATATACGTATCATATTTATTTGGCATTAATTGAATAAACTCATCCGCCTGCGCTAATTTACAAGCTTCCATGATCTCTTCATCTGTCGCATTTGGATTACCCCAACGCATATTCTCTTTGATTGTTCCTGAGAATAAAACATTCTTTTGTAGAACCATGGCCACATTATCACGCAATACTTTTAAATCATAATCACGAACATCTATTCCAGCTACTTTCACACTACCTTGTGTTACATCATATAGTCTTGGAATCAATTGTACTAAACTCGATTTACTAGATCCCGTTGCTCCAAGAATTCCTAGTGTTGATCCTGAAGGAATGTGCAAATCAATATGACTTAAAATATCTTCATCATTTCCATAATGAAATGAAACATCTTCAAAATCAATGGTTCCATTGGCCACAGTTTGAACTCCGTTTTCTGGACTTGTTAAATCGGATTCTTGATTTAATACTTCGGCAATACGTTTTCCACTCGCAATCGACATTGTCACCATGACAAAAACCATACTCATCATCATTAGAGACATCAAAATACTTGCGGTATATGTAAATAAAGACATCAATTCTCCGGTTGTCATATTTTGAGCCACAATTTGATGAGCCCCTAACCACGAAATCAAAAGAATTGTGCCATACATACAAAGCTGCATAACAGGCGAGTTAAACACTAAGATTTTTTCCGCTTTCCCTTGAATACTAAAAATAGTCTCACTTTCATTACGGAACTTTTCAATTTCATGATCCTTACGAACAAAAGATTTCACGACACGAATGCCTAGAATATTTTCTTGAATACTCGCATTTAAAAAATCATAACGAGAGAAAAGTCGACTAAAGATGGGACTTACGATAAAAATAATTCCAAATAAAACAACGCCTAAAACAAGTACGGCAGCCACAAAAATCATAGCCATTTCTTTATTAATGATAAAAGCCATGATCAAAGATGCGATTAACATCAATGGTGCACGAACACAAACACGAATAATCATCTGATATGCATTTTGTATATTTGTCACATCCGTCATCATACGTGTGATTAATCCACTTGTTGAATAAGCGTCAATATTTGAAAAAGAAAAGTTTTGAATATTACGATACTCTGCCTTTCTTAAATTCTTCGCAAAACCACTCGATGCGATTGCCGCATGCTTTCCACTTTTAGCACCTGCCCACAAAGATACAAAGGCTGCCACCAACATTAAAGTTCCATAAAACCAAATTGAACCCATATTTCCTTTTTCAATACCATTATCCACTAATAATGCCATCAAAAATGGAATAAACACTTCAAGTATGGCTTCGATTGAAACATAAACCGGACTCAATAACGTATCCTTTTTATATTCTTTAACTTCATTCAATAAAGTCTTGACCATAATAAAACCTCCATTATTCTAAATCTTCAATTATTCTAAATTTTCAGCTAGCTCTTTTAAGATTTCTAACAATTGCACCTTCTTCTCGTCACCTAAGACATTTCCAAATCTAGATTCCATTGTACGAATCTGCTTCACGATATCTTCATGAAGATCCTGCTCTTTTTGAGTCAACACAATAGCACGAACTCTTTTATCCTTTTGATTCAATTTTCTTTCAATAAACCCCTTCTGTTCCAAGCGATTTAAAATTCCTGTAACCGTTGGATTCGAAATATGAAAATGCTCTTCTATATCTCTTTGAATGACTGGATCCTTATCCGTAAAATGTAGATATCCTAAGACATCTTGTTGAGATTTAGTTAAATCATATTTTTTTAAACCTTCATTCATATGTTTGTCCATTTTTTTCTTGATTAAACTAAAATAAAAACCAATCTCATCATTATCACGCACAGTATTCGCCTCATTTCCATAGCATGCTATATATTTATATAGTACGCTATATATTTTACTCAAACAATTCCATTTGTCAATTTTTAATTTTTTAGTTATCATACTTATGTATGAAAAAAAATGAAGAATATATTGTAACATGTATCGATGATACAGATTTAAATAGTGGTGTTGTAAAAATTGACGATATGGTTGTCTTTGTGCCAAACTTATTGATTGGTGAAAAGGCAAAAATCAAAATCGTAAAAGTCAACAAAAAATATGCTTTTGGCATAATTACTCAACTTTTAGAGCCAAGTATAAATCGCCAAGAACTTACTTGTGAAGTTGCTAAAACATGTGGTGGATGCCAACTTCAACACATGAAGTATGCTTATCAATTAGACTATAAATATAAACATGTCAAAAAATTATTTGAAGACATAGAAGTCAAGCCAATACTAGGTATGGATTCTCCTTGGTACTATCGTAACAAAGCACAGTTTCCGGTTAAAATCAAAGATGGAAAAGTACAAATGGGATTTTATCGCCAACATTCAAACGACGTTGTGACATGTAAAGAATGCAAAATTCAAGATTTTACAATCAATGAAATCTTTGGCTTCATTCAAAAACATATCACAATTGAAATGGCAGAAGGCTTACGCCACATCTTTATCCGCCACTCAAGTACAGATGAAATTCAAGTCGTATTTATCGGTAAAAACGAAAAAAATATTATATCTTTATCTGACCAATTAAAAAACACATTCGCAAATATCACAAGTATTGTATTTAACTACAACACACGAAATGACAACGTGATCTTAGGTGATACATATAAAGTCTTATATGGAAATGACTACATCATTGAAAAATGTTTGGGTAACAAAGTGAAACTGCACTTTAAATCCTTCTTCCAAGTCAACCCTATACAGATGGAAGTTTTGTACAATCAAGCTATTAAAGCCGCTAATCTTTCTGGAAACGAAACATGCATTGATATGTATGCAGGCACAGGTACCATTGGTATGGCTGTCAGTAAACATGCGAAAAGCGTGATTGGTGTTGAAATCGTTAAAGAAGCCGTTGATAATGCCAACGACAATACAAAAATGAATCATCTTGATAATTGTCACTATATTTGTCAGGATGCCACAGATTTTGCGCATGATCATAAAGATGATAAAATTGATGTTATTTTTATTGATCCACCAAGAAAAGGCATGACTGAAAATGGTATTAAAGACACAATAACAATGCAACCTGATAAAATTATATATGTTTCTTGCAATCCTAAAACGTTATCACGAGATCTAAAAATTTTTAAAAATTATGGATACCAATGCGAATACGTTCAACCTGTAGACATGTTTTGTCAAACAACCGGACTTGAATGTGTTGCCAAGCTTGTTAAAATAGTGTAATATTTTAACAATATGAGGCCGTGGTGGAATCGGTAGACACGCTACTTTGAGGGGGTAGTGAGTAATGCTCGTGTGCGTTCAAATCGCATCGGCCTCACCATATAGATATAAAAAGTGCTTCGGCACTTTTTTTTATTTTCCACACAAAAAAACTAGACCAAACGGCCTAGTTAGTCTTTACTTGGAAATTTAAATACTTGTTCCCCCTCTTTTGTCACTAAGTATTTTCCACGCGCAATATATTCAACATAATCTGGATTTGTCAGATTCTGTTTTGCCTTCTCCAATTCTTTCTTTTTAGAAGACAATTCTTTTTTTTCTTTTTCCTTTTGAACAATACTCGACTTTAACTCATGCGTCATTGACAATTGCTGCAAACCACCCATGATTAAAAAGCCAGACATAACCAGCATTGCGATATATACAAAGAAATGTTGAACTTTTTTTCGTTTTCCCTTCATATTTTTATCCCCTTTTTACTATAGCATATAATAGAAAGCGATTTCAATGTAAATTATTTCACACGCATAGCTAAAATCGCAATATCACTAGGATTTATACCAGAAATACGACTTGCTTGTCCTAATGTTAAAGGCTTGATAGCTGTTAATTTTTGTCTTGCCTCCAAAGATAAATTATCCATATTTTCATAATCCAAATTGGTTGGAAGCTTCATTTTTTCCATCTGTTGTAAATGTTTCGCATCGCGCTTTGCCTTGGCAATATAACCAGCATACTTTGTCTGGATCTCAATCTGCTCATTAATTTGAGTTTCATAATCCAATCCCGTATATTTTGCCAAGCCCTTAACTGTAATTTTTGGACGTTTAATTAAATCCAATGCACTACATCCGTGTGCCAATGGATCAAAACCCAAGCTATCAAGATATTCATTGACTTCACTATTCGGTTTAATATGTGCATTTGAAAGTTCTTCTCGAGCAACCTCAATATCATCCATCTTCTTTTTAAATGCATCATATCTTTCTTGTGAAACCAAACCAATTTCATAGCCCTTTTCAAGCAATCTTTGATCCGCATTGTCATGACGTAGCAACAATCTATATTCCGCTCTTGAAGTTAATAAACGATAAGGTTCCTTTGTTCCTTTTGTACATAAATCATCTAACATGACCCCAATATAAGCTTCATCACGACGAAGAACAAATGGTTCTTTACCATCCACTTTCAATGCCGCATTCGCCCCAGCCATCAATCCTTGACCAGCTGCTTCTTCGTATCCGCTCGTACCATTGACCTGTCCTGCAGTAAATAAATTCTCAACAATTTTATTTTCCATATTCGGCTTCATCTGAAGTGGATCAATCGCATCATATTCAATCGCATACGCATATTTTTCAATCACACAATTTTCAAGTCCCGGCAAAGAATGAACCATCTTTTCCTGTACATCAATAGGCATTGATGTTGAGAATCCTTGAATGTAAATTGTATCTAATTCTTTAGATTCAGGTTCTAAGAAAAGCTGATGTCTTTCTTTATCCGCAAAACGAACCAATTTATCTTCAATACTTGGACAATAACGAGGACCTACCCCTTTTACTAACCCAGAATACATTGCAGAATCATGCAAATGTGTATGAATGATTTCATGCGTTTCTGGCTGTGTATAAATTAAATGGCAAATCTCTTGTTTTTCAAAAGGCAATACATCCTCTTGTTTTGTTGTTTCACTAAAGCGCAAAAATTGATTTGTCCCTGGTTGTGGTTCTGTCTTTGAAAAATCAATTGTATCCATTTTAATACGAGGTGGTGTCCCCGTCTTTAAACGGAAAGTTTTAATTCCAGCCTCACGCAATGATTCTGACAACGTATTAACCGTCCTTTGATCTTCTGGACCAGAAACAGTGGAAGTATGTCCTCTTAAAACATTACTTGTCATATAAGTACCTGTTGTCAAAACAACCGTCTTACTTTCAATAAATGTTCCATCTTCTAACTCAACACCACAGGCTTTTCCATCCTTGATTACAACAATTTTACATGCTGCCTCAATAATATCTAAATTATCCTGTTCTTCTAATGCCTTTTTCATAAAACGTTTATAGGCAATTTTATCGCTTTGAACACGCAAACTCCATACTCCAGGTCCTTTTGTCGTATTCAACATCTTAAACTGTAAAGCCGTTTTATCTGCCGCAATAGGCATCATACCACCCAAGGCATCAATTTCTCGAACTACGATTCCTTTTGCCGGTCCACCTACACTAGGATTACATGGCATCGAACCAATCATATCTTTACTTAACGTTACGATAGCCGTTTTCTTATTCATTCGACTCGCCGCTAAACAAGCCTCAATTCCGGCATGTCCAGCTCCAACAACTACTACATCATACATTTTATACACCCGATTTCTTTCTTAGTTGAAAGTGAAAAATACTTTGAGGAACTTTTAAATATAAAGTTACAACCACATATACAATTACACTTAATAAACCATTTAAACACATCTTGAACAAACATGAAAGTTTTGATCCTTCAACACCATACAATCCAACTTTAGATAGAAGTATTGAAGTAATCCATAACGCGAATAATCCAATCAAAATACGCACTACAATAATTGAAGTTTTACGATATGAAATGTGGTATACATCTTGAATCTCTTTTAAATTTTTATAAATGATATATCCTGTACCAATAAAACTTGAAATAACAGCACCCGCGATCCCCATGATCCATACAAATGGAATCAAAAGAACTCCTTTGATCAATACACCAATCGCAAGATTTTTTAATACATTTTTTCTTAATTCCAAAGAAACCATTAAATTCGTAACTAACGGAGCTAATGTAGATAAGAAACCTTCCAAAGCCATCCATTGTACAACGAATGTACACAATTCTAAGTTTTCAGAATAATATAACGTGTAATTCAATGGTCCTGCATACGCAAAAATACAAAACGATACAGGAATAGCTACATATAAAACAACGTTGATACTATCCAACACATTTTTCTTAACTAACTTATAATTTTTCTTTGACAAAGCCTCTGAAATATGCGGAATTATCGCTGTCGCAAAACCAGGACCCAAAATCATTGGGATCGCATTTAATTTACCTGCCACATAGTTTGATGCAGAAATAACAGTCGTTGTATCTTCGGCATTATAATGCATCTTTAATCCTGTAGGAAGTAAGAAACCATTAAATACCTGGTCAATATTTCCTAAAATCGCAACCACTAAATAAGGAATAGCTAGGATAAGAATTTCTCTGAAGATTTTCTTAGCTGAATGAGAACGTGTCGTTTGTCTTTGTACCATTTCATCCACTACACATTGGTGTTTACGATCAAAATACGCAAATTGAGCAATTGCCGCAATCGTTGCCACTGAAGTTGACATAACCGCCGCATATAATGCATACTTTTTATCCCAGCCAAACGCATAGACTACAAGGCATGCTGCACTTAGTAAAAAGGCAACACGGAATACTTGTTCAAAAGCTTGTGAAAAAGCATATTCTTCCATTTCTTTTAAGCCTTGATAATATCCTCTAAATGCAGATAATACAGGAACAAGAAAAATCGCTAGAGATAATATTTTTAAACAGTTTGCCATGATATCCGCATTCTTGGCGACCATAGCTGGCGCAATTACATTCGATAAAGTAAATAAGAGGATCATTCCAACAAATCCCGTTAAGCCTAAAATCGCAAAAGCAATTTTCTTTACTAAAATAACACTTTTCGCATCTTCTAAAGCAATATAACGAGCTACAAGTGTGGCCACCGCAAAAGGGACTCCCGACTGAAATATCGTCAATAAATACGCATATATATTATAAGATTGTGCATATACAGACTGATATGCTTCCGATTGAAGTATATATGAAAATGGAATTGTATAAGCCAATCCAATTAGTTTTGATACAAATAGACCGCCTGTTCCGATCAGGCCACCAACAATAATCGACTTTTTAGCCGCTGAAGATTTTGACATAAAATAAAATACCTCCAATTTCATAATTATAACATACATCCTTAAAAGTATTATGATTTTTTATATATTAAGAGTATAGTAAAGATAAGGAGTGTGAGATTATGTATCCAGCCTATATACATACGCAAACTACGGCTCGAAACATTGATCATGCAGCCATCAAAACATACCAGATTCCAAGTTTGATTCTGATGGAACATGCAGCTTTAAAATCAGCCGAAATTATTGAACAAATCACAAATACAAACCAATCTATCTGCATTCTTTGCGGCCCTGGAAATAATGGTGCCGATGGATTAGCAATCGCAAGACTTCTACAGCCTAAATATCCAAATCTATATGTTGTGGTTCCAGAAATCAAAAAGATGTCCGAAGATGAAAAAATTCAATTTCAAATGATACAAAATTTAAAAATCCCATTCAGCCAAAATCTTCCTAATGTCACTTATGACATTTATATTGATTGCCTTTTTGGCAATGGATTATCTAGAGATATTACCGGATTTTATAAAACTATGATTCAAACTGTTAACACATCTCATTCAACCATTATCAGTATTGATATACCTAGTGGCATTGATTCCACTATGGGAAATGTTCTTGGATGCGCCATTCATGCAGATTACACAATTAGCTTGGATTGCTACAAACAAGGACAATGGCTAAATGAAGGAAAAAATCATTGTGGCAAATTATATCTCGTAGATATCGGAATTCCTCAAATTCTTCATCAAAAATGCATGGATAAAATTAAAATATTAAATGAGGAGGATATTCATCTTCCAAATCGCCCATTGAATGCACATAAGTCAACTTTTGGAAAAGCCCTAATGATTGGCGGAAGTCAAAACATGCATGGTGCAATCCATATGGCAAGTCTTAGTGCTTATAAAAGTGGTATCGGTACTCTTACTTTGATGGTTCCAGAATGTATTTCTAATGTTCTCGCAATCAAATCCGATTTTTATATGCTTCTTCAATGTGCCGATCGCAATGGTATATTTAGTTCTAAAGCCATTGATTTGTTGAAACAAAATATTAACAATTATTCAATTATTTCAATTGGAAATGGCATGCAAAAAAACAACATTACTATCGCTTTAGTTGAACAAGCTTTAAAGAGTGACAAAAAAATAGTACTTGATGCCGATGCATTATGGGCTGCACAAAAGAATATTGAATTATTAAAACGGAGTGAAACCACAATTTTAACTCCGCATATTAAAGAAATGTCCGATTTAACAGGTATCCATGTTTCAACCATTTTATCAAACCCATTCGAAGTGGCTCGCGACTTTTCAAAAGAATATCCAAGCTGTGTACTAATACTAAAATCAAGTCAAACCTATATTGCCCATCAAGGCAATGTCTATGTTTTAAATGCACAAAATGCAGGTCTGGCAAAAGGCGGCAGTGGGGATATTTTATGTGGTATTGTCGTTGCGATGCTTGGACAATGCAAAGATAGTTTACAAGCGGCTCTATGTGCTACCTATATCCATTCGCAAAGTGCCAAACTTGATATAGATTCGGCAAGTTTCATGCCCGAAGATATTATCAACAATATTCCAAACACATTAAAAAGGCTGAGATCCTAGTGATTCTCAGCCTCATCTTTTTGTATCAAATTTTTCAATGTTAAAACAGCACATTTCATTAATGGTTTTAAATCATGATTTTGAATGTTTGATAATCCTGCTTTTTCTCTTTCCTGATTAGCCAAACATAAAAACATAGCTCCGCTACGAACATGTCGAGTTTGACTTACAATAAAGAGAGTGCTCGATTCCATTTCGGATGCTAAACAATCTAGCTTACAATAAGCATTCCATTTGTTTTGCAATTCCGGATAAACTGGCATCGTTTCAGGCGCATGCTGACCAAAGAAAGAATCCTTACTTTGAACAACACCTACATGAGAAGGAAGACAAAGTTTTTTTGCACTTTCAACTTGTGCACTTAATACATCAAAACTTGGAACAGCTGGAAATTCGATGGATGCATATTCACGAGTTGTACCTTCTTGGCGAATAGCACCACTCGCAATCACGATATCGCCACCTTAAACATCAAGTCGTATACCACCACAAGTACCTACCCGTAAGAATGAATGACATCCAAGTCGTACAAGTTCTTCAATTGCGATTGCAGTACTAGCTCCACCAATACCAGTTGAAACAACACTGCATAATATCCCATTCATATATCCTGAATATGTAACATATTCACGGTTATCCGCAACAAAATAAGAATCTTCTAAATACGATGCGATATCTTTTACTCTTTTTGGATCACCCGTCAAAATGACATAATCACCAACATCATTTACAGATAATTGAGTATGATATTGTTTATTTGAACCTTCTGTGTAATCAATCATAAAATATCCTAGAAAGATTGGAATTGTAAGTAGTAGACATTTGGATGAAACATTGTCGTATTAAAGCTATAAGCTTGACAATCATCTTTTTCTCCATCCCAATCATTGTTAAGTTTAGATAAAAGATCATCAATTTCATTTTCTTCTAATTCACTTGTCGCATAGAATTCCATACAACCTGCTAAACTTGGCTGTAAACGACTTGGAGAATAAGACATTTTTGAACAAATTTCATTCAATGCATTTTGAACAAGTTCAACAATCGCATCATCTTCTTTATCTACAACAACATGTA
>OHDI01000675.1_pt1 | contig 12378 bp, 8 predicted proteins | sample 1566981 | NCBI WGS metagenome assembly OHDI01 (sample SAMEA3879509, study PRJEB24766) | human gut metagenome | biome: human-associated habitat; feature: feces | place: USA | collected 1985/1987 | reverse complement strand
CCCCGGATGCGGCTGGTCTTTTGGTCGGTACGTTCAATGTTCACAAAAGTCACTCCCTGTTCTTCCCGTGCGGTCAGGCGCGCCAGCGTCTGCTCCACATCCAGTTGTTCCAGAGGGCCGTTTTCCTGTTGGAGCAGCGTGCAGAAGCCGATAGCCTCCTCCAGATCGGCGCGGCGGCTGCGCAGACGTTCCAGCTGCTGGCTCATGCCCTCGGCCAGCGTACGCTGCCCTTCCAGCATCTCCCGGATCTCTGCCAGCGGCACGTCCAGCTTGCGCAGCAGCTTGATGCGGCGCAGGCGCTCCACATCCGCCTGCGAGTAGCTGCGGTAGCCGTTGCCCGGCTCCCGGCTGGGGCTGATAAGCCCCTCTTCCTCGTAAAAACGGATGTTCTTTTTGGTCACGCCGACGGCGGCTTCCACTTCGTTGATCTTCATGGGTCACGACCCCCTCCTTACGGGAGTATTCTACACCTTCCACAAAGGGGAAGGTCAAGCCTTTTTGCAAAAAGAGCCGCCGCACAAGGTCGTACAGCAGCTCCTTCCTTTAAAAATAGCACTTGATCTGGAAACGGTCGGCGTTGTCCTGCTTTTTCTCCACCACGATGTGCTCGTGGTTGAAGTCGAAGTGTACCGGGGTGCACAGGTCGGTATTGCGGGTCAGGCGCAGCAGCTCCTGCACACGCTTCTTTTCCTCCGGCACATAGAACAGGTAGCTTACGCCCTCCTTTTTGGCGCGGCCGGTGCGGCCGATGCGGTGGGTGTAGTGCTCGTTCTCGCTGGGCACATCGTAGTTGATAACGGCATCCACATCCGAGACGTCAATACCGCGGGCAGCCACATCCGTAGCCACCAGAATGGCCAGCTTGCCGTCCCGGAAGGCCTGCATGATCTGGTTGCGCTCCTTCTGGGAGAGGTCGCCGTGCAGGCAGTCCACCGAGAAGCCCAGCCGTGCCAGCTGGTTTGCCAGCGTGGCGGTGTTGAACTTGGTATCGCAGAACACCATCACCCGCTTGTAGCACTCGCCGATGATGATCTGTGCCAGATCCGACAGCTTGTTGCGGCCGGAGGTCTCCAGCATATACTGGGTGATCTTGGGCTGGCTCTCCTCCCGGGGCTGCACGGTGATCTCCTCGGCGTTATGCTGGTACAGCCAGCCGATATCCATCACCTCACGGCTGATAGTGGCGGAGAACATAGACAGCGCCTTGCGCGCCTTCATCATCTCGATGATGTGGCGCACATCCTTATAAAAGCCCATGTTCAACATTTCGTCGGCTTCGTCCAGCACGATCTGGGTCACATGGGAGATATCAATGCTGTGGTGCTTGTAGTGGTCCATCAGGCGGCCCGGGGTAGCTACCACGATCTGGCAGCCCTCGGCCAGACGCTTTGCCTGCTTTTCCATATTGGCGCCGCCGTACACACAGGCCACCTGCACCTCGGGCATAAAGTAGGTGAGGTTGGTCAGCTCCTCGGCGATCTGCTGGGCAAGTTCCCGGGTGGGTGCCATAATAACGGCCTGCGGGTATTTATTTTCCGGCTGGATATGCTCCACCACCGGGATGCCGAAGGCACAGGTCTTACCGGTGCCGGTGGGTGCCTTGGCGATGACATCATGCCCGGCCAGCATGAGGGGGATGGTCTTTTCCTGAATCTCGGTCATTTCGGCAAAGCCCATGCGTTCCACAGCCTTGTGGATGGCTTCGCTGCACTGCAACTCGCTGTAAAGCATTTGGACAACTCCGTTCTTTGTGGCGTTTTTCTCGTTGCAACAAGTATAGCATGAAATGCCGCGCTTGTCAGCAGAGAAACCAAAAGATGCCGTGCATCGCACACAGGGCGGGACGATTTAGAATGCCCTCCGCTTGCGCTCTGGGCATTTTCAGCGGAAAATGATTTTGAATTTCGGGATATCGGAACGCCTGCGGGCGTTCCGATATCCCATTTTCACAACAGAGTTTTTGGCAAACAAAAAGAACCGCACCCGGGGTCACGGGTACGGTTCTCATTATGCAGGGATCAGACGGTCTCTTCCACGCTCTTCTTGCCGGCCTCCAGCTTCTGCTTGAAGCGGCCGCTGGCCTTGAAGCCGGGGATGGAGGTGGACTCCAGCTGGCTGGAGACCTTGGTCTTGGGGTTGGTGTAAGCCTTCGGCTTGCGGGGGCGCATCTCAAAGCGGCCAAAGCCGGCGATGGTCACCTTTTCGTCAGCGCGCAGGCAGTCCGCGATCTGGTCAAACATTGCATCCATCGTGGTCTCGACCTGAGCTTCGGTAAAGCCGGTCTTGCGTGCCACGGTTTCGATCATCTGGGAACGGGTCATGTATCGATATCCTCCTGGAATGTCCAAAAGTAACGTCTTTTGGCAAATTTTGCGTTGTTGAGTATAACATATTTCGCGCACTGTTTTCGATGGATTGCGCACGAAATGCAGTTTATTGCACACGAACCGCATTCAGTTCCGTGCACCCCGCACAAATACAGCGCCCACCGTTTCGGCAGGCGCTGTACAGAACTATTTTATGCGGGTCTCAGGGCTTATTTGCCGCGGTACAGAGTGGCGATATCCACCAGCGGGATGTTTGCCAGGCTGTGCTCGCTGCGCAGGCAGTCCACCAGAGAAGCGGCGGTGTCCACTGCGGTGATGCAGGGGATGCTCAGCTCCACGGCCTTGCGGCGCAGACGGACGGAATCGCGCCGGGGGTCACGGCCCTTGGCGCTGGTGGAGAACACATAGTCCACCAGACCGCTCTGCAGCAGATCCACGATGTTGGGTGCCTCGCCGGAGATGTTGCGCACCTCGTTGCAGGGGACCATGTGCTTGTTGAGCCATGCACAGGTGCCGGAGGTACCGTAGAGCTTATAGCCCATATCCTTCAGCTTCCATGCAATATCCACGAACTCAGGCTTGTCGCTATCCTTCACGGTGAAGATGCAGCAGCTGCCCGGGCCGGGAGTCTTGAAGGTATAGCCTGCACCGATCAGACCCTTGAGCAGGGCATCGTGGTAGTTGGGCGCAATACCCAGCACCTCGCCGGTGGACTTCATCTCGGGGCCGAACTGGGTATCCACGGCGTGCAGCTTTTCAAAGCTGAACACAGGTACCTTTACCGCCACATAGGGGGCGTTGGGGTGCAGACCGGTGCCGTAGCCCATATCCGTCAGCTTCTCGCCCAAGCAGCAGCGCACGGCCATATCCACCATGGGCACGCCGGTGACCTTGGAGATGTAAGGCACGGTACGGGAGGAGCGGGGGTTCACCTCGATGACGTACACACGGCCATGGGAGACGGCGTACTGCACGTTGACCAGACCGGTGACGTGCAGCTCGCGGGCAAAGCGGCCGGTATAGTCCACCATGGTGTCAATCTCGTCCTGCGTCAGGTGCTGTGCCGGGTAGACACAGATGGAGTCGCCGGAGTGCACGCCGGTACGCTCTACCTGCTCCATGATGCCGGGGATCAGGAAGTTTTCGCCATCGCAGATGGCGTCCACCTCGCACTCGGTACCCATGATGTACTTATCCAGCAGCACCGGGTGATCCATGTCAACGTGCTCGGTGATAACGCCCATGTACTCGATGATATCCGCCTTGTTGTAGGCCACGATCATGTTCTGACCGCCCAGCACATAGGAGGGGCGCATCAGCACCGGCAGACCGATCTCCTCGGCAGCGGCCAGAGCCTCGTCCAGATTGAACACGGTACGGCCCGGGGCGCGGGGGATGTTGCAGCGCTCCAGCAGCTCGTCAAAGCGTTCGCGGTCCTCGGCCTCGTCAATGGCGTCCGCCGGGGTGCCCAGAATGGGCAGACCGATCTCGTCCATGTGCTTGGCCAGCTTGATGGCGGTCTGTCCGCCAAACTGCACCACGCAGGCATCCGGCTTTTCGGTGGCAATGATGTTGTCCACGCTCTCCGGGTTCAGCGGGTCGAAGTACAGACGGTCGCCGGTATCAAAGTCGGTGGAGACGGTTTCGGGGTTGTTGTTGACCAGAATGGCCTCGCAGCCGTTCTTTTTCAGGGTCCATACGCAGTGCACAGAGCAGTAGTCGAACTCGATGCCCTGACCAATGCGGATGGGGCCGGAACCAAAGACCAGCACCTTCTTCTTTTTAGGCTCGCCCTTGGCAGCGGTCTCGGCTTCCTTCTCGGCGATGAAGCTTGCAGCCTCGTTGTCGCCGTCGTAGGTGGAGTAGAAGTAGGGGGTGTTGGCCGAGAACTCGGCAGCGCAGGTATCCACCATCTTGAAGCCGGCGCGGTAGTTCTCCACGGGCAGGGTGTCCACCTGTGCCAGACGGCGGATGGTCTTATCCTGGAAGCCGTACTTCTTAGCAGTCTTATACTGTTCCAGAGACAGCACACCGTTGCACTGTGCCAGACCCTTTTCCAGATCTGCCAGATGCTGCATCTTGTCCAGGAACCACCAGTCGATCTTGGTGATATCGTAGATGACCTTGTGGTCGATGCCGCGCTTCAGCGCCTCGTACACGCAGAACACGCGCTCGGCGTCCTGAACGTGCATGTGCTCCACCACTTCCTCGTCGGTCAGCTCCTCAAAGGGCTTGTGGGTCAGGGTGTCCATGCCCAGCTCAATGGAGGAAACAGCCTTCATCATGGCGGCTTCGAAGCTGTTGCCGATGCTCATCACCTCGCCGGTAGCCATCATCTGGGTGCCCAGAGACTTGTCGGCGTAGACGAACTTATCGAACGGCCACTTCGGGTACTTGACCACGATGTAGTCCAGCGCAGGCTCGAAGCAGGCGCAGGTCTTGCCAGTGACATCGTTGGTGATCTCGTCCAGCGTGTAGCCGATGGCGATCTTGGTCGCCACCTTGGCAATGGGGTAGCCGGTAGCCTTGGAGGCCAGTGCGGAGGAGCGGGACACACGGGGGTTGACCTCGATGACCGCGTAGTCAAAGCTGTCCGGCTTCAGGGCAAACTGGCAGTTGCAGCCACCCTCAATGCCCAGCTCGGTGATGATATCCAGTGCGGCGGTACGCAGCATCTGGTACTCGTGGTCGGTCAGGGTCTGGGAGGGAGCCACGACCACCGAGTCGCCGGTGTGGATGCCGGAAAAGATCCTTGTGGCAAGTGCTTCCATCCACGGCCACACCCGCGCCGCTGCCCACACCATGGCTGAAAAGCTGCGCGCACAGGGCGCAAAGGTGGTGGAGATGGACCTGACCCGCACGGATGTCTCCTACGCTGTCACCGAGGCCTTCCGCTGCGGTAAGATCGTGTTGGCCTGCGCTACCTACGACGGCTTCCTCTTCCCGCCGATGGAGAATCTGCTGACTCACCTCAAGACCAAGAGCTTCCAGAACCGCACCGTCGGCCTGATGGAAAACGGCACTTGGGCACCCATGGCTGCAAAGCTCATGCGCGCCGAGCTGGAGAGCATGAAGAACATCACTCTCTGCGAGAACGTGGTCACCATCCGCTCTGCCGTCAACGCCGCCGCCGAGGCACAGATGGACGCCCTTGCCGCAGAGCTCGTTGCAAAGTAACACGGCATAAAATCAAGTAAACGCAAACACTCCCGGGACTTTCTACCAAAGCCCGGGAGTGTTTTTTGTTCCATTATCTGCTAGATTGTGAGCGGAAAACACGAAATTTTACGTCATTTTTTGAAAAGAACACAAACAAAAAAGCGGTGAAACGAACACATTTTGAACGTTTCACCGCTATATTCTGGAGCAGGATACGGGACTCGAACCCGCCGCCTACTGCTTGGGAAGCAGTCGCTCTACCGGATGAGCTAACCCTGCAAGTGCTCCATTATTGTAACAAAGCAGGGCAGGAATGTCAAGGCTTTTCCGCACGAAATTTGCGGTCAGCTCATTTTGGCCCAAGTCAGGTCCAGCACCGGGAAGAACGGGTCGAATACCAAGTCCCGCACGCCGTTTGCCAACAGCAGACGTTTCTGCTGCGCCATCAGGGGCACCACGGTGCAACTTTCCAGCAGCTGCCGCTCGCACTGCGCCAACAGAGCGCAACGGTCCTTGCCGGTCTGCTGTGCGCTCAAAGCCAGCCGGTCGGCATAAACGGTATCGGCGTAGCCGGTCAGGCTGCCGCCCTCAGCGGTGAATTGCTGCAGCATCTGATATACGCTGCCGCCCTCGGCACGGATGGGTGCAAGGGCAATGGTGTATTTCCCGGCGGCAATGCGGGCGTCAAACTCGTCCTGCTCTACCTCTTCCACCGAGAAGAACAGGGAACACTCCTTCTGCCATGCGCTGTTGATCTGGTCGGCCAGTTCGCCCAGCCCGGCGTTCTTGGGCAGCAGCAGGGTCACGCCGGAAAAATCCGAGGTCGCCATGCCCTGCCGCGCAGCCAGATACAGAGCCTTTGGCTCCGGGATGGTGGGTAGGGGATTCCCGGCAGTTTCGCGGTAGTCCAGCCCATCCACGGTCAGACCCTCCGGCACAAGCCCCTTTGCAGCGGCGTACAGGCCGCTGGAGGGCACATCGGCGTTTTCCTGGGCAATACCGGCCAGCGCCTGCCGCAGCTGCTGGTTCTGGAACACCGACCCCTCTGCCGCGTTGAACAGCAGTGCCCATGTGGTGTCGGAATAGCTTACCGTCTGTAAGCTGGTGGTTTCGCCGCTCTCGTCCAGCGCGGCAGAGCATTTGTCATCAGCAATGAGCTGGGCTGCGCTCTTGCCGCTACCGCTGGTGTCCTGCACCAGACGCAGACTGCCGACCAGCGGGCTTTCCACGGTACGGCGCAAAAACAGGCCGTTTGCCGTCCAGTTGTACAGGTAAAAGCTGCCGCTGGCAAGCGTAGTCTTGGCGGTCAGCCCGTAGGTGCCCCGGGTGCTCTCAAAAAAGGCCTCGTCACAAGGGGCTGCACCGGGCATGGCCAGCTTTGCTAAAAAGTTATCGTCCCGCTCGCTCAGCCGGAACACCAACGTCAGCGGCCCATTGGCCGAAACGCCCAGACTGCTTTCGTCTGCAAGCCCCGACAGCACGGCGGCGCTGTTCTGAATGGCGGTATCGGCGCGGAAAATGCGCCGGAAGGCAAATACAAAATCCTCGGCGGTAATGTCGTACTCTGTGACGGCGCCCTTGGCGGCAGCGTAGGTCAGACCGTCCTTCAGGGTAAAGGTGTAGGTCAGCCCGTCTGAGGAGACCGTCCACTTCTCACAGAGCTCCGGCACAAGTTCGCCGTCCGGGTCCTTGCGCACCAGCGTGCCGTACAGATTCTCGCAGGCGATGACATCCGACGCACCGGAGGCTACCTGCGGGTCCAGATTTGCAGGGATGCTGTCACAAACCAAGTAAAGCTGGCAGAGTTTGTGGAGCTGCCGCAGCCGGTCAGGGCAAAAAGAAACGCAGCAGCCAGCACCGCTGCGGTAAAACGCAACCATCGTTTCAAAAAGAATAACCTCATTCCGTTCATCTTCGCGCAGAAACGGCAAAAAGCGCTCTGCAACGACAAGTGTAGCAGAAAGCAACAGAAAAAACAATTGCCTTTTTGTGAATTTATCGGGCTTTTTGAAGCAGACTGTGCGGTTTTCCGTTGCCAATTGCGCGCAAATGGACTATAATGGTACAGCGAAGTGATCACCGCGCTGCCCGTGCGGCGCGGTGTTATACCATGATCCTATTAGAGGAGGAACTGTTTTTATGCAGAAAGATCAGCAGAAGCTTGCCCAGCTTATTCAGGGCAAAAAGGTCGCCTTTATCGGCGCAGGCGTCAGCCACAAGACCCTCATCAAGGAGTTTGTGGAGTTGGGCGCTCATGTGACTTTGTGCGACCAGAAAAAGAGCGTGGAGGACTTTGGCGATTACGCCGCCACCATCCGGGATTTGGGCATCGACCTGAGCCTTGGCGAAAACTATCTGGACGGCTTCAAGGGGCAGGACATCATCATGCGCACCCCGGGTTTTGTGGGTTACTTTGAAAAGCCACTGCAGGATGCCATGGCCGCCGGTACCATGGTCACCAGTGAGGTGGAACTGTTCTTTGATTTCTGCCCCTGCGAGATCGTAGCAGTGACCGGTTCGGACGGCAAGACCACCACCACCACCCTTATCTCCAAGTTCTACGAGGCCGCAGGCCGCAAGGTGCACTTGGGCGGCAATATCGGCGCAGCACTGCTGCCCATGCTGCCGGAGGTGTCCCCGGAGGATGTGGCTGTGGTAGAGCTGTCCAGCTTCCAGCTGATCAGCATGCACGCAAGCCCCAACATTGCTGTGGTCACCAACGTGACCCCGAACCATCTGGATCACCACAAGGATATGCAGGAATACATCGATGCCAAGCGCAATATCCTGCTGTACCAGAAGCAGCCCTGCCGCGCCGTGCTGGGCTATGAAAACGAGATCAGCCGCTCCATGCAGGCAGACTGCAAGGGCAAGCAGGTGTGGTTCACCCGCCTGCACGATACCGACAACGGTGCCTTCCTGCGCAAGGACGGTATGCTCTGCATGGCCGAGGATGGTGTCGTGACCCCCTTCCTTGCCCAGAAGGACATCAAGTTGCGCGGCCTGCACAACATCGAGAACCTGCTGGCTGCTGCCGCTGCCGTGTGGGGCGAGGTGCCCGTAGAAGCTATCCGTCAGGTGGGCAGCACCTTTACCGGCGTGGAGCACCGCATCGAGCCGGTGCGTACTCTGGACGGCGTGCTGTACTATAACGATTCCATCGGCACCAGCCCCACCCGCACCATTGCCGGTCTGCGCAGCTTTGACCGGAAGGTCATCCTCATCGCGGGCGGCTACGATAAGCACATCCCCTACGAGCCGCTGGCACCGGAGATCATCGCCCACGTCAAAAATCTGGTGCTGATGGGCGCGACTGGCCCCCGCATCGAGCAGGCTGTACGGGAGTGCTCCGGCTTTGACGAGGCCGCTCTGCCCATTCAGCATGCAGACAATATGCAGCACGCCGTAGAACTGGCGCGCGCCGCCGCAAAGCCGGGCGACATCATCATCCTATCTCCGGCAAGTGCTTCTTTTGACCTGTACCCCAACTTTGAGGTGCGCGGCCGCGAGTTCAAAAAGATCGTCAACGCGCTCAAGTGATTGCACAGGTAAAGGATGCAAAGCGCCGTACCCGGTTCGCGAATGCCTGCCGGGGTCTGCCGGTGCTGGACGCTCTGCTGCCGCTGGATTGTACGCTCTTTCGCAAAAGTCAGCCGTGGCGGTTCTACGCGGGCCCTACGCTGGCGCTGGAACTTTCCGGCAGCACGGCATGGCTGGCCGGGCACGCAAACCCCGCAGAACTGGCAGGCTTTTTGTCCTTCTGCGGGTGCGAGAGCGCCATTCTGGACGGGACTGTCTGCCCGCCGCCGGACGGCTGGCACAAGGCGGAAGCACTGACCGTGTTCGGTCTGCCGCAGGCTGGGCCGCTGCCCCTGCCCGCCGTGGACGAAGCTTTGTGGGCGCAGCTGACCCTCTGTCGGGAAGCTTCTGCCGCCCGGGTGGCAGAAGCACTTTATCCCGCAGACCTCACCCGGCAGGCAGACTTTTACTCAGAGCTGTGCACAAAGCGCAGCCGGGGCAGGGCAGCGGCATGGACATTGGAGCAGGGGAGTACAGTCGTTTGCACCGTGGGCGCTTATGCCCTGTGCAATGGGCAAGCCTACATGGCCTGCGGGCAGACCGCAGAGCCGCTGCGGGGCAAGGGCATCGGCGGGCGGCTCATTGTGGAAATGGCTAACAGTCTTGCCGCTGAGGGGCTGCGCCCGGTATTCCTCTGCGCGCCGGAGCGGGTGCGGTTTTATACCCGCCTCGGCTTTGCAAAGCTGGCCTATCACGTTATAATGTCAATTCTGAACCACTTTTTTGATTATAAGCCTGAGGTGCTGGCGCTGGACGAAAAGGCCATGGAGCTGTGCCAGCCCTATTTCCGCCAGATGGAGGAGATCCGGGATTTCAACCAGCTGAAGATGCTCAAGGCCTTTGCCGATACCCAGATGTCCTCCACCGATATGCTGGGCACCACCGGCTACGGCCTGTGGGATACCGGCCGCGCCAAGCTGGAGCAGATTTTTGCGCAGGTCATGGGCGCAGAGGATGCACTGGTGCGCAGCCAGTTCCAAAGCGGCACCCACACGCTGGCGGTGGCGCTGTTCGGTCTGCTGCGGGCAGGGGACACCCTGCTGGCCGCCACCGGCCGCCCCTACGATACGCTGGAGGGCGTCATTGGTCTGGACGGCAAGGGCAAGGGCACCGGCACTCTGATGGACTACGGCGTGAACTATGACGAAGCACCCCTTAAAGCAGACTTCACCCCGGATTATGACCTGATCGCCAAAAAAGCCCCCGGTGCAAAGGTGTGCCATATCCAGCGCAGCCGCGGCTATTTACAGCGCAATGCCTTTGATCTGGCTACCATCCGCAAAATTGCCGATACCGCCCGCGCCGCAAACCCGGAGATCATCATCTTTGTGGATAACTGCTACGGCGAGTTCACCCAGACGCAGGAGCCCTGTCAGGTGGGCGCGGATATCGCAGTGGGCAGCCTGATCAAGAACCCCGGCGGCGGCATTGCTCCCACCGGCGGCTACATCGTGGGTCGCAAGGATCTGGTGGAACTGTGCGCTTACCGCCTGAACGCCCCCGGCCTTGGCAAGGAGCTGGGCTGCACACTGGAGACCCCCCGAGATATGTATCTGGGCTTCTACTACGCCCCCGGCGTGGTGTGCGAGGCCATTAAGACCGCCATCTACGCCCAGTGTATGCTGGAGCTGCTGGGCAAAAAGCCCATCCCACGCTACTGCGAGAATCACAACGATATCGTCACCTGCTTTGATGCCGGTACGGCGGAGGCGCTCATCGGCTTCTGTCAGGGCATTCAGGCTGCCAGCCCCGTGGACAGCTACGCCGCCCCGGAACCCAGCCCGGAGCCGGGCTACACCGACGAGGTGGTCATGGCCAGCGGCAGCTTTACGCAGGGCAGCACCATCGAGCTTTCCTGCGACGGTCCTCTGCGCGCCCCTTATACCTGTTATTTGCAGGGCGGCTTGAACTTTGCCGCCAGCCGCGCCGGTGTGCTGCTGGCTGTCCAGAAAGCTTATTTTAAGGAGTAATGTTTGCCCTGCGGGCAGGATATTCTTATAACAAAAAGGAGCTATCGCACAACACGCTGCGATAGCTCCTTTTTTCCCTCTATACACAAAGTAACACACAAATAAACGCTTACACGGCACGGGCCTGCATGGCGGGGATCGGCTCGATCATAGCCGGGTGCATCCCTTCGCGGTAGTCCAGATCTCCCTGATCCAGACCACGCAGCAGCACCTCTGCGGTAGCAATGTTGGTGGCAATGGGTACGCTGTGCATATCGCACAGGCGCAGTAGATTCTGTTCGGTCAGGCTGGCGGCATCGGCCTTCAGCGGGTCGCGGAAGAACAGCACCAGATCCACCTCATCGCAGGCAACGCGGGAGGTGATCTGCTGTACACCGCCCAGCTTGCCGGAGAGGTAGCAATGCACCGGCAGACCAGTGGTCTGCGCAAGCATCCGGCCGGTGGTACCGGTGGCGATAACATTATTGCGGGAAAGGATGGCACTGTAAGCGGTACAGAACTGCAGAGCCAGTTCTTTGCGGGAATCGTGGGCAAGAATTGCGATCGTCATAGGATGCTCTCTCCTTTACTTATTTTTACAATGCACCAGTTATGATGTACGAATTTTGAAATCCTGTGAAACGGGAGTGAAATCGATATCAAATCTTACACTATAGTTTTACCGCACAAAAAACGCTCTGTCAAGAGAAGATTTTGCTTTTTTAACCTATAAAAACGTAAAAGTACTACTTTTGTATTGTGAGAAACGGCGAATTCTTGGATACATACCACCATCCAAGAGAATCCATTTTCTGAAAAAAGTGAAATATTTTTCACTTTTTCACTTGAATCGAAATACAGTCCATCCCGATAAAACAAAAATACAGGCCAAAGCAGCTTGCATCGGCCTGTACAGGAAATTTTTTTCAACTGTGAAAAACTTGCTCTGCCGCGCCCGCAGGCCGGACAGAATTGTAAAAAAATTATGAAGAAGCCGGGGCAGGGGAGATCAGCGAATCTGCCCGTCACCGTGGATAACGTACTTGTAGCTGCAAAGCTCCTCCAGCCCCATGGGTCCCCGGGCGTGCAGCTTCTGGGTAGAGATGCCCATCTCGCAGCCCAGACCAAACTCGCCGCCATCCGTAAAGCGGGTGGAACAGTTCACATACACAGCGGCGCTGTCTACCGCAGCGGTGAACCGGTCGGCGTCTGCCTGCGTCCGGGTCAGGATGGCCTCGCTATGGCCGGTGGAGTGCTGCGCAATGTGGGCAATGGCCTCATCTACACTGTCCACCACCTTGACGGCAAGGATGTAGTCCAAAAACTCGGTGTCAAAGTCCGCAGGGCCGGCAGGCGTGCCGGGA
>OHDI01000674.1_pt1 | contig 12384 bp, 7 predicted proteins | sample 1566981 | NCBI WGS metagenome assembly OHDI01 (sample SAMEA3879509, study PRJEB24766) | human gut metagenome | biome: human-associated habitat; feature: feces | place: USA | collected 1985/1987 | reverse complement strand
TTGACCTGGTTGACGATGGCGTTATGCGCGAGGCGCAACGCGTGCGTCGCCGCAACATTACTATCGCCGCCATCCTGGCCCTCGTCTTTGTGCTGGCAGCTGGCATCTGGGCCTACACGGGTGTCACCGGCTCATACTACCTGGGTACCTACCAGGGCAATGTCGCCGTCTGGCGCGGCCTGCCCGGCAAGCCGCTCGGACTCAAGCTCCACTGGCTCGAGAGCGAAACCAGCATTAAGCTGTCCGACCTGCCCGAAGACACGCAACACCGCCTCAAGGCGGGCATTCCGCAAACAAGTGTCGACGATGCGCAGGACACGATATCCAAGTACCGCCACCAGATCGACGAGGAGCAGACCCGCCAGGTGATCGACGCGCAAACGATTCGCGACAACACCAATCAGGGATCGACCTCCGAATCAGATTCCGAGAAAACCGCCGAACAGTCCGCCGAGGCCGAAGCCTCCGATAAGAATTAGAAAGGGAGTGCCGCTTATGAGTCGCCGCAACACCGAGCTGCTCTTGCTCATCGCCTCGGCGTTCCCCGTCATCCTGCTGTATGCGATGTACGTCCTCACCGCGGGCGCTGCCATCTCCTTTGAGACGCTCGCCGTACCGATCGGCCTCTTTGCCGCCTTTGCCGCGGCCCACATTGCCGTGCGCATCTTGGCGCCCGGTGCCGACCCCGCCATCCTGCCCATCGTATTTATACTTTCGGGCATCGGCATCACGTTCGTGACGCGTCTCGCCCCCGCTCTCGCCATCTCACAGCTCATCATCCTGTTTGTCTCGGTGGCGCTCATGGTGGGAACGCTTGCACTAGTCAAAAACCTCGACGTGGTCATGCGCTACAAGTACACCTTTGGCATCATCGGCATCATCCTGCTGATGCTGCCTATCTTTATCGGCACCACGATCTCGGGCTCCAAGCTGTGGATTCGCATCGCGGGCTTTACCATCCAGCCTGGCGAGTTCGCCAAGGTCTTTATCGTGCTGTTCCTGGCCGGGTACCTGGCCGAGAACCGCGAGCTGCTCTCCATCTCCAACCGCAAGATCTTGGGCTTTAAGATCCCTCGTCTGCGACTGCTACTGCCGTTGTTTGCCGTGTGGGGTGTGTGCCTGCTCGTCGTCGTCTTCGAACGCGACCTGGGTTCGGCCGTGCTGTTCTACACCATCTTCTTGCTGATGCTCTACGTTGCCACGGGGCGCTTTTCGTATGTCGTTATCGGCCTTGCGCTCTTAGCCGTTGGAGCCGTGGGCGCCTACAAGTTCCTGTCGCACGTTCAGGTGCGTTTCCAGGTTTGGGTCGATCCGTTTAAGGACGCCCAGGGCCAGGGCTACCAGATCGTCCAGTCGCTCTTCTCGCTCGCCGACGGCGGTCTGGTCGGTGTTGGCATCGGCAACGGCATGGCCAACAACATCCCTGTCGTCGAGTCCGACTTTATCTTCTCGGCTATCGGCGAGGAGATGGGCCTTTTGGGCGGCGGCGCCGTTTATGCTCTTTGCCGTTCGCGGCCTGACCACGGCTGCCCGTGCTAAATCCGACCTCGCTGCCTTTAGCGCCACGGGCCTTACGGCCGCCATCAGCTTCCAGGCCTTCTTGATCGTTGGCGGCGTAACCCGCCTGATCCCGCTGACCGGCGTCACCCTACCCTTTATGAGCCAGGGCGGCTCCTCTCTGCTGGCGAGCTTTATCATCGTCGCGCTCCTGCTGCGCGCTGGTGACGAGGCGACCGGACGCGAGGCAGAACTTACCGGCACCGGCACCATGGCCGCCATCACCGATGATCAGGTCGCATCTGCCGCCGCCCCGACGGGCACGCGCTTTGCCACCTCGTCTTCCTACGGCAGCGGCAGCCATTCCGTCGGCTCGCGCATGCGCCGTCGCCTGCTCGACACGCCTGAATCCGGTGTGCTCGGCCGCGTTGCGCTCGCCAACCGTCTAACCCGTGCGGTGCTCGCCTTTACGGCGCTGTTCGCCATCCTTATCGGCAACCTCACCTATGTCCAGGTCATTAAGGCCAAGGACTATCAGGACATGCCGACCAACAACCACACCATCGCCCGCTCCAAGTACATCCAGCGCGGCTCCATCATCACGTCCGACGGCGTGACGCTGGCCGAGTCGCTGCAGCAGGAGGACGGCACCTACGTACGCTCCTACCCCAACGGTAACCTGGCAGCGCACGTGGTTGGCTACGTGAGCCAGCAGTATGGCACCACCGCCATCGAGAGCGTCATGAACGACACGCTCACCGGCTCTAAGGATTACTCCAGCTGGAACAACGCCATCGCGTCGCTCGCGGGCCAGACCCAGCCGGGCAACACCGCCAAGCTCACCATCGACTCGCGCATCCAGACGGCTGCCGAGCAGGCGCTCAAGGGCTTTAAGGGCGCTGTAGTGGTCATCGACCCGCGTACCGGCGCGGTGCTCGCATGTGCCAGCTCGCCCACCTACGACAACACCAACATCGATGCCCTGCTGCAGACGGGCGGCGGCGAGGACGGCTCCATGTACAATCGCGCCATGGACGCGCTGTACACGCCGGGCTCAACGTTTAAGGTCGTTACGCTTTCCGCGGCACTCGAGACCGGTACCGCCAGCCTTACCAGCACCTACCAAGCGCCCGGCTCCATGGACATCGGCAACGCACCGGTCACCAACGATGCCAACGAGAGCTACGGCACCATCAGCCTGCAGCAGGCCTTTGCCGTGTCCTCCAACGTCGTCTTTGGCCAGGTGGCAAACGAAGTTGGCGCAAACACGCTCGTGCAGTTTGCCAACGCCTTTGGCTACGGCCAAAAGCTCGGCCAGGACCTGACCTCCGCGGCCTCCATCATGGCCGACCCGTCGCTCATGACCGAGTGGGAGACCGCCTGGGCCGGCGCCGGCCAGCCTGTCGGCATGGACCACACGCCCGGCCCGCAGACCACCGTCATGCAAAACGCCGTGATTGCCGCCGCCATCGCTAACAGCGGCGTGGTCATGGACCCGTACTTTGTAGCCCAGGTACTCGCCCCGGACGGAACCGTGGTCAAGACCACGCAGTCCCGCTCGCTTGGTCAGGCCGTCAGCTCCGCCACGGCCGACCAGGTCAAGCAGGCCATGCTTGCCGTCGTCCAGTCCGGCACCGGCACCGATGCCCAAATCCCCGGCGTCAAGGTCGCCGGCAAGACCGGCTCGGCCGAGACTGGCGGCACCAACGTCAACTCGATGTTCGTTGGCTTTGCACCTTACGATTCACCCACGGTCGCCATCTCGGTGGCCTTGGAGGATTTCGACAAGCATGACGTCAAGGCCGCCAAGATCGCCGGTATCGTCCTGACCGCGGCGCTTGCCGCACAGGGAGCGTGATGCCCATGATCGAATCGGACACCCGAGGCGCGCCGCGGCCTAAGGGTTAGCGGCAACGCGTCACACGGCCCCAGCGGCCACATCGTAGGTACTACACACATCGTTGAGCGAATAGTTATGTTAGGAGCAGGAATGGAACAGAGGGTCCTCGGGGGAAGATACCTCCTCAAGGATAAGGTGGGAACAGGCGGCATGGCGACCGTCTACCGTGCACAGGACCAGGTTCTCGACCGCACGGTAGCCGTCAAGATCATGCTGCCGCAGTATGCTAGCGACGCGACCTTCGCCGCACGCTTTAAGCAGGAGGCCCAGGCAGCAGCCGGTCTCTCCTCACCCTATATCGTGGGCGTCTACGATTGGGGCAAGGACGGCGACACCTATTACATCGTCATGGAGTACCTGCGCGGCACCGACCTTAAGAGCGGCATCAAGAGCCACGGCGCCCTCGACCCCAAGAAGGTCGCCCAGATCGGCTCGCAGATCAGCTCTGCGCTTTCGGTCGCCCACAAGCACGAGATCATCCACCGCGACATTAAGCCGCAGAACATCATGGTGCTGCCCGACGGCAACATCAAGGTGATGGACTTTGGCATCGCGCGTGCCAAGAACAGCCACCTCACGCAAGACAACAACGTGCTGGGAACCGCCCACTACGTCAGCCCCGAGCAGACCCGTGGTCAGGACCTCGGCCCCACCTCGGATATCTACTCGCTGGGCGTCGTGATGTATGAGTGCGCCACCGGCCGCGTTCCCTTTGACGGTGACGACGCTATCTCGGTCGCACTCAAGCAGGTCAACGAGCTGCCTATTCCGCCGAGCCAGATCAACTCCGGTGTCGACGCCGACCTTGAGCGCATCATCCTCAAGTGCATGGAGAAGGACCCCGCAAACCGCTTCCAGACCGCCGACGAGCTGCGTCAGGTGCTCAACAGCTACCTGTCGGGCCGTGCCGTCAACGTCTCGGAGCCCACGCGCATCATCGGTGCCCCCGGTGAGCTGGGCGCCACCAAGACTCGCGAGCTTTCCGATCAAACGCGCGCCATGGTGCGTCCCGTCTCGGGCGTGAGCGGCCAAAATACCGCCCGCAGCTCGGTTTCGGGCTCCACCGGCTCCTACGAGGTCGAAAAGCCCAAATCCAACAAGAACAAGATCGCCGCCGTGGTGGCAGCCGTTGCCGTCATCGGCATCGTGGTGGCCTTTGCCACAGGACTCTTTGGCGGCGAGCAGGTCACCGTGCCCGATGTGCTGGGCAAGGACCAGCAGACTGCCGTCGAGCTGATCAAGGAAGCCGGCCTCGAGGTCGGCACCATCGACCAAAGCTACAACGACGATGTCGACGAGGGCAAGGTCGCCGAGCAGACGCCCAACGGCAACACCAAGAAGACCAAGGGCACCAAGGTGAACCTGGTAATCTCCAAGGGCCCCAAGCCCTCCGAAAAGGTTGAGGTTCCCAAACTTGTCGGCCTAACCAAGGACCAAGCAGAAGCCGCACTGGCAAGCGTTGGCCTGAAGGGCAACGCCTCCGAGGAGGCCAACGAGGCTGATGAGGGCCAGGTCTTTGAGCAGGGCACCGAAGCCGGTAAGGAAGTCGCGAAGGGCACGACCATCTCGTACAAGGTCTCGAGCGGCCCGGATACCACGTCCGTCCCCGACCTGACCGACATGACCGAGGCCCAGGCGCGCAACGCCCTCGATATGGCAGGCTTTGGTGTCGACGTGAGCTACCAGGAGAACGACTCGGTTACCGAGGGCACCGTGATCAGCTGGAACCCCAGCGGCAAGCAGAAGCCCGGCGCCACGATTACCGTCGTCATTGCCAAGAAGTCCGGCAAGGCCACCGTCCCGGGCAACCTGTACGGCAAGAGCATTTCCGCTGCCGTTACCGCGCTCAACAACGCCGGTTTCTATAACATTGGCTTCTGTGACCAGAACGGCAATCCCGTGAGCGGTAACGAGGATGCCACCGTTACGGGCGTCTCCCCCACCGGCAAGCAGTCCACCGACAGCACGATCACGTTGACGGTTTCGCTTTCTGGCTCGGGTTCGGGCTCTGGCTCGGGCACGGGTGACGATTCCGGTACGACGACTAACTAGTCGACAACCCATCACCTGCAGCGGCTATGGCCGCAAACATATTCGCTCACAGGCGCCCGCTTGCTCCCCCAGCAAGCGGGCGCTTCGTTTTTGACATGACATGAACCAGAAGAGCCCGGCACCGTAGCGGTACCGGGCTCGATATTCCTCTGGTGCCCCCGGGCGGATTCGAACCGTCGACACCCGCTTTAGGAGAGCGGTGCTCTATCCCCTGAGCTACGGAGGCATGTTGTACTAGTGTAGCAGATTTGCGCCACTGCCATGCAGCGCATAGCCACTCTTCGAAGTTACGGTGGAACAGCCTTCCGGAAAGCGTGTCCCACTATCCAGACGAAATCTGGGACGGGCTTTCCGGATGGGGCCTCTCTAGGAAACTACGACCCGGAATTTGAGCTCGAAACGGGATATGGTTTCCCAATTGAGCCTGTTCCGGAAACTGCATCCCAGAATAGGCGCTCAAACCGGGATGATATTTCCCCAACGACTACCCAACGACTAGTTGCCTTTGTGGAAGAGGTTTTTGATAACGGAGGGGATGCTCTTGGCGCCCTTGGCCGTCACATCGATAAAGTCGGGCGAACGCACAAGCTTATCCTCGTCGACGTACTTGCGGACCGCGCGCAACGTCTCTTTGTCGTCGCGCGTCGAAAACGTAAAGTGACCGTTGTCCTTGGTGAAGATGGCAAAACGCGTGATCTTCTTGGTGCCGCGTAAAACCTCGGCGGCAATATAGTCGACCTCGTCCCACGGGATTTGAATATAATCCTCGGGATTGCGCTCGTTGTAATACTCGAACGCCTTATTGCCCACCATCACGTTACCGTGGCTGGTAAGCCCCATCAGGCAGGTTGCCGGCGTTGCCAGATCGACCGTGCTGTTCTGAGATTGCGCCATGCGCGCCTCGCCCTCCAAATAAAACAATCGGACCGCATCCAGTGTACCCACCGGGTGCGGTCCGTTTCAATGGCTCAAAAGCCCTTGCCTAGCAATTCTCGGTCTTAAGCCGAAACGTGCTTACATGAAGCCGCAGACGCGACCGATGATGCCGATGGCGAAGAGAGCCAGGATGATGACGATCGGGCTGACCTTCTTCTTGAGGAGCTTGCAGACCAGCAGGGTCAGGCACACGGCGGCAAGGCCGGGGATGAGCTGATCGAGGTTGGCCTGAAGCGTGGTGACCTTCACCTGATCAAGGGCGTTAGCACCGATGGAGTTATACATCGTCAGTGCTTCCTTGACACCCTCAGAACCGGAGGGCAGGTTAGCCCAGTCGATAAAGGCGCCAGCAGACTGCGTGACCTTGGAGACGACCGGGGTGAAGTAGATGGACACCCAGCGCTCGACCAGGGCGCCGATGATGAACATACCCAGGATGGATGCACCCTCGGTGACCTTGCCCATCAGACCGCCGGAGAGGTCCTTGGCGATGGAGGAGCCGACCTTGTAGCCAAACTCCTGCGTGTACCACAGGAAGGCGTAACGGATGATGTTCCACGCGAAGAAGAACAGCAGCGGACCGGCGATGCTGCCGGACAGGGCCAGGGAAGCGCCCAGAGCGCCCAGGATCGGGCGAAGGGTGAACCAGAAGGCGGGGTCGCCGACGCCGGCGAGCGGGCCCATCATACCGACCTTGACGCCCTGGATGGCGACGTCATCGATCGGAGCACCGTTGGCGCGCTCCTCCTCGAGAGCGAGGGTAACGCCAATGACGGGGGCGGAAACATAGGGGTGGGTGTTATAGAACTCCAGGTGGCGCTTAAGAGCGGCAATCTGGTCATCCTTGCTGGTGTAGAGCTTCTTGATCGCAGGGATCATTGCGAAGCACCAGCCGCCGTTCTGCATACGCTCGTAGTTCCACGAGCCCTGAAGGAACTGATGACGGAAGCAAACCTTCTTGCGGTCAGCCTTGGTGAGCTGAATCTTGTTCTCTGCCATATGTATCACTCCCCTCCTACTCGTAATCGTTCAGAATGTCGCCGAGCGGGTCACCGGAGCCGCCGCCCATGCCGCCACCCTGCTTGGCCAGATCCTTAAGGCCAAGGTAGATAAGGGCAAGGGAGATGCCGATGAGGCCAAGGGCGATCAGCGTGAGCTGAGGGATGGCAGCAAGGACAAAGCCGAGGATGAAGAACGGCCAGGTCTCCTTGGTGGCCATCATGTTGATGACCATGGCGTAACCGACGGAAGCGACCATGCCGCCGCCGACAGCCATGCCGCCGGACAGCCAGTCGGGCATAGCGTTAAGCGCGTTGGTAACGGCCTCGGCCGGGATGATGCACAGAAGTACTGCCGGGATGGCGATACGAAGGCCCTGCATGAGGATGGCAGCGTACTGCCAGCGCTCGATGCCGGAGAAGTCGCCCTTCTCGGCGCAACCGTCCATGGCGTGAGCGATAGCGGTAGCAATGGTACGGCAGATCATGGTCAGGAACAGACCAGCGACCGACAGCGGGACGGCGACGGCGATGGCCGCGGTAACGGCCTTGGCCGAATCAGTGGCGCCGCCGTTGAGGGCGAGCACCATGATAATCGAAGAAGCGACCGAGGCCAGAGCGGCGTCAGGCGCGACGGCGGCGCCGACGTTAGCCCAGCCAAGGGCCATCATCTGGAGCGAACCGCCCAGGAGGATGCCCTCCTGAAGGTGACCGGTTACGAGACCGATAAGCGTGCATGCCACGAGCGGCTGATGGAACTGGAACTCATCCAGAATGCCTTCCATACCGGCAAGCAACGCGACAATCGCAACAAGCAGAATAGTGATTGCAGACATGTATCGGACCCTCCTTTACTATGCTTGAGCGGCCAGTTCGGCCTTAGCTTTCTTCAACATGGCGTCGAGATCCTCGGAAGCATCCGAAGGAACCTTGCGGACCTCGAACTTGACGCCCTTGGCCTTGAGGGCCTCGAGGGTCTTAACGTCGTCATCGCCCATAGCGACGGCGTTGGTGACGACGACCTTGCCCTTGGAGTGAGCCATGGAACCGATGTTGACTTCCTTGATGTCGACGCCGGCCTCGATGGCCTTGAGCAGATCCTGCGGGTTCTCGAAGAGCAGCATGGCCTTGGTGTCACCAAAACGCGTGTCCTTGACGACCTCGGCCATCTTCTTGATGGGCACGACGTTGGCATGGACTCCCGGAGGGGCAGCCTGCTCGATCATCGTCTTGCGAAGCTCGTCGTGAGCAACGCCGTCGGAAACCACGATGATGCGGTTGGGGTTAATCTGCTTGGTCCACGTGGTGGCCACCTGACCATGCAGCAGACGGGTGTCGATACGGACGTGGGCGATCTTGATGTGCCCGTCGCCGATGACCGTTCCCGGAGGGATGGCGCCTGCAGGAGCAGCGGCGGCCGTAGCCGGCTTCTTCTCCTCGGGCTCCAGAGACTCGGGCTTGACGCGCACGCCAGCCTTAGCCTCAGTCACGAGATGTTTTGCGATCGCATGTGCAGTGTTCTTTGCGTCAAAGCGCTGCGAATATGCCTCGATGAGCATAGGTAGGTTGACACCAGTGACGATAGCCCAGGAATCGTGGCCCTCGATGAGCCCGCTGATCTGGTTGAACGGCGTGCCGCCCCACAGATCAACGAGGAAGAGCACCTGCTCCTGGTCCTCGAAGGAAGCGACTGCTTCCTCGACCTTGGCACGGAAGTCGTCGGGGCCCATGCTCGGCTCGAGCGAGACCACGGCAACAGACGGCTGATCGCCAAAGACCATCGAGCCCGTCTGCTTGATTCCAGCTGCCAAGTCCCCGTGGCTAGCAAGAACAATACTTACCATCACATAACCTCCTTTTTGTCTACGTATTTCCTACACGACATGAAAGGAGTATACCTGTTTGGATTGTGGAATTATAGCTAAATCCGCAAAAGGTTGGATTATTTGTTTAAACGTCTAGGTTTGTTACAAGTTGATTACGTTACTGCTTTTTGACTCATTACACGACAAGGCGTCGCTCATCAAGCTATGTATTTTATAGATACAAGCAAGCTGTTCATTAATATCGATATTAAGCAAGTGCGAATGTGCTCGTACTGTCACTATTTTGTTTAAACAGACATGGCTTGACTATTTGCACTGTTAGCGCCGGAATAATTTAGCCAAATATAGTCGGCCGAGATTGACCAATCCCGGCCGACCCATTTTAGCCAACACGCCCGCATCTATGACTTTCCTATCGCATTCCTACATCCCCTCGGGCTGGATCCCCCTCACCTTCACCGCCTGGGGGACGGCCTCCACCGAGTAGGTGTCAAGCTCCCTGCCGCGGTAGCTCGGGCCCCGCATCACGAACACCGACGCCTTGTCGAACAGCCTGTCGAGGGCGCAGAGGAGCGTGTCGTCGCCCGTGAAGAACTCATCCCACCCGCTCGGGGCGATGTTGCTCGTGAGGACCATCGCGTTCGGCCCCTCCTTCTCGTAGCGCCTGTCGACGACATCGAAGAACAGGTCGGTGCACGGCCTGTCGTAGACGCATCTCCCCACCTCGTCAACGATGAGGCACGACGGCTTGACGAGCGAGGAGACGACCCGCGAGGTGTTTCCCCGCTGGACGGCCTTCTGGAACCTGTCCCTGAGCTCGGTCGCCTTTATGTAGTAGGTCTTGAGCCCCCGCATGCAGCACTCGCGCCCGTAGGCCTGCGCGAGGTGCGTCTTCCCTATGCCGCCGGGCCCGACGAAGGCGACGTTGCGGTGCGCGTAGAGGTCGGCCAGCGACGGGAGCTTGCCCAGCGCGGCCGCGTCCCGGCCCTGGATCCTGGAGAAGTCGAAGCCCTCGAAGGTCTTGGGCTCGCGCCTGGGCAGCCTGCTCAGCCTCAGCAGCGTCTCGATGGAGGCGAGCCTCCTCTTCTCCGCAAGGTAGGAGAAGGTGGCTGCCACGGCGGCCATCTCCCCGTCGCCGAGGTCGAGGTCCGAGGCGAGGGTCGCGAGCTCCTCCGCCCCGACGGCGATCCCGAGCCTCGACGCGGCGTCGCTCGCGAGCTCGCAGGGGCTCGCCCCCGCGCCCGCCATCATTCGGCCCTCCCGAAGTCGAACCTCTCGAAACCGGGTTTCGTCCTGGGCGGGGCGATTTGCTCGACCACGGTCCCCACCGGCTGGGTCGGCAGCTCCTCGGGCTGCGCCGGCGATGTCTCCCACTGCCCCTCGCACCAGCTGTCGGCGCCGGTGCCGACGGCGTGGGCGACGAGCTCGCGGGAGAGGTCGTCGCTGTATATGTGCACCACGCGCCCCTCCCGGTTCACCCTGCACTCGCGGCGGACGTACCAGTAGGGCACGCCGTAGCGGTGCCCCTCGAAGCTCACGAAGCCGTCGAAGGAGATCTTCCGGCGCGGGCACAGGTACCGCTCGACCTCGGCCGTGACCTCGAGCGGCCTGGTGTTCGCCGAGCACGCCGCCTCGTGCTCGCGCATCGGGACGCATGCCGCCGCGCGCCGCCAGCGGCCTCCCTGCTCGGCGCACCAGAGGGCGGCCTCCCGGTTGAGGGCGTCAAGGTCGGTAAAGGACCTTCCCGCGAGGAAGTTCCCCTTCACGAAGCGGACGAGCCTCTCCACCTTGCCCTTCGTATAGGGGTGGCGCGGCCTGCACAACCTGGTGCGGAAGCCGACGACGCCCATGAACTCGGCGTAGTCGGCCTGCCAGACGGGCCGGCCGTCGGCATCGCGGCGGACGACCACGCTCTTCATGTTGTCGGTGAGCACGGTCGCGGGCACGCCCAGCGCCGAGAACGCGTGCAGCATCCCGATGAGGAGGTTCTCCTGGCGCGCGTTCGGGAAGAACTCGACGTGGGCGCCCCCGCAATGGTGGCAGACCATGGCGAAGCAGGCGATCCGCGCCCGCTCCCCGCCAGGGCGCTCGACCGCGACGAAGCCCCAGTCCATCTGGTAGGCCTCTCCGGGCGCCGTCCTGAAGCGCTGGCCGCGGCAGCCCTGCGGGGCCGCCTGCCGCCTCTTCGCGGGCACGAGGTCCCGGTGCGCGGCGATATAGGTCTTCACCGTGGTGAGGCCGCCGGCGTAGCCCTGGCCGAGCAGCCGCTCGAATATCACCTGCGAGTTGGTGACGCCCTTCCGCAGGAGGTCGTCCACCAGGCCGGTGTGGCCGGCGAGCACGCCCGGCGCGGCCCTCCTCCCGCTGTTCCCGTGGGGCAGGGCCCTGAACCCGTGTGCCCTGACCGTCCTCGCGCGGGAGCGGGTGAGCCCCGTCCTCCTGCAGAACTCCGCGAGGTTGCATGCCTGCGGGTCGAACCCGTCGCCCTCCTCCGCGGCCATCTCCCGGAGCGCCGCGTCTATAATCTCCTGTAGGTCATCGTGTCTCTCGTTCACCTCAATGGTCCTCCTAACGCCGGCGTGTTGGCACCACCAGCGTAGTGGCGGCGGGGAGGCACGGTGGCCATTATTCGGTGACCGGGATTGGTCAAAATCGTTTGACTATTAGCGGCTAAAATCGCCCGGCGCTAACATCGCGGAATACGGCTCAATATAGTTCTCGTAAATCCCGCCGGCAATTACCGGGTCAGTCACGCGAATATGCGCTCCCAGCACAAGAACAAACGAAAATACAAGGGAAATCACTAAGCAGCAAGCTCTACCAACAACAGACGGAAATGCAAAATCCCTGCACGCAAACTTATTGAAATAAACCAATGATGCGATTATCGCAACACATGCCAAGACAGATGGAAACAGGTCGAAGGAACCACTACAATACGTCACCGTAGCGATGCTTGCTGCAAACAGCAAAACAGCACGTGTCACATCTAATAACCTGAACTCTCGAATCAATGCGCCCATCCTAACCACGAAACAAACGATTCGATTGTACGCGACCAAAGGAACCTTCATGGCCGAGCAAACGATTGCCGTTATTATCCCCTGTTACAACGAGGCAGTCACCATCGGAAAAGTCATCGACGACTTTCACCGCGAGCTTCCGCAAGCGACGG
>OHDI01000665.1_pt1 | contig 12555 bp, 8 predicted proteins | sample 1566981 | NCBI WGS metagenome assembly OHDI01 (sample SAMEA3879509, study PRJEB24766) | human gut metagenome | biome: human-associated habitat; feature: feces | place: USA | collected 1985/1987 | reverse complement strand
ATTGAAAGATTTATTTTAAAATGATATGATGAATTTATCCTAAAAAGCCCGAATTTTAAAACAGACCTTTTCAATTTTAAAAACAGACCTTTTTGGGATTCCGTCTTAAGAGGAAGAGAAGGAGTGTAACGTTTACCAGATCTCACATTTTGAAAGGAGTGCTCATTACCAACGATGAAAACCACCAAAATTTCAATCAGCATTCTCCTGATCCTGACGATCCTGCTCTCCTGCTTTACGGCCGCATTTGCCGCAGGCAGTAGTGTGGATCCGATCGCGCTGCTGAAGGCAGCCGGGCAGGATCGCGCCGTGGGTTCACAGGCCCCGACTGTACAGAGCGCAGCCTCCGCCTCCGCGGCAGAAGCCGTGCAGGCCCTGCTGGCAGACAAAACCAACATTAACGCCGCCCCGCCCACAGACGCCGCAAAGCTGGAAGCCTACAACGCAAAGCTTGCCCTCTATGAAAAAGCCCTCGCCGCCTATAAGGCGCTGACGCAGGAGGAAAAGGACGCCTTCCCGGTTGAGGATGCACTGAAGTTCCTGGCGGCAATTGATGGCCGCGAATCCTACCTGATCAAGGAAGAGAACCCCGCCCTGGCATATGTGGACCAGCACAAGGCCGCCTATGAGAAGCTGGATGATCTGATCGGGCCGCACGCCGCACGCACAAAGGCATATGAAGCCATGAAGCCGCTGATGACCCCTTTTGAGGGCACAACAAAGCTCAACGCTAACACGGATTTTGCGAAAAAGCCAGCGGCAAAGCCTTTCTTGGAGGCCTATCTCCAAAATTATAAAAATGCCAGTCCGCTCACCCGGCAGTATATGGATGGCATTTCCGCCTTCTCTGAAAGCTACGGTAACCCCACGGTTGGCGGGAAGCTGGCTGACCTCATCAAAATGATGGGCAACTACGCGCTTGCGGAAGACCCCTTCACAGAGCAGCCGCCAGCTTCCGCTGGAACCGCACCGAATGCGAACAACTTCCCGGGTGGCGCAAGTGATCCAGAATACATCGCAGCCCTCAACGAATGGCTACCAAAAAAGCTGGCGGAGGTTTCCTTTACACAGCGCCAGAAAAACCATGCGTACCGTAAATCCTTCACGGCCATGGAGCAGGCCGCCGCATTCGCCCCTGAATACGCTCCTGTGCTCAACGCGGCAATCCAGTTGCGCGAAGGCTACGTCGCCTTCCTCGAAACCGGCGCCACCAACAAGGCTGCCGCTGCCGTTGCCGCTTATGACGCAATTGAGGACGCGTATCTTCTGAAGGTTTATAAGAGCCTCGGCTCTGTCTACGCATACTATGAGATCTATCTCAATTCCAAGGGGAACAATTATAACTACAGCAACCTGCAAACAAGCCAGCTCTATAAAAAATGCCTGGACGCCATTGAACAGATGCAGGTTGTCCGCACATTCGAGGCATATGTTGCCAATGTGGATCTCAGCACCGTGAACAACGGCGTCATCGAGCAGGCACAGGCGGAATACAAAAAGATTCCCGTGAACCTCACCGATAAAATCTCGGCGGAAGCCATGGAGAAATACCGGGCGATCCTCGCCCTCTATGATCCTGTCAAACCGCTTGTTCCCTCTGATAACAAGTTCGAAGGCGAAATCGCTTCCTTCAACCCCACCACGGTCAACGCCACAAAATTCCCCTGTGCACGCAAGGCGATCGAATACACCATTTTGAATACGGACCGCCTCCTTGGCAGCGTGCTGCAAATGGCGCTTGCCTACAGCGCGAACGGCACGCTCAAGGGCTATCAGAATTACAGCATTCTGAGCAACGCCTCCATGTCCACGCTGCTCTCTCTTTATGATATGCTTGCCAACATGGAACTCAGCGTGAGCGGCATCAATATTGCCGAGGTGCTCGCAGGCGAACTCACCCCGACTAAACTCGCCGGTTGGCTCAGCGAGGATTCCTTCGCAGGCGCGAGAGCAAAGCTGCTCGCCGCGGCGGAAGCGGAGGATACCACCGCCGCCTTTGCCTCCATTCAGTTTGAAAACGGCGACTGGGGCTTTGAAAACGGAGATGCAGAGGGCTTTGCCCGCGCCGTGGCCGCAATGCTCCGCCCGATTGCAAACGTCCTGCATAATGGCATTCTGATTATCAGCAACATCATTTATCTGCCGAACTCCGTAGCCGATAACGGTGACTACAAATATGGTGCTTACGAAAAGCTCATCCCCCTGCTGGAAAGCCTTGGCCTGAAAGGCGTGCTCTCCTCGCAGGAATACACCTCCCGTTTCCAGGCGGCAGCCAAAGTCAGCAAAAACGCGCAGCTTGACGCGCTGTTCCTGCCCATCGTCAGCCCCATCGTCACGCTGGTGGAGGAGCTTCAGGCCAATCCGCTCAACACAATGCTCGACCTCTTGCCGCGCCTGGCCCGCACCATCAGCACGAATACGCTGAACGACAGCCTGAATGGCTTCCTACATTCCAGCAGCCTGCTTGGCGGCGTGAATATCGACCTTTCCGGCGATGCAATCAATGCGATGATTGACGGCCAAAAGATCAACATCAGCCTTGGCGATAACGCACAGCTCTCCACAACCCTGAAGGCCGTTGATTGGGCGCGCCTGGCAGGCTGCGGCAAGCTCGTCCTGGCGGACAGCGTCAGCGCATCCAACGCTTACCGCACGGTAATCGAATCAGACCGCGCGAACGCCTATGTGGTCGCCAGCCAGTATCTCATTAAAACTGTGCTGCGCACCCGCATTGAGGGCAAAACAACAACAGTCGCTCTGGGCATCTAATATCGCTCTTCTCTTTTCACCTTCTATATTGTTACCTCTTGCATACCGCCGCGGGCCGTTTGGCTCGCGGCGGCATATGTTTGATGCAGTGCTTTCTCATTTTTTTGCGCAAAACTACCTGCGCATCATCTCGGCTCACAACATTCCCATCTGTCGTTTTATTTCTCCCCTTGTATGGAATCGATCGATATGTTATGCTGAAGCTGCAAAAAAGATTTCAAAGCACTGGCTGAAACACCGGTGCGTTTGTAAAGGAAGGCTGGGCATCAGGATGCAGAAAGTAATCGTCGTTTCAAAAACCCATCTCGATCTAGGATTCACAGACTATGCAGAACATATTTATAAAAAATACCTCGATGAATTCATCCCCAGCGCCGTTGCGATCGCCAACGAGCTCAATGCAGACGGAACCAAACGTTTCGTTTGGACGACGGGCTCCTGGCTGCTCAAAGAGGCGCTGCAAAATGGCAGCGAGCAAAACCGGCAAGCCCTCCTGCAAGGCCTGCGCAGCGGCAACATCGCACCGCATGCCATGCCGTTTACAACACACACAGAGCTGCTCGACGCCGACACGCTCGATTACGGTCTCTCTATCGTAGATCAGATCGATGCTATCACAGGCCGCAAAACCATTGCCGCAAAAATGACCGATGTGCCAGGCCACACGATCGGCCTCGTGCCCCTGCTCGCAAAACACGGCATCAAGCTCCTGCATATCGGCGTCAACGGTGCGTCCGCCATGCCGGAGGTTCCGCCCTGCTTTCTCTGGAAGTGTGGGGAGAGTGAGGTCGTCGTCATTTATTCCGGCGATTACGGCGGGGCTTTTGAAAGTGAGCTGACCAACAGCGTGCTTTATTTCGACCACACGCTCGACAATCACGGCGCATCCGGTGCCAGGGCCGTGCGCGCGCGGTTTGAGTCGATCCAGCAAAAATACCCCGGCGCACAAGTCACCGCCGGGCGGCTTGACGACTTTGCGGAGATCATGTGGCAGATGAAAGACCGGCTCCCCGTAGTCACGGCTGAAATCGGGGACACCTGGATTCATGGAGCCGCCTCCGACCCTTATAAAACCGCCGGGCTCCGCACGCTCATTCGGTTGAAAAACGAGTGGCTGGCCACGGGCCAGCTCAAACGAGAGAGCGCTGCCTATGAGCAGATGGCGGATAATCTGCTTTGCGCCGCCGAACATACGTGGGGCCTGGATGTGAAAACCTATTTTGCCGATTACGAGCACTATCTCCGTCCGGATTTTGAGCAGGCCCGTAGGAAGGATATCGTCGAGCTGCACCACCCTCTGCGTGATTTCCCACAAAACTTGCTGACGGTTTGCCAGCGCCGCCGTGGTGCTTACCATATCGGTTCCTACCGCGCCATGGAAAAAAGCTGGGAAGAGCAGCGCGCCTATCTGGACCGCGCGCTCATCAAACTGCCCGTTGATTTAAAAAGCGACGCTGAACAGGCACTTATCGCGCTCAGGCCGCAGAAATTTCTCGCTGTATCAGGGGTGCCTCTGCAACGCAATGTGGATTACACGTTTGGCGGCTGGTCGGTCCGCATCAATGAATATGGCGGAATTGGCGCCCTTTTCTGCGGCGGTCATCCGGTCATCCGGGAAAACAACCGCCCTGCCGTGGAATATTATTCCTACGGTAAGGCGAATTATGAGTTCTGGCTCACGCATTATACCCGCAACCGCAAAAAAACCGCCGGCTGGTCTGTTGCTGATTTTGCAAGGCCGCTCTTAAAATATGTAGATTCTAAATATCCGCAGGGCCGCACCCCCTACCGCTTTTGCCGGGGGTGCGTGCAGGTGCTGCAAACCGGGCTGCGCATCTGTGTATACATGAACATTGCACCGGAGTGCCATAGCGAGCTCGGCGCGGCGGATATGATCCAGTTGCTCTATACGCTGGGCCCCGAGGGGTTAAAAATCGAGCTGATCTGGGTTGACAAACCGGCCAGCCGCCTGACAGAAAGCACGGTATTCCGGCTCTACCCCGCCTGTACGCAAGAGGAAATACGCTACACAAAAATCAGCACAGAAATCGACCCAATGACGGTGGTAAAAAACGGAAACCGCAATCTTTCAGCTGTGTGGGATATGCATTTTGGCCCATACCGCTTTACAAACCGTCATGCAGCCCTAATCGGCCTAGGCAAGGGTAAAATCCTGCGGTTCGACAACCAGTTTGAGGATGTTGCCCAAAACGGCATTGCCTATCTTCTGCACGACAATGTATGGGGCACCAATTTTCCCTTATGGTATGAGGATAACGCCTATTTCCGTTTTGATATCTCTCATGCTGCAGCCCTATAATGGAGCCGCAGCTCTTTCGCCTAGCCCGCTCTCGCCAAACAGGCGCGGTGCCACACATGGCATCCCGCTTCCATCCTGCAAAAAGGCGCCATTCTGCAAGGCTGCTTTACAAAAAATAAGAGACACAGCTGCCGCTTCCTCTCGGCAAGCGGCAGCTGTTCTGATGAGCGATATGCTTCTTTTGACAGCCCGTCAATCCATCCAGCCGCCCGGTCGGGCGGCTGATTTTTCGTTCTGCAGCCAAGGCAGCTGTTTTCCACGAAGCAATTGCGAAGCGGTCAGCGCTGGCAGCCGCAGCCGCAGTTATTCTCGCGCTCTCTGCCGGAACAGCCGCAATTGTCGCCCTTTTTCTGGCCCGCACTGGATGAGGGCGGGAAAAACTCATTGACTGGGAAGCGGATTTGTTTGAAGGCGTCGCACGGATCATTCTCCATATCGTGGCAGCACTCCTTCTCCGGCACGCAGAAATCATAGGCCGGAATCAGCATCTGGACATCGCGCTCAAGCTGCACGATGGTAAACAGGCCGAGCGTGACACGCACTGCCTTTTCCGGAGAGGCAACGCTGAAGTCGCCGTCGAACGACCGGCAGATGCACTTCGGTGCAGAGCAGCAGCCCTCGCATTCGCAGCAGTCGCACGGGCGGCAAAGCTTTGCATCCAGGCAGATCGGGTCGACACATTGGACTTTTGCTCTCGGGTTTGTACTGGTGGGAAGGAATTGTTCGTCTGCCTCGTCTGAGGAATATTCCGACGAGAAAATACGTACATTGCCTTCGCTTCCGAAAAGAATGCACTTTTTCGAGAAGGAAGTCAGGCCCTCCACGGTGCTGGGGGGATTCATCGGCGTGGTGTAGGCGTCGAGATATACCTTGAAGAAGAAGGTAATATCAACGGAGTAATAACCGCGGTTGAAGGGCACCGCCTCCACGTCGATAAAGCAGTTGATAATCTTACACGAACGGCAGCGAACGGAAGTTGCGTTGTCGATGATGCACTGCGCCCGGTCTGTAAAATAGACGCGCATATCGGCCAAGCAGTCTTTGTCCGCACACGAATCGTATACGCGGTTGGTATCGATGCACACAGCCTCGCGAATGCCGCCGCTGACGACATCCGCAGTGTTGCAGCAGGATCTGTTGTCCGCCATAGTGTTTCCTCCTATGAATAGATTGAAATTTTGTAAAAACTTCAATACCATACTATGATGCGCACGGATTCTGGTGCAGGAAAAACCCAGAATCAGCAGAAAAGTTTTGCGCAGGGCTTTTTGTTTGCGCAAAAGCCGCGTGCGGCGCCGCAAATGCGCTTCTCCGCCTGCCTGATTTCAAAAAACAAAAAAAATGAAAAATTTCACATGCCTCATTTGTATTGGTGACGAAAGGAGTTGAAAGGCCCGTGAAAAAGCCATCTGAGCTCAATGGCTTCCTACAAGACGCTGTCGCGAACTATTCCAAAGCTGTCGCCCGCGCAGCCTTCACGTATCTAAAAAACACCGCGGATGCGGAAGACATCACGCAAGAGGTCTTTTTAGCGCTTCTGGAAAAGCAGCCCCATTTTGAAAGTGACGAGCATTTAAAAGCTTGGCTCCTCCGCGTTGCAATCAACAAGAGCAAAAACGCGCTCAAAAGCGGCTGGTTTACACGGACGCAGCCTTTGTATGAGGCGCTGCCGGCGCTTTCCCCGCAGGAAAATGAAGTGTTATCCTGCGTTCTATCTCTGGATGAAAAATACCGGATGCCAATCCATCTTTTTTATTATGAAGGGTATTCCATGGAAGAGATCGGGAAAATCCTAAAGCTCAACCCCGCCACTGTCGGCACACGCCTTGCGCGCGGGCGCGCCCTGCTGAAAACAATGATTGGAAACATCGATTGAAAGAAAAACATTTGCACTTCTTACACAGGCAGAAATTCCGGCTTCACCGAAACCGGCGCAATTCCCCGCTATTTAGAAAGGAAGGGTTATTGATATGAAAACCGAGCAAATGAACACCCTATATCATCATGCAATGGAACAGCTCCCGCTAGAGGGGCTGGAAAAGCGCATACTCGATAAGCTTTCGTCCACCAATGAAAAAAAGCGCAGCTTCCCGGCGAAACGGATTGCCGCTGCGGCCGCCGCGGTGATGCTTCTCTGCGCCGCAGGCACTTTAATGCTATCCCACACCACTCAGATCGCGCTCACAAATACACAAGGCCGGGTTTCTGTGCATTATACGCCATTTGCCCCGAAAGCGGTCAGCACAGCAAATTGCCTGGTCAGCCTAACGGAAGAAGAACTGTTCCACACACACAATCTCGCGCCATTTTTCGGAACGGTCGAGGGCATCCGGAATATCCGGGTGGATCTCAACGGCGCGGTTTCTTACCGAGCGATCGCTACCGTAAAAGTCAAAAAAGCCTATCTTGGCAACGTAGAGCCCGGCAGCACGGTATCGATCCTGCTCCCCTGCTCCATCGGGCGGGGCGAATGGGCAACGGGCACAGCGCTTGCCGCTTCCCTGCGGGAGGGCACAACCGGTATTTTTATGCCGGTCGCCTACACGTCAGACTATGATTGGGAAGAAAACGGCGCGCGCATCCATCTGAACGAGCTTGCGCCCTACGGCCTGATGGATGGGGAGCGCTACCTCTTCCTGCAGGGGGAGGATGGGAAGATGCGGTTTGCTGACTTTGCGTATCCGTCACTCCGGGCGGATGCAACACTGGAGGAGATCGAGGCGGTTGCGGAAGGCTTTTGGAAATAACACGCAAAACAGCAGAACAGGCTGCGGCAAGTTCATTTGCCGCAGCCTGTTTTCTATGTAAAAGAGCGCGCCAAAAAAGCTTCACCTACCCAATTTAGGTTCCCTTCTCTCGCATTCGCTCAACCATACCACTCCATTGTAATTCAGGTGCGCAAGCAGTCTGAAGCCGTTTCGTGGTATAAGCGCTTCACTGGCCCAAAGCAGGAAAGGGCCGCGACCAACAGTAAGAGAAGGGGCACACAGGCAATCCTGATCCATGGGAAGAATTCCAACGTCAGTTCGCTCATTTGTGTTGTCAACAGGAAGCAAATACCCAAGCTGAATATCAAGCCCAATAAAACGGCAATTCCGATCTGCATCACACTTTGCAGCAGCGTGACAAGATAAATATCCTTTTGAGTCATACCAATGGCACGCAGGGTTCCGAACACACCTTTGCGCGTTTGAAATTTTAGATTCAGCGCCACCATGAGGCTGACCACCGCAAAAACGGATAATACCAGCGTCAGCAGAAACGTAATGGTCGAAATCATTTGGGCAATTTCCCTTTCCCGCTGCGCCTTTTGCAGGTATTCCTGCAGAGAGACTTTGCCGCCATAATTATATTGCAAATTTTTAACCTGTTTTTCCACTTCGTCTGTCTGCTCGGCGTTTTTCAAATTCAGAAGCACCTGATTGGTGCGCACGGTCAGCCCCACCTTTTCAAAGGAGCTGTTTGCCCACAGCGTTCTCCCGCCAAGCGCCAGTTCCTCTATGGTACGCGGTCGCTCGTTATCACTGAGCGTTACAACCGCGCCTACCGTCACGGTAAAGGTCAGCTTCTCCTGCTTCCCGGTATGCGGATCGTTGATAATCTGTGTATAAGTAATCTGATCTCCCACATCCCGGCTAGCAGGGAACTCGCCTGTTTCACACACAATGACCTCCCTCGCATTCGACAGCGCCTCCATATGAAGCGCTCCCTTTGTGACATAGGGCTCCAATTCCCGGATCAAGCCGGCATCCGCGCCTGTGAGCAGGCTTTCGATTAACTCCTGATCCTGGCCGTATCCCCACTTTTGCTTTTCCTGGCGGTAGGCATCGTTCCCACGCCCGGCCAGCATCTGCTCGTCTCTTTCCTCGTCTGTTAAAGCGGCATTGGGCTTGAGCTCGTTTAAATGGATGCGGCTCAGCGCAATGGCCTTTTCCACCTGCGGGCAGGTTTCCAGCAACCGGGCGTCCTGCTGCGTCATTCCAAAAGCAGGGTCATTCGGGATGCCCAAAGGGCCGAACATGCCGCCATCATAGACTCGGATGTCCATATCTGCGGGCAGTTGGTGATCCGCCACATTTGTAACGCCATTGGATACAAAACCGCCCACAACAACAATGAGTACGGCAAACAGCATGGCAATTGAGGTGGAAACCGCCTCGCCGCTATTGAGCAAAATATCCTTCCCTGCCCAAAGCAAATACGGCCTGTTTGTGGAGAAGGAGGTTTTCCGTTCGGATGCTTTTTGATTCTCTCCTCCGGCTAACAGCTCGACAGGCGAAATTTTGGCATCTCTGAACGTCCCAAATACAATAAAGCAAAACGCCGCTAAAAAAATCACCACGGCGCAACCAAAAATGAGAATGGGATTCCAGAAAAATCGGACAAACCCGCCTAAATATTGAGCTAGGATACGAGCCATCAGAACGCCCAGCGCACCCCCGGTCAAGAGCCCCGGCACAAGCTGGATCAAGCCCTGCGTGATATAATAGAGCAGCACTTCCCCTCTGGTAAAACCGACTGCCTTGAGCAGCGCGATACGCTGTCTGCGGTTTTTCCGCATGATAACGGAAAGGCAGTATAGCATCAGGAGGCAAAAAAATCCGGTCACTGCCAGGAGGGCGATCCCCATTGTATCCATTTCGAAGGGGAGCTGGCCCTGCCCTGTCAGCAGGGGATTTACGGCATAAGCCGTTCCAACACCGTCCGTTACAAACTGCGCCAGCAACTGCTCCGCCGCCGTTGCGTCCGTCAGCAGCACGGGGCAGACGGCAGGCTCTCCCCCGGCTTGCAGGGCATCGCGATACGCTTCTGAAACCAGTGCGTTGGGGAGCGTAACCGTGGCTTCCCCCGGCACCTGCAGCGAAGAAAAATCCGCCAGGATGCCAACCACCGTGAAGGCCCGCTGATCCTTCTGGCCATCCGCGGTTTGAAAGGTTAGCTCCAAACGATCGCCCACCGTGATCTCTTCACGCAGCCGGGCGATCGCGGAGTGTTCCAGGGCAATTTCATCTATTTTTTCCGGCAATCTACCGTCCGCCGTTCGGATGTGGCAAAGGCTGCGCGCTGTTTCATCGGCTGTTCCCGCGATGATCTGATTGCCGTAAACGGCATCCGGGATGGTATGTACCGCAACACTCCGGATCACGCCCGCCTTTTGAACGGAAGCACTCTGCCTGAGTGTTTTGATCGTTTCAGCCGTGCAGCCGGATAAAAACCCGCTCTGCGCTCCGAACGTATCCATTTTTTCGATTTCAGTGGATTGCAGATAGCTGGATACCGTCATCCCCTCTGCAATAAAAAAACATGTGCACAATAGGTAAACCAAAATAACCTGCAGCGTTTGTTTCCATCCGCGTTTCAAATGCTTAACCGCCAGTGTGCCAATCGCACTCATTTTTAATCATCATCCCTTTCCCAGGCTGGGAATGGCGCATGTTTCAGCCACGCCAGAATCCCCGCCTCTGATGAAAAGCGGAACCTCCGTTTTAATCTATAAAAGTGCTTTTCAAGAAATTATTTTTCCATCGCTGATGGTAAGGATTCGATCGGCCGTTTTGGCAAACTCCATATCGTGCGTTACCACAACCACAGTCTGGTGAAATTTGCGGCGCAGGGAGGCGATCATATCAATCACCGCCTGCCCGGAGTGGGAATCCAGGTTGCCTGTTGGTTCATCGCACAAAATCACCTCAGGCTGATTGATAAAAGCACGCGCGACCGCCGTGCGCTGCTGCTGCCCGCCGGAAAGCTGGGAGGGTAGATGCGTCACACGGTCCTCCAGCTCCAAGGTGGAAATCAGCTCGCCGAGATAGCTTTCATCCACCGCTTTCTTGGCAAGCAGGGCGGGATAGATTATATTTTCCCGCACAGTCAGTTCCGGAATCAGATGATATTCCTGAAATACAAAGCCAATATGTACCCGGCGGAAGCAGGCCGACGGCGTTTCTTTGAGCTGGCTGAGGTTGACCGCATCATAAAAAACCGAGCCCTCCGTCGGCGTATCCAAGCCGCCGAGCAGGTGCAGGAGGGTCGATTTCCCTGAGCCGCTCTTGCCCGCGATGGCGATAAACTCGCCCTGCTCAATCTGCAGGGATACCCCATCCACCGCGTGGATCACGGCCTCCCCCTGTTGATACGTTTTTCGAAGATTCTCTGCCCGGATCATGCAGACGCCCCCTTTGCAGCTTTGGCTGGTTTTTGTTTCGCCCCATACAACAAATGATACAGCCCATAGCCCAGGGAAAAACCGGCCAGCAATACGATAAAGCACCCTGTATCAAAGACCGCTTTTCCACTATATCCTCTGGAACACATGAACCAAAAAAGGATTTCTACCGGAATCCAAATGGCGGAACTCAAGAGAATCAGTTTGAAATAAGTTGGCGATTTTTGAAAAAAAGGAACAAAAAACAGAAAAAGCGGCTGTCACTATAAAATATTGATAGAATAGAGGGCGAAATTCCTTTGCAATATCTTCCGTTTCAAAGGGAAGAAACAGATTGCCAAAAGGGATTTTGGAATAAAAAATCGTGATATCCCAGAGCCCGCCCTTTGTATTAATATACTGAACCATTGACACAATAAAAATAGCTGTAGATAAAAATAAAAATACAGACGCAACATATTGCCGAACCGTGTGTCGCCGTCTAATGATCGCGACTGCAAACCAAATCGCATATAAAAGGGTAAAGACTACAAAAATATAAACTCCAGTAAATATCATTTACTTCAAATCCCCTTCCCCACCTGCAACAATTACGGGGTATTTTATCGTTTGTCCAGTGGAACTATAAAGAAATCGGCCATCTTTTCGCTTCATATATCAAAGAATTGTAATCCTTGCAAAAAGATGGCCGACTATAAGATTAAAATAATTTCCCGGTTCAATCTGCAACTGCAGTTTGTGAATTGGTAAATAACCTGCCAAAAATTGTGGTGCTGTTTGATGCCGCTTTAGAAATATTGAAATATGCATAATTATTCGAATACCTATTTGGATTTGCATTTTCCCATACATAATAGTATCCGTTTTGCGTTGTATTAAATTTTACGGCCGCACCAAATTGATTATATGTCCCCCATGTTCTCACATGCAAAAACAACCAAAACTCCTGCGTTGAGCCATTTCCGCTCCCAAGTTTATCACATTTTGCGGTAGCATCTCTTTCTGAATATATTCTTTTAGGACTGTCATAATAAGTAGATGTTGAAAAAGGATCCTCAAAATCACCATTATGCCCATATACATATTTTGCTTGCGCAATCAATACATAGGCGCTTGTTGATAAAACACAAACGATCAGTAGGATTGACATTATTTTCTTCAATTTTTGCATTTCAATTTTCTCCTTTTTATTTGTTATGTCCCTTTAATTCCATTGAAATACTGCATTGGAATCACCTCCCAACCTCTTTATATCACAATTATCTACATCTGTCAATCATCTACCCATATTTTTATTGAT
>OHDI01000662.1_pt1 | contig 12573 bp, 10 predicted proteins | sample 1566981 | NCBI WGS metagenome assembly OHDI01 (sample SAMEA3879509, study PRJEB24766) | human gut metagenome | biome: human-associated habitat; feature: feces | place: USA | collected 1985/1987 | reverse complement strand
CCATCCGCTTCATGGATCATCTGGAGCTGGCCGCCATCGTCACCCATGTTGCGGATGCGCGCACCTGCGTGCTGCACCCCGCGAGCACGACGCACCGCCAGCTCACCGACGAGCAGCTTGAGGCGGCGGGCGTGGGGCCGGATCTGATCCGGCTGTCCGTGGGCATTGAGTATATCGACGATATCATCGCGGATCTCCAGCAGGCGCTGGAGCAGGCATAACGCGATCGTGAAAGAAAGCACCGTTTCTATCAGCCGGATAGAAACGGTGCTTCTGGTATGAGAGGCTGCTGCAAATGCATTTTGCAGCAGCCTCTTCGTGTTTTTTCTATGATTCAGAGTTTTAGCCTTTTCTATCAAACAGCCCCTTGAACCAGGCGGCAACGCCCGCTTCCTCCTGTGGTTGTGCCTGCGCCGGCTGTTGGGGTTCCGCCTTGATGCTATCTGTTTTCAGAATGAATTTCACATCTGTATCCATTCCATCCGCGGCCTGCGTATAAAGGCCGTACTCCTTGGAGAGGTTGAGCCATGCCTGCACGCGCCCGAGCAGGGAGGCGGCCGCGTCGGCCGCATCGGTGTATTTGGAGAGCAGGCCTTGTTGCTCGATTTGATCGAGCGTTTTTACGATGCCGGAAGCCGTGCTGAGCGTTTCCGGCTGCGCCGCATTTTGCAGCGCCTTCATGATCTCGCTGCCGGAGGAAAGATCCGCCTGGATGCGCATCAGCGCGGCGATCGTTTCCGGCATATTGTCAAGGGATGCGCGCACGGCCGGATCGTTGAGGTCGCCCGAGAGGGATTCGAGGATTGGGGCTGCATCCTTCAAATCCTGCGCAAGCGTGGGCAGCATCTTTGCGAATGCCTTTAGATGTGGGTTGGAGGCCGCCTGCATCACCTGTGCGAGCAGGGTGAGCTGGCCTGCGTTTGCCTCAAAATCCTGTTTCATCTGCATGAGCTGCTTCGCGGTTTTTTGCAGGTACTGCATGGCGCTTTTGTTGGAGAGCAGATCGTTGAGGGAGGCGAGCTGATCCTTGTTTTTGGCAAGCTCGCCCGCCAGCGTTTGCAAATCCGGCAGAACGCCGGTGGCAAAGGTCAACAGGCTTTCCATCCGGTCGGGACCGATCTGCTCCACCTTAGTGCCGAGTGCCTCAGCCTCTTTGAGCAGTGCGGAAAGCTGCTTGGTGACGGAATCGGCAATCTCATCTTTCTGGGCAAGCTCCTTGCGGATCGTTTTCTGCACTGTGGTGACGATCAGGCGGGTGGGGGAGGCGAGCAGCACGCCGACGGAGCCTTTCTCTACTTTTGGCAGGAGCGTATCTTTCAGCTTTGCCGCGGTCTGGTCGTTTCGAGCGGCAATTTCGATGCAATCCTGAACGGTTTGCCGGTTCCCCTTTGCAATGGCGCCGTTGGCGGCGATCAGATCGTTTGCACTGGCGTCGAGGATCGCCTGCACACGTTTTGCGGAAACCCCTGTTTTTTCCGCCGCGATCTCCATGGCCTTTTTATCCACCAGCGCATCGACCATCACGCGGATATCATCCTCTGTGAGTGTGATGCCCTGCTTTTTGAGGGAATCAAGCAGGGAAGAAACCTCTTTGAGCAGCTTGATGGCGTCCGTGCTGCTGCCCATCAGCTCGCTGAGGGTTTGCAGCTCCTCTTCGGAGGAGGCGAGCTTGCCCAGCAGCCCGCTGGAGGAATCCAGCACACCGCTGAGGCTGTCGAGATTCCCCGCCGCGGAAAGGATCTGATCGAGCGGCTTCAAATCGATCGATTGCAGGGCCACAACGTCGATGAGCAGCTTCTGGATATTTTGCATCAGGCTGCTGTCCAGCAGCTGGTTTGCGGAGGAGAGGAGCTTTTTATCGCCCAGCAGCTGCGCAAGCTCCGCGGCGTCCGCATCCTTGGCAAGCTTGCTGACCAGCGTGAGATTCTCTTTGGTGAAATACTGTGGGAGAAGATCAAGCAATGCTTTATCCTTCTCATAGATGGAGGTAAGCTCCTCCATGAGGGAGCGCAGCTCCTGCAGATTGCCGCCGTCCGTCAGCAGGGAGCGCAGCACATGATCCGGGTCGAGCTGCTCCACCGCATTTTGCATATCGTTCAGGGCATACAGGCTCTTTTTGATTTCGCTGAGCTGGCCGGAGGCCTTGCTCAAATCAAGAGCGGGGATGTCGGTCGTCATAGCGAAATACATATTATCCAGCTCAAAATCCTTGACATCCGCCGTCAGGGTGAAGGTTTCCGGGAAGGAGAGGTTTCTGAGCTCCTCCAGGGGCATGGAGGCGAGGTCAAGGCTATCGTGCAGGCCCGGCAGGGCGATGAATACGGCAAGCTGCTTGCTGCCGTCGCCCAGCGTCGCGCCGTTTTCCATCTTGATATTCTGGAATTTTTCTTCCGGCAGGAGCATGCCGCCCAGCGCGGCGACCGGGGTGTAGATAACGGTTTCCCGCCCGTTTACCATAACGGTATGCGGCTCAGTGTTTTTCATTTGAATTTCCATTTTCACCTTGCCGCTTTTGCCCGCGAGCGCCTGGGGCTCGATCTCCGCGCCATCCAGATAATAGCGGATGGAGATGTCAACAGGGAGCGCTTTGTTGGATTCGCCTTTATAATAGAGGTCGGTGGAATCCAGATTCCAGGTGATCTGGTTGCCGTTTTGCACGGGTTTTGTATCACCCTTGATGTTTTGAATCCCTTCGAGATCGCTCTGATCGGTTACCTGCACACCTGCCTGCTCCGTATGGAGCCAGTCTGTCACAATTTTTTTAGAGGCATTGCCTTTTGCGTCCATCGTGACATAGACCGTTTCAGATTTACGGGTTTTTCCAGTATAGGGGGCATACGTTTTTGCGTTTTGCTGCTCTATGGCAGGGGGCTGTGCCATGCCGTTTGTGCTTTCCTCCGGCTGCTGTTTTGCACTGCATGCGCTCATCAGGAGGATGGAGGGCACGAGCACGGCACAGGTCAATTTTTGCATCAGATGCTTTGTTTTCATGGGAATTGCCACTCCTTTCATGGCTTGCGGCCATATACAACATCGATTCGTTACTCTCGATCAGGATGGATCGCCGCCGGGAGAACCGGCCGGCGCGGGCTGGCTTTTTGCTTTTTTGCCGCGGCGGTTTGGCTTTGTGCCAGCCCAGCCGAGGCTGGTTTTGGCGATGATCTTTTCGCAAACAAGCAGCAAAGGCGTCAGGAAGAAGAAAATGACGATGGCACTGATCACCGAGCCGCGTGCGAGCATAGAGCAGATGCTCTTGATCATTTCAATATTGCAGGTCAGGTACACGCCGAAGGTGGCGCAGAAAAAAACCAGCGCGCTCGACATAATGGAGCGGTCGGCGGCGTTTGCCGCAATGCGCATAGCCTCCATGCGGTCGTGCCCGCGTTGCAGCTCCTCCCGGAAGCGGGTGGTCAGCAAGATGGCGTAGTCCACCGTCGCCCCCAGCTGGACGCAGCTAATCACGGTCGGTGCGATGAAGGGAATGATGGTGCCGGCGAAAAAGGGGATCGCCTCGTTGATGAAAATGGCGAGCTCAATGCTGCCTACGACGACGATGGGGATCGTGAGCGATTTAAAACAGATTGCAACGATGATAAAGATCGCCAGCGTGGAAAGGATGCTGGTAACAATAAAATCCTTATCCGCGATTGTGGTCAAATCCTTTGTCAGCGGGCCTTCGCCCGTAATCATACCGCCGCTGTCATAGGATTTGACGATCGCTGTCATCTCATCGATCTGTGCATTTTCTTCCTCGGTGGCAGCGCTGAAGCTTGAGTTGATCATGAGCAGCTGCTTGCCGTCTTTTTTGCAAATCTCCTTAATTTCCGCCGGAACGAAGGAATCCTCAATCGCCGGGCCGAGGAATTTGTTATAGGAGAGAACGGTTTCAATCCCATCCACCTGCTCCAGCTTTGCCGACATTTCAGCCAGTTTGCTGGCGGGCAGGTTATCATCGACAATGACGAAGTGTGTCGTTGCCATGTTGAACTCATCCTTCATCTTGTTGAGCGATACGATGGAGGGAAGATCCTGTGGCAGCCCGCGGTCGATGTTATAATATTTTGTCACGTTATTCTGGCCGATGCAGGCGGGGATTGCGATGAGCAGCCCCACGGCGATCAGCACACGGCGGTGCTTGAGGATGAACGTGTTCATCTTATGAAAGCTTGGGATCAGGCTCTTATGCGTAAAGCGGTGGATCGGCTGATCAAACGCAAGGATCAAAGCGGGCAGCACGATGACAACTGTGACAACGCCGAGCACAACGCCCTTCGCCATGACGAGGCCAATATCACGCCCGAGGGTCAACCGCATGAAGCACAGCGCCAGGAAGCCGAAGATCGTGGTAAGCGAGCTGCCTGACAGGGAGAGGAAGGTTTTGGATACGGCGCGCGCCATGGCGTCCCGGTGGTCGCCGCCTTTTTCACGCTCCTCTTCATACCGGTCCACGAGGAAAACCGAGTAGTCCATCGTAACACCCAGTTGAAGAATGGCGGCGATGCACTGTGTGATATAGGAAATCTGGCCGAAGAAAATATTCGTGCCAAAGTTATAGACAACCGCCAGGCTTAGCCCCAACAGCAGCACCCATGGGAGAATCCAGGATTTCAGTGAGAGCGTCATGGCAACCATGGCAAGCGCGATGGCGATGGCAATGTAGATGGGCGCTTCGCTGTCGGCCAATTCTTTCGTATCCAGCGATATCGTGGAAAGGCCGCTTAAAAAGCACTGCTTGTTCATCAGGCTTCGGATTTCACCGATGGCCTTCATCGTCTCCTCCGATGCACTGGAGTGGTCGTATTGGACGAGCATCATGGTGGCATTGGTTTTTTGGCTGTAAAAAACATTTTTAATTTCATCCGGGAGGATATCCTCCGGCACGCCAATATCGAGAATATCATCGATCCAGGTGACCTGATGCACCCCTTCCACCTTCGACACTTTTTCCTTCAGGGCGGAAACATCCTTGGCGGGCATATTCTCCACGATCAGGACGGTGCTTGCGGAATTGTGGAAGGTTTCGTCCAGCACCTGCTGGCCTTTTACCGAATCGAGGTCGTCCGGCAGGTAAGAGAGGATATCGTAATTGACATATGTGTTCAAATAGCCGATTGCGCTGGGGATCAGCAACAGGAAAGCAATCACAAGAATCAGCTTCGTGTGATGGGTCAGCCACCGCGAAAACCGATCGATCATGCGGCAACACCTCGTTTTCTATACAAAATCAAATTAACGGATCATTCTGCGTATGGCGTCATAAAGCGCCGGCTTAATTTCAGAAAGCTTGTAGGGCTTTTGATACAAAATGGCATCGCTGCAAACGGAGCCGGTCATTTCAATGATGAGGTAAAGCGTTTGCTCCGCCTGTTCGCGCGACTTGCCGCGCTGCATCAGGCGCTCGATCACTGTGTCTACGACCGGGCCGAGCTCGCCCTCCCTCAGATATTCCATAACGGAGAGGCTGGCGGATAGCTTTTTGTGGATCAGCAGCACCAGATCGTGATTTTCCTCGAGAGAATCGATCAGCCGGGAGGCAAAAAAGAGGATGCCCTCTTCCAGCTCGGGCTGCTCGGTTTGATATTTTTCTCCAAGCTCCCGCAGGGCTGCACGGACGAGCACGGTGCTTTTATACAGCACGATCTGATCCAGCAGATCGTATTTATCGTGGAAATAGAGGTAGAAGGTGCCCTTCGCCACGCCAGCCTTTTTGACCACTTCATCGATCGCGGTGGCGTGCACGCCTTTGCTGACAAAGAGATTATAGGCTTCCTCAATCATTCGAATACGCTTTGCGCTTTTTTTATTCTCCAATGCCTGTTTTGAAGTTCCTTTGCTTTCCACGTTGTTTCCTCCTTCCTAGGCAGCCATTATCATAGCACTTCATTTGAATCGCGTCAATCGTTTCCATATAAAATAGTTTTTAAAACCGTATCATAAAATAGCAGATGATAAATAGTAGAGTTCAATCCTCCTTTCACACAATCATCATCCTATGCGCGTTGGTTTTTGTGGTTCCAATCGGGTTGTAATTGGCGTTTTTCCGTTTGCCTCTGCTAAGAAAAGAGCGTATGCATCTCAGCAAAGGCATTCTTTTTTCAAGAAACGAAAAGTGACGAATAGTCATTTATCTTTTCAGGAGGTAACGATAACACGAAACTGACGAATCGTCAATCTTTTGAACGGGATATTCACAAAAATTTAATATGAAAGATTGGAAATAAGACGGCATTGTAAATAGAATAAAAATATGGTATGATTTTTTGTATCATCTGCTTGGAAGGAAGGCTGTTTTATGACAATTGGATTCATTGGCGGCGGCAATATGGCTGGCGCAATCATCAAAGGCCTGCTCGCCGCTTCCCTTTACCGACCGGAGGAAGTTTTCGTGGCGGACATTACGCCGGAGCGCTCTGAAGACTGTGCGAAACGGCTTGGCGTGGCCGCGGCGGATACTGCCGAAGCGCTCATAGAGCGTGCCGACACGGTGGTGCTGGCTGTGAAGCCCGTGGTGTTTCCTTCCTTGCTGCCGGAGATTTCCGCCTGCTTGCAAGAGAAAAAGCCGCTGGTGATTTCCATCGCGGCGGGGAAAACACTTGGCTTTATCGAGGAAACACTTGGTTTTTCGCCCGCGCTTGTGCGTGTGATGCCCAATATCAATGCAAAGGTAGGGGCGGCAATGAGCGCCTTGTGCGCGAACCAGCAGGTAACACAGGCGCAAAAGGAGCTTGTGGCGCGCCTATTTTGCGCCGTTGGGCAGGTCAAGGAGCTGGATGAATCGTTTTTTCCGCTGTTTGGCGTAATTGCGGGCAGCGCGCCCGCGTTTGCCTATCTCTTCATCGATTCGCTTGCCCGTGCGGCGGTAAAGAATGGGATGCAGAAGCAGGCAGCTCTGGAGATTGCGGCGCAGACGGTTCTCGGCAGCGCAAAGCTGATTTTGGAGAGCGGAGAGCACCCGTGGGTGCTCATTGATCAGGTTTGTTCCCCTGGCGGCACAACAATTGAGGGAATTGCCGCATTGCAGGAAACCGGATTCGAAACAGGGATACGAAAAGCGGTTGACGCAGCGCTGGAGAAGGATCGGAAGCTATAAGGCCGTCAGGGGAGTAAGAGCCCTGTGTTGGCTTTTTTCCGCATGTTTGGTTGCTTTGCTTTCACCGTGGACGCAGTGGAAGCATAAGGCCTAGTTTGTATATTCTATTGGCGGCAAACGTGGAAATTGGGCATACTATGAGAAAGGAACCCCTCTGCGCGCAGAGGTGCCCCAGTTGCTCATATTGATGCGAATATAGAAATATACAATGCTTCCTTTAGAACGTTTGACCACAAATCCATGGCATTTTTCTATATATTGCACAAAAAATGCAATATGCAATTTACACAAACATCAGACCTTGAAAACGGTTTCGCTTGGGATACAAGCCGAATTTTCGCAAAATGGCCTATAACTCGCCATAAGTCGTTGACGGAGACAAGTTTTGTGATATAATATGTAGCGAAGCAGACATGAAATTTGATTGTGTGGGAGATATATCATTATGTATGTGAAAGACGTAACGGTTCAGAATCAGGTCGGCCTGCACGCTCGTCCGGCAACCTTTTTTATCCAGAAGGCAAATGAGTACAAATCCTCCATTTGGGTGGAAAAAGAAGAACGCCGCGTGAATGCAAAGAGCTTGCTTGGCGTTCTTTCCCTCGGCATTATGGGCGGAACGAATATCCGGATCATTGCTGGCGGCCCCGATGAGGAGCAGGCGGTGGAAGGGCTTATCAAGCTTGTGGAATCTGGTTTCGCGGAGTAATTTTCCGGAGGAAAGCCAACCGTTTTCTTTCAGCCCTGTCCGGGATGGGCGTGTATTTTTAGGCGTGGACAGGCTCGAAAAGTGCATGATTGAATGAAAAGGCAAAGGCTTTGTTTGATGAAAAAACAGAGCCTTTGTTTTTTGAAAAAGCGAAATGCGCAGGCTGTAGGGTGCAGCCTGCGCATTTTGTGATATGGAATTCCGGACAGCCGTACTCACAGGAGAGGAAGCGAAATTTTGCCTATTCTTCCTGCCCGTCCGGGCTGATTTCCGCCTGTTCATGGGCTTTGCGCGCTTCCTCTTCCTGCCGGATGCGTTCCTCTTTTTTCTCCTTACAATAATCCAGCAGCTGGCTGCTGAGCATTGTGTTTAAAGAGGCCTCAAAGGAGAGCAGGGCAATCAGCGTCAGCGCGATGCTGCTCTCATCTGTCACACCCTGGTCTTTGCACTGGTGCTCAATTCTGGAGAGCTTCTCCTCGATATCCTTCCGGTAGTTTTTTTCATAGCCGCCAACCAGATCATAAAAGATGCCATACATATGATCCAACTGCTCTGTATTCTCAATATGCGAGGTGAACCGCTTGATTTCCGGCATTGGCAGATTCTGCTTGAGCAGAAAGATATAAATCAGCGTAATGATATGGCGGCGGTTGTAGCGCTTGTTTTCCGGGCGGGGGAGCACGCCCTCCTTGCTGTAGTTGTTAATCATCGTATTGGTGAAAACGCTCTCATCCTTGCGGCGCAAGCTCGGCCCCATCTCCTGTTCCAGCAGGGAAGTCACCTGCTCCATATAGAGATCTATTTTGGGGATATCCCCGGAGGAGAGCAGCTTGAAATCCGCCAGCTCCTGGGCGCGGCGCAGGGTTTCATCTTTTAGATCGGACATTCCAAAAACCTCCATCTATATTGCACGTCAAACGTTATTTACAGCTTTATTATACGGCTTTTTATACTGCATGGCAAGCATAAAAATAAAGCGCCTGGAAGAAGCCTCTCCCAGACGCTCAATTTCTATGATAAAAAGGCAGGTTACAGCGGCCTTTACCGGATGACGCTCACGGCCACATCCGGCGTGTCGGTAATAATACCGTCCGATCCCCACTCGCTGCACAGGCGCATCGCTTCCTCCAGATTGACCGTCCAAGGGTTTACGATGATTCCGGCTTTATGGCAATCCTCAAAATAATCCTTATCCACATAGGCGATCAGGGGGTGCAGGGCGTCAGCATGGATTTGCTTTGCATAGGCGATGGGGTCGTCGTAAACCTGCTCGATCACGGGAGAATCAGGGGAATACAGGAAGCCAGTGCGGGTGTTTGGATCAATTTCCTTCGCTTCCACCAGCAGGCGCGGATCAAAGCTAGAAATGATTAAACGGTCGAAGAGGTGATGCTCCTTGACGCACGCAATCGTTTTGCGGACAATGTCCTTTTCGCCGGATTTTGGGCTTTTGATCTCCACGTTGATGATGGAAAACGGGTCCGCAATCTCCAAAAACTCGTGCAGGGTGGGGATTTTCGTTCCCGCAAAAGCAGGGGAGAAATAGGAGCCGAAATCAAATTTTTTGAGCTCTTCCAGCGTATAATCGGAGATGTTGCCCTTGCCATCGGAGGTTTCATCGATTGTGTAGTTGTGGCAGATGACCAGCTCCCCATCCTTTGTCAGATGAACGTCGTTTTCCACGCCATCCGCTCCGAGCTCGATGGCCTTGAGGAATGCGGGGATCGTATTCTGCGGCGCGTGCTTGTTTGCTCCGCGGTGTGCGAGGATCTTTGTCATAAAAATCTCTCCTGTCCTTTGATATATGTAAGGGAATGAATGCTCCGTGCTTATTATACTCTATGCCGCCTGTTTTGTTAAGCGGGGAAGTTGAATTTCCCGCGCGAATGCTTGCCTTTTTCCTCATTCCGTTTTATCATAATCGTTGTGTTTTGATCAAACGGGGATATCGGTTTGGAAGATAGCCCTTTCAAAAACCTGCTATGAGAAAGGATGGCTGTAAAAATGGATGCTTTTTCCTGCTCTGCTTGCCCGCGCCGCTGCGGCGCCCTGCGAGAACCTGCGCAGCCCTCCGGAGGAGTTTGTGGGATGCCGGCCGGGTTTGTGGTTGCGCGGGCTGCCCTGCATCAGTGGGAGGAGCCTTGTATCAGCGGGCAAAACGGTTCGGGAACCGTGTTTTTCTCCGGCTGCTCGCTGCGTTGCGTTTATTGCCAGAATCAACAGATCAGCCTCGGCCGCTATGGCGCGCCGGTGACGGAAGAGAACCTGCTGCGGATGTTTGACCGGCTGATTGCGCAGGGGGCGCACAACCTGAACCTGGTCAATCCAACCCACTATGCGCCAATGCTCGCAAAGGCTTTGCAAAAATACCGCTCGCCTGTGCCGATTGTCTACAATTCCGGGGGTTATGAGCGGGTGGAAACGCTAAAGGGGCTCGTTGATATTTATTTGCCGGATCTTAAATATGTGGACAGCGCGGTTTCATTGCGCTATTCCGGCGCGGCGGATTATTTTGACTATGCTTCGGAAGCGATCCTGGAAATGAGCAGGCAGGTCGGGGAAGCGCGCTTTGATGAAAATGGGATGATGAAAAAAGGGCTGATCGTCCGGCATTTGATCCTGCCCCGCAATACGGCGCAATCGATTAAGGCGCTCACTTGGATCCGTGGAAACTTGCCGGAGGGGACGCTGGTCAGCCTGATGTGCCAGTATACGCCGTGCGGGGAGCTGGGAAGCTTTCCGGAGCTTCAGCGGCGGATCACGCGCAGGGAATATGATAAAGTGGTGGAACACATGCTGAAGCTGGGCCTGACCGGCGGGTATTTGCAGGAGTTATCCTCGGCAAAGGAGGAGTATATTCCACCTTTTGATCTCACCGGAGTGATTATATAGTATTGAAAACCGCATAAAAATTAAATATTAGAATTGATAGAAGAATCAATAACTTTATTTTACAGAAACTGTTGACATGAGATATGAAGAGTGCTATGATGAGTATCGCAAACGAGAGAAGAACTGATATGACTGATTGAAAAAGAGAGGGAGGACGATTATGTCGTTGGATAAAGTGCCGCTGATTCAATACGGCAAGGCGGAGGATATCGTCAATTCCGTCACCCATGCAGTGGGCGCGGTGTTCGGGATCGTCGTACTCGTGATGTGCACGGTGCGCTCGGCAAAGCTCGGCTCTGCCATGGGCGTCGTCAGCTCCGTGATTTATGGCACGTCGATGATCATTCTGTATTTCTGCTCCGCGCTCTACCACGGGTTGCCGGCGGGGAATGCAAAGCGTTTCATGCGCATTGTGGATCACGGCGTGATTTACCTGCTGATCGCGGGCACGATCACCCCCTGTGTGCTGATTGCGCTGCGCTCCGAGAGCAATGTTGCCGGCTGGGTCATGTTTGGAATCGCCTGGGGCTGCGCGCTGCTGGGGATTATTCTTACGCTGATCGACTTTGAAAAATTTAAGGTCATGGAGATGGTGCTCTATATCGCCATTGGCTGGACGCTGCTGCTTGTGGTGAAGCCCCTGTTTCATGCGCTGAGCACAACGGGTGTTGTGCTGGTGATTCTGGGCGGCGCGGTGTATACCGTGGGCGCGATCATCTATGGATTTGGCAAGAAGGTCAAGTATTTTCACGCGCTGTTCCATATCTTTGTGCTGGCGGGTAGCACGCTGCATTTTGTGGCGGTTTATTGGTATGTGCTGCCGTTGGCAAAATAGGCGGATTCAAGCCTTTTACAACATTATTTCCTTAATCTCCTTTTGAGAAAGTTCACACACAAATGGAAGGCGGCAGGTGCGTTGTGCATCTGCCGCCTTCCGGTTATTATGATGTCAGTATGCAGATTCACAAAACTGGGGATGTATTTCTTGTAGAAAAAATGTATTTACAAGTGAAGAAAGAGCGGTATAATGATATTAAATATAGTGACGCGGACTTTGTATGGATCAGGTGTAAACACATAGAAATAGCTGAATCTATTGTATGACAAAAGGAGGAAGATTGCTTGCTCAAAGAAATCAAGCTGCTGATTATTGGCGCAGTTCTTACGCTCAGCGGCGCAATTATGATGACGAGTAACGAGGACGTTGCTGTTGCTAGTATCGTTATCGGAATCATTGGTCTGCTCTTTTTGCTGGCCTCTTTGCTCACCAAATCCAAGCTCGCATCTTATTATCAAGAGGATTCCGGCGCGGAGCAGGGCTCTGATCAGGATGAAAAATAATATAGGCTACATAACAACGCATGCCCGCAGGCTCCGTAGAGCCTGCGGGCATGCGTTTCATTTTATCTTTTGTAGCATTACGGCCAGATATGCTCTGGATCCACGCCGAACACCTGCACCACATCGAGATACGCGCTGTTGGCCAAATCCTTGACCGTGACGATCTTCCCGCCGTCGGAATCAAGGTCGAGCCCAGTGGATTGATAGGCTTCCCAAACAAGATGCGCGCACTGTGTGCCGCCGGGAGCCTCTTGGAATTTGGAGGTAAAAATGCCCGCCACCAGGTTGTAGGGGATGCCTGCGAGATGGTCGTTTGCAAACGCGACGGCTTCAGCGGCCTTTTCGCGGTATTCTGGCTTGGGGCGCAGGAGCATAAAGGTTGGCCAATCGCGCCACCCATTTGTGCTCTGGTAGGCGGAATCCACACCGAGGGAGATTGCCTCCAGCGTTTGCCCTGCGGCGGCGCTTGTCACGAGCGCGGCGTGGCCGTGCCGCCAGCCGAAGGAGTGCATAGAGCGGGTGAGGAGGATATCGCCATCCC
>OHDI01000656.1_pt1 | contig 12662 bp, 9 predicted proteins | sample 1566981 | NCBI WGS metagenome assembly OHDI01 (sample SAMEA3879509, study PRJEB24766) | human gut metagenome | biome: human-associated habitat; feature: feces | place: USA | collected 1985/1987 | reverse complement strand
CAAAAAAGCAGAACGGATTGCGATCATCGGAGAAAACGGAAAAGGAAAATCGACGCTTCTGAAAACCGTTGTGGGCGAAATCAATCCACTGGGCGGAAGTTATCAATTTGGAAACCGCGTGGATTTTGCCTACTTCGATCAGCACAAAGCAGTCAACCAGAAATTCGACCCGGAGCAGACGGTGCTCGACTATTTCTGGAGTCTTTATCCGAACCTGCTTCGCAACGATGTCCGAAGCGCACTGGGAGCCTTTCTGTTTTCCGGTGAGGATGTCGAAAAGAAAATGGGGCAGCTCTCCGGCGGTGAAAAAGTGCGGCTGGAGCTCTGCCGGATTTTCTATACGAAACCGAATTTCCTGATCCTGGACGAGCCGACGGTCGGACTCGACCCCACACAGCTGATGGAGGTCCGCAATCTGATCCTGGACCTGCGCCGGAATCATGCCATCATCCTGAGTTCACACATTCTGGGCGAGATCAGTGCCGTCTGTGACCGCATCGTCATTATCAACCACGGTGAGATCAAGGCAGACGATACCATCGAACGCCTGGAAGAGGCAGACAACTCCGGTCTGGTGCTGAAACTGAAGATTCAGGGCAGCTCCAGAGAAGTGCCGAAGATTGCCAGGGCCGTGGAAGGCGTTGTCCGTGTGGACAACATCCAGTTCGTACAGACCGGCATCTACACCTATGATATAGAGCTGGAAAACGACGGTGTCCGGAATGCTTTGCTCTCCGCTCTGCTCCAGCACGGTCTGGAAGTCCTGGAAGTCTCTGCCGAGAAGAAGAATCTAGAACAGGTATTCGTCAAGCTGGTCAACCAAAAGACAAAGCACTCCAGTCTGGAAGATCTGCTCAGCGAAATGGACGAAGAGGCTGCCCAGAAGAGCGGCGATGCTCCGGCAGACGGCGCAGACACACCGGCAGCCGATGCAGACACAGCAGACAGTACGCAGAAAGAGGAGGAATAACCATCCATGTTTGCACTATATAAAAAGGAATTGCAGAGTTACTTTCTGTCTCCTATCGCCTATTTTGTCATTGCCTTTTTCATGGCAACATTTTCGCTGACCTTTATCCAGGACATCGGCAATGTTTCATCATCTACTTATACATTCTCGTTCCCGTCCATCTTTTACGTGAACATTTTCTATTTCATCTTCCTGTTACCGCTGCTGACCATGCGGACATTTTCGGAAGAGCGGAAAAACGGCACGGAGACCCTGCTGCTCTCCAGTCCGCTGAATGTTACCCAGATCGTCATGGCGAAGTTTCTTGCCACTGCCACCATCCTGCTGATGATGCTGGTCGTCTCTCTGTTCTACCCCATCCTCACCTCCATCTACGGCCGTGTGATCTGGTCCAGCCTCATCTGTACCTACATCGGATTCTTCCTGTTCGGTCTGGTCTGCATCGCACTGGGCATCTTCATCTCGTCTCTGACGGAAATGCCGCTGCTGGCAATCCTTATGAGCGAGCTTGCCATGCTCCTGCTGATGCTGATGGACAATCTGAGTGTAAACTCGTTCCTCTCCAGCATTCCGGTGCTGTCCGATGTGCTGAGCTGGTTCTCCAATCAGACGAAGTTTTATGTATTCTCCCAGGGACTGATGCGATTCTCCGATCTGCTGGGTTATTTCACTGAAATCGTCGTATTCCTGATCTGGACTATTATTTCCATTGAAAAAAGACGCTGGAGCCGGAGGTAACTTGCCATGAGTCAAAACAACAAAGAAAAACATTTCCACAACTGGAAAAACACCAAATTTGCCGGCATGGCATGGATTCTGGCAATCCTGGTCCTGGTCATTGCCATTGTATTGAATATGATTATCTCCCGGCTGGATTTCAGCTGGGACATTTCCCCGAACAAACAGTACAGTCTGAGTTCTACCACAGAAAAGTATCTGGATCAGCTGGACAGCGAGGGAAAGACAGTAGACTTCTACGTTCTGACCACGGAAGAGAGCCTGAAAAACGACATGGATTCTCTGACGCTGTACCGTGCGCTGGAAGAATATGATGCACACAAGTCCATCAACCTCATCTGGGTCGATCCGGATACGGACAATGACACCATGGAAAAGATCAACTCCGACAACGCCTTCACCCTTTCTACCGGTGACATGATCTTTATCTGTGACAACGTAAAAAAACGTATTCCAGGTTCTTCCATGTACACCACTTATACAGATGACAACGGCAACACCACCGGCGAGGACTTCAAGGGCGAAAACCTCATCACCGGCACCATTAAGGGTGTAGCAGAAAACCGTACGCCTACCGTTTACTTCCTGTCCGGTCACGGCGAAAAATCCCTGGACAGCTACACTCGTTTTACGACTAACCTGACCAACTACAACTATGCTGCAAAAGAACTGAACCTCTCTGAGGCAGATGCTGTGCCGGAAGATGCAGCCCTGGTGCTGGTCGCAGCACCCACCAAGGATATTACCGACGCAGAATCCGAAAAACTGAACGCCTATCTGGACAACGGCGGCAACATCAGCCTGCTCATGTCCCCCAACGGCGGCAGCTTTGTCTACACCAACCTGGAAAAGATCATGAAGGACTATGGCTTCTACATGGACTACGACCGGGTTTATGAGACAAACAACAACTATCACATTTCCGGTGACGCCTATACCATTCAGTGCGAACTGAACGAACTGGAAGACGACAGCGAGGCGACCGACCTGACCTCCGCACTGGTGGATCAGGGGCTGTACACCTTTATGCCGGAGTCCCGGAGCTTCCGCTATAATGACGAAGGCGGCAAATACACCATCGCTCCCCTCATCACCTCTTATGACAGCGCAGTCGGCGAACCCTACGGCGGCACAAGCGATGACCCGGAGGAAGAAAGCGGTCAGCTCCTGCTGGCGGCACACTCCACCAGCGTGGGCAGAAACGACTCCAAGATGGTGGTATTCGGAAACGCTGAGTTTATCGACGATGAACACGTCAGCGACGATACCGTTATCGTGCCGGTATATCTGTTCCTCAGCACCATCAGCTGGATGTACGACAGCGATATCAACATGGACATCGCAACCAAATCCACGACAAACGACTACATTTCCCTGCAGGATTCCGGATTTGCACAGCGTCTGATGGTAGTTCTCACGGTAGTACCGATCGCAATTATGGCAGTGGGTGTCGGCGTGTGGATCAAGCGCCGTAACTCATAAGCACTGTCTGAGGAGGCAAAACAATCATGAAAAGACAACTCATCATCGGACTGGTGCTGGTACTGCTCATCGGTGTGTGTTTCGGCACATATTTCGGCATCGACCACTATCAGACCCAAAAGGAAAAGAAGGCGGCAGAAGAGGCTGCGGCACTTCAGCTGAGTTCTTTCACGTCCGACGATGTGACCAAGCTGGTGCTGCATACGCCGGAACTGGACTACACCATCGACAAGGATGACGACAGCAAGTGGCAGGTTGCCGAGGGCAGCACCCTGCACATCAACACCTATTATATTGATGCACTCTGCACTTATGGCTGCGGAGTGACTGCCACAAAGGATCTGGGCGCTGCGGATGAAAAGCAGCTGGAGACCTATGGTCTGTCTGATCCGGTTTCCATCGCCTACTACACAGACGATGCGGACAAACCGGTCAAGACACTCTACGTGGGAAAACAGAACCCCACAAACACCAGTTTCTATATGATGCAGGATGATGATGACCACGTATATCTGGTGGATTCTGACACTGCCGGCTATCTCTATGTGACCAAGACGCAGCTGCGGTACCGTTATCTGCTGGACGATCTGAGTTCGTCTTTCACTGCGCTGACGCTGAAACGTGGAGATGAAACGGTCTACACATTTCAGGACATGGACGGCAACTCCGACTGGCAGCTCACAGAACCGCTCAGCACGCCTATCGGGGCAGACAACTCCAAGCTGTCCAACCTCTTCAACAACATCACAGAGCTGGAGGCAGACGACTTCGGCGACAGCGATGTGACGGCAGACAAGTATGCCTCCTATGGCTTTGACAAACCGGCATACACATTCCAGCTCACCCAGGCAAACGGTGACACTACCACCCTACTGGTAAAGGAATTTGACCCGTCTGTTTCTTCCTATGTGGATTGTCTCCGGGTGGAGAGCAACGAGATCCTCAAGATGGACTCCAACTACCTCAGCTTTTTGGAGGACAATGCCTCGGATTATATGCTCAGCACCGTATATAAGGTGAATCTGACAGATATCTCTGCTTTCACCGTGCAATATCACGGTTCGTTCAACGATACCACCCTGGACATCGACCGTAGCTTTACGGCGGACAGCGACAGCGAGACCTACAGCTGTGACGGAAAGCAGATCACAAGTGCAGACACGGAACTGCTGGAATCGTTCCAGACATTCTACACTGCGCTGTCCAATCTGTCCTATGAGTCACTGGACACTGCCGCAGATGTTCCGACTGACACCGACCCGGCGCTGCATCTGACTTATACCATGAAAGACGGCAGCACCCATACCATGGATCTGGTGAAGAAAGACGACACCACCTACTGGGCGTTCATCGACGGAACATTCACCCACGCCGTTGTGCGCCAGCGTGCGCTGAGCGGCGAGGACAAGGTATTGGTTGCCTATACCGCAATGGAAAAGCTGCTGGACGCTGCCGCAGCATAAACGACCGCACAAATCCAGAAAGAGGACACCGGCTGTGACCGATGCCCTCTTTTTTCTGCGCTGTAACAGGCTTTTTTCATGAAGAATTCTTAAAATCCATTGACAAAACGGTAAAAATGGATTATAATTGTAGAGTGCATATTGTTTTCATGATGCAAGGTCTTTCGAAAAGACAATGATATTTTAAGCGGCTTTGTGCAGTGCCGCTTTTCCAACAGAGGTGCAGCAATGAGAGTTCACAAGAAAAAGTCCCGCAGCAATTCAAAAATCTGGATCAATGTCTCCATCGGCGTTTTATGCGGATTCATTGTTCTGGTTTTTCTGATCGTTTTACTGACACAGACCGGAAAGCCGAAAATACAGCAGCAGATCCCTGCGGCAGTCAATGCCCAGAACACTGCCGCTCAGGCAGAAACAGAACCGGCAACAGAGGCTCCCACAGAACCGGAGACTCTGCTGACATATCCCACTGCTGCGGAGAATGTGACCGAACTGACGGCAAACAACATCTCCAGCGAACACGCTGTTCTGCTGGACGTGGACAACAACACCATTCTGGCACAGCGTGACCCGGATGCACGCATCTATCCGGCATCCATGACCAAGATCATGACACTTCTGGTGGCAGCGGAACACATCGAAAACATGGACGACACCTTCACCATGACGTATGACATCATTGCGCCGCTGATCGATGCAGAGGCATCCCGTGCCGGATTCGAAGAGGGCGAGACCGTTCCGCTAAAAGATCTGATGTATGGCATTGCGCTGCCTTCCGGTGCAGATGCGACCACGGCGATCTCTATCTATCTGTGCGGCTCGGAGGACGAGTTTGTTAAGCTGATGAACGAGAAGGCGGAAGAACTGGGACTGGAAAACACCCACTTCACCAACGCCAGCGGTCTGTATGACCCGAATCATTACAGCACAGCCACCGACATTGCCATGCTGATGAGCGCTGTGATGGAAAATGACACCTGCCGTGAGATTCTGGGTACCTATCAGTACACCACCTCGGCAACAGAGCAGCATCCGAAGGGCATTCCGCTGGAAAGCACCATGTTCAGCCGGATGTACGGCAACGAAGTGACCGGCATCACCATTGAGGCAGGCAAGACAGGCTATACCGATGAGGCAGGGCATTGTCTGGTCAGCTATGCCACCGATGCGGACGGCAAACAGTTTATTGCCGTGACTGCAAAGGGTCCCACCTATTGGAGAGCGGTTTTCGATACGTTCGCCATCTACGGTTTGGTACACGACGGCTATCCCATGCCCGACAACCTGGCTGCACAGGAAACCGATGAAAATGGTTCTGCCATTGATCCGACAGAAACTTCCACAGCTCCGGCGGCATAAACCGGAACGGTAATTTTTACAGGAAAGGAGGCTGGTTCCACGCCATGAGCAACCGGAAACAGAGACACCTCAGCCCCGCCGGCTTTCTCCTTGCGCTGGCGCTCCTCATCGTAGGAATATTTGCAGCAGACTATGTCTACCGCCTGTTTTTCCGGAGCAGTACGGAAAATATCATCGGAACCGGCGGCTTTTCAACCACATCTTCCTCCTCCGGAACTGCGTCAGAGGACGGAGAAAATGCAACAGATTCCACAGAAGAGACCCAGCCCAGCGGCATTGTGCTGCAGCTGACAGCAGCCGACCAGGCAAGCGGTCCGCTGGTTCTGGCAGATGCGTCCCATCCCTATACCGGCACTTCTGTATGGAGCGATTTTTCTGCGGTAACAGACGCCAACGTCAAAACACGCAGCACTTCACTGCAAGTTCAGCCGGAGATCATCCAGCCCATCTGTGAGCTGTTTGATGCCTATGCGGCGGCAAACGGCTATGCCAATCTCCAGATCTACAGCACGTTAGACGGCACGCTGGACAGTACCTCCATCTATACCAATATTCTCCCCGACCGCAGTACCGGTTACGGATTCGACATCGGACTCATCACCAGTACGGGAGAAGTTGTCCCCTATATCACCAAGTGCAACGAGTGGATGGTGGCAAATTCCTGGCAGTACGGCTTTGTGCTGCGCTATCCCAGCGACAAGACAGATACCACCGGAACTGCCTATGCACCGCACCATTTCCGGTATGTGGGAAAAATCCACGCTGCGATCATGCACGAGAACAACTTCACGCTGGAGGAATATCTCAATTATCTCCAGAACTATCCGGTAGAGTCGGGCGGTCTGTCCTATTCGGACGGCACACAGTCCTACAGCATCTACTACGTTCCCGCTGATGCCAGCGGCACGACCAAAGTTACGCTGCCAGAAAACACAGTCTATACTATATCCGGTGACAACCGAGGCGGCTTTGTTCTCACCATTACCAACGGCGCAGCATCCGGTGACACCGGGGCAGCGGAGACGACAGCGGCAGAAACGACAGCCGCATATTAAACTGCATCCAAAGAAAATACAAATCCCCCAAAGACGGCGTTTCACCATCTTCGGGGGATTTTTGTAGTTTGTGTATTTGCTTATCAGTTTTTCAGTACATCGCTCCAGGAGACATCCATGCCAACGCCGTGCATCGCAATGTACAGCATTAGATAGAACAGATCCTGGGTGTCCAGCACGCTGTCGTTGTTGATATCCATAAGCAGGATCAGCCAGCGGTTTACGTTAGGATTGTCATTAAATACTACGTCCTTTTCGCCGACTGCTCTTCTCGCAATATACAGCATCAGCTCGAACATATCCTGCGAATCCACACGCCCGTCCATATTGGCGTCGCCACGCACTCTGGGCAGCTGCTGCGTTTGTTTGGTCGTGGTTGTCGCAGAAGTTGTGGTGACTGTTGTCGTCTGTGCTGTTGTAGTTGTCGTGGAACTGGAAGTCGTTGCAGAGGCAGACGTGGTGGTACTGGTCTCTGTCCACGAAACTGTCAGCGTTGTACTGCCTGTGGTTTCTGTGGTGCTGCTTGTATTTGTCGTCGTTTCTGTTGTATCCGTTGTTGTGGTAGTTACGGTAGTGCTGGTTGTGGTTTCCGAGGTCGTTGTCTCCGTTGTTGTCGTCACTGTGGTAGTCGTCGTCGTGGTCGTCGTTTCGGTCACAGTTGTGGTTTCTGTTGTTGTCGTAGGTTTGGTTACCTTGGTGTAGCTTTGTGTCGTAGCGCTAGTGGTTGTAGTAGTTTCCGTGGTTGTCGGTCTGGTCTGCTTGGTATATGTTCCTCTGGATGTCGTTGTGAAAGGTTCTGTGGTCGTGGTTGTGGTAGTCGATGTGGTCGTTTCCGCAGAAGTGGATGTTGTGGTAGTGGTTTCTGTCGTTGTAGTACTGGTCGTTGCGGGCGCAGTCGTGGTTGTTGTGGTCTCTGCGGTGGTGGTAGTCGTTGTGGTCGTCGTCGTTGTCACAGTCGTTGTTGTAGTAGTGACCGGCTTTTCCTTTGCGGTAATGGTAACTGTACCAAGAACCGTTTCGTAATTTTCGCTGTCCGCCGGGACAAATCGCCATTGCAGGCGGTTTTCTCCGGATTTCAAGGTGTCGGAGGTATCCGCCGCCCAGGTCAGCACACCCGGCGTATTGGCGGAATCCAGACGAATCGGCGGCACAGCATCACCCTCTGTAAGAAACGCTGTCATCCCACACAACGGAGACCTTGGGTACGCCCTTTTCGATCACAAATTCCAGCGAATTGCTGCCGCTCCAATTGGTATCCGGCACAGGTGCAATGCGAATTGTTCCCCTGCCGGCGTTTACGTTGTTCTCATAGGAAAGGAGATAATCCGTTCCCTCCCTCAGGAGATGGTCTCCCACCTTCACCAGAACCTTTGGCGTCAGTTCCTCGCCGGTGTAATAGATTCTCTCCGTATCAGCCAGAGTGACTTCTGCCGCATTCAGCGGAATCGCCTGCAATCCCACAGAGAGAACTGCCTTGACATTCGGGTTGCCGGTGTCATAAACATAGGTGATATCGTTCAGCGGATCGTCTGCCACAACCTTTGCACCGTCCACCTGCGCATTGCTCCAGTCTGAGGCACGCTCCATGAGGAAACGGCTCCACAGCGTAGGCTCCAGGTACAGCTGCCTGCCGGAATACTGCGGCGTTTTCAGCGCACGGCAGCCGGTCAGATCACAGCTGGTCATGGGTGCCTCTTCTGAGAGATACAGAGACAAAAGCAGATTGTGTCCGGCGTTCAGCACATTCAGTTTCTTCAAAGTGGAAAGTATCAGCGCACTGATCTGGTTTCCGGAACAGTCCAGCTCTTCCATGCTGGTCTGGTCTGCAAGTTCCAGAGATTCCAGCTGGTTATCCGCACAGGAAAGCACTGTCAAGTTTGTACTGCCCAGCGAAATACTTGTCAGTTCATTTTTCTGGCAGTACAGCTTTTGCAGCACTGTGCAGCGCCGTGTGTCAAGTTTTGTCAGCTGGTTGCTGTCACAGTAGAGTTCTTCCAGCGTTTCATTCCGCAGCGCCAGTCCCGACAGCGCATTGTCGCCGCAGTCCAGCAGTTTCAGTGCGGACAACGCTGTCACATCCAGCTGTTCCAAATGGAGTCCCCGGCAGCGCAGTTCCGTCAAGCTGGTAAACCGGGAAACATCCAGTTCCGTCATGGCGTTCTTGCTGCAGTCCAGGGATGTCAGCGTGTCCGGCAGCGGAGACAGATCTGTGATCCGATTCTCGGCACAGTTCAGCTTTTTCAAGTTGGAGAAGTTTTCGATGCCAGTCAGATCTGCGATACCGCAGCCGGAAATATCCAGCTCTGTGACGATCTCCTGCTCCGACTTCTGGAGCATCCCATCCTGATTGCGGTCCAGTTTTTCCATGACATATACCCGGAACGCATCATCCGGAAAATGCTCGGCGTCAATCGCAATGGAATCCTCTTCCATTGCCTGCGGCACAAGCGTAAAACGTACCGTTCGTTCCAGATCATTGGCGTCGATGCAGTAGTCATACTGCACCTCTGCGGAAATGTCTGTCACAGTCAGCAGCGTGCCGTCACACACGGCATTCTGCCAGCTGTCCTCCGCTGCAAACTCCGGCGCAAAGCCATCTGCAAGCGTTGTCAAATCCAGCTGACAAACAGCATTCACTGGCACATTGCGCCGGTTTCCATCTGCCGACAGTGTTTGCAGCTGAGACAGTCCCGTCACATCCAGGGCGATCAGCTGATTCTCACCGCAGGAAAGCTCTTCCAACGACAGCTGCTTGGAAACGTCCAGTGATGTCAGTTGGTTCTGGCTGCAGTCCAGACGGGTCAGCTGCCGTCCGGAAAGATCCAGCGAAGTCAGCTGGTTTCCGTGGCAGTCCAGTTCCTGCAATGCCGACAGTCCCGAAAGCGACAGTTCCGGCAGCTGGTTCTCGGCGCAGTTCAGACTGTTCAACGTTTCACAGCCATTGAGGTTCAGCGCCGTCAGCTGATTCTTGGAACAGTCCAGGGTTTCCAGGCTGCTGCTGCGTGGCAGGAACAATGCTGTCAGTGCCGCATTGGCACAGCGCAGTGTTTTCAGCTGGGACAGTGAAATCACGGACAGACGTTTCAGCGCTGGGTTATCGCCGCAGGACAATGTTTCCAAAGCGGTGAAGTACTCCACGCCGGTCATATCTGCGATGCCCTTTCCAGAGGCGTCCATTGCTGTGACCGCCGCAATCTCCTCAGCGGAAAGCAGTTCATCCTGGTTCTGGTCGTACTGACGGACAAACGCCCGGAACACTTCGTCCGGGAAATGCGCCGCATCAATGGGGATACCTGTCTCCGTCTCCTCAGACGTTTTCAGCAGCAGGGTGAATGTTACCTTCTGGTCCTTGTTCGATGTGGGATAATAGGTGTATGTGATGTTCTGGGACGGGTCAGCGGCGTAGACTGCATCGCCGTCTGTAACAGCATTTGTCCAGCTGTCTGCATCCACACGGGAGATCTGGAAATCGCCGGGCAGATCAGAAAGGTAAAACCGATTCAGCGAATCCAGCTGGACGGTATAGCGATTCCAGGTGGCAGACAGCTTTTTCAGCGTCACCTGGTCGGAAACTTGAAGTGAAGTCAGCTGGTTGCCAATGCAGAGCAGAGTTTCCAGCTTTTCCAATCCGGAAACCGGCAGCACCGTCAGCTGGTTGCTGGAACAGTTCAGAGACACCAGTTCTGCACACTTGGAAACATCCAGCTGCGTCAGCTTATTGCTGGCACAATTCAGCGTATTGATTGCAGAAAAACCTGTGAGATCCAGCGCTGTCAGCTGGTTCATAGAACAGTTCAGAGATACCAGCTTGGTACAGCCGGTAATGTTCAGCACGGTCAGCTGATTCATGGTGCAGTTCAGCGTTTCCAGTTTCGGCGAACCGGTGAGATCCAGTTCCTTGATCCGGCACTGTGCGCAGTTCAGTATCCGCAGCACCGGGAAGTCAGAGACCTGGAATTCCTGGAGCGTGCTGTTGTAGGAACAGTACAGTTCTTCCAGCCCCTTCGCCGCCGGCAGTGTCAGCTTGGACAGATTATTTTGAGAACAGTCCAGACTTTTCAGCTGTGTCAGACCGGTGAGATCCAGTTCCCGCAGGCTGTTCTGGGAGCAGTCCAGGCTTTCCAGTTTGGTGAAATAGCGGATGCCGTCCAGTTTCCAGATGGAACGCTGTGAAATGTCCATCTGAGTCACATCGTCCAGTTCCGCACGAGAAAAATAGCCATCCCCGTCTGCATCCAGCGTCTGTACGTAACTGCGGAAGTCGCTGTCCGGAAAATGGGCTGCGTCAATGGGCAGCAACGTCTCTTCGGTCAGCAATGTAAATGTCACGGCAATGGCCTTTGCCGGATCGGTGTAGTACTGATACGTCACGTCTTTGCCCGGTTCTGTCACTGTGAGCGTTGTCCCGGAAAGTGTGCCGTTGGTCAGACTGTCCGGCACGATCTGTTCCGGGACAAATCCGCCGGGCAGGGTCGACAGGTCAAACTGTCCCAACACATCTGCATCAATGGAGACACGGTTTCCGTCTGCCAGCAGCTGGTCTGCGGTCAGTTTCGTTTCCCCGGTGTCCAGGGACGAAAGCTGGTTGTTCCGGCAGTCCAGGCTTTCCAGGCTGTTCTGTCCGCTCAGTGACAGCGCCGTCAGTTTGTTCTCCCGACAGCTGAGTTTTTCCAGCACAGATGCTTTCGGCAGCACCAGTTCCGTCAAACCGCAGCCGTTACAGCTGAGTTCCCGCAGAGCAGACAACCCGGAGACATCCAGCGTTTCCAGCGGCAGCCCGTCACAGTTCAGCGTCTCCAGCCAGTCCAGCTTTTCCAGTCCGTTCAAGTCTGCAACGCCGCTGTCCGCCGGGATCGTCAGCGCTGTAATTTGTTCCAGTTCTTCCAGAGAGAACCAGCCGTTTCCGTCGGTATCCATGCCGCTCAGCAGACTGCGCAGCGCCGCATCCGGGAAGTTCTCTTCGCTCAGTTCCAGATAGCGGTCTGTCTCCGGCTGCAAGGTCAAAGTAAAGGTCGCTACCGGGACAGCCTGCGCAGCATCCAGCTGATAGCCGTACTGCTCCAGGGCAGACTTGGCCATACGGGTGCCGCCATACAGGTTGACAATGCGCTTCAAGGGAGCATCCGTCTGAAGGCCCACAATAACCTCATTTTCCTTGTCGATATAGCCGGGGGCGTAGTTGTCGATGCCGGACACCCGGTGGGTATCCACATCCAGGATCCCGTTCTTCAGTTCCTGAAGCAGCAGCTCCTCGCACCGCCTTCGTGCGCCGGGTGGGGCCGGTCAGAAAGGCGTCATCCCCCAGATACGGGGTCCAGTTCTTCTGAATAAAGGAACGCACGTCAATGGAGCGCTGCCACTCGCCGGCGGCAAAGCCGTTCCACGCCTGATCCTGCATCACCATGATAAAATCCTCCTCTATACATATCATCCAAATTTTATTTTATATCGATTTCACCTGTTAAAGTCGGAAAACCAGTGTTCCTGAAGCTTGCTGCACCGCTCCGGATCCATGGCGGGAACCTCCGCCAGGGGATCCGTGCGGCCCAGCCCCCGGTATTTCTCCGCCCCCAGCTTGTGGAAGGGGAGCAGTTC
>OHDI01000650.1_pt1 | contig 12803 bp, 10 predicted proteins | sample 1566981 | NCBI WGS metagenome assembly OHDI01 (sample SAMEA3879509, study PRJEB24766) | human gut metagenome | biome: human-associated habitat; feature: feces | place: USA | collected 1985/1987 | reverse complement strand
GTCCATCTGTTCCCCGCCATGATGATGACGGAGCTGCGCTGCAGCTATGGCGTCCGCATCCCCACCTACTTCGTGGCCACGGACTTCACCTGCTCTCCCGGTGTGGGGGATTTGCAGGTGGACGGACTGTGCATCCCCCACCGGGACCTGATCCCGGAGTTCGTGACCGCCGGACTGCCGCAGGAGCGGCTCTTCCCCACCGGCATCCCCGTTGGGCAGCAGTTCCTGCATCCGGAGAAGCGGGAGGAGGCCCGCCGTGCGCTGAATCTTCCGGTGGATGGCCGCATCCTCACGCTGGCCTGCGGCAGCATGGGCGCCGGACCCCTGCGTGCCACCGCTCAGAAGGTAGCGGAGCTCATGGGGCCGGAGGATCTGCTGGTCACCATCTGCGGCAGCAACCACCGGATGTATCAGCAGATGCAGAGCGATTTCTTCCGCCCCGTGGATCGGGTGCGGGTATTGGGCTATACCCACGAGATGTTCCGGTATATGTACGCCTCGGACCTGCTGCTGACCAAGGCCGGGGGCCTCACCACCGCCGAAGCCGTGGCCGCCGGAACGCCGCTGCTGTACCTCAACGCCGTCCCCGGCTGCGAGAGCCACAACATCGACTTCATGACCCGCCATGGCTGTGCGCTGGCGGTCAACAGCGACGAGGAGCTCCAGCCCATGCTGCAGGGCATCCTCTCCGGGGCCATCGACCCCCGGAGCATGGTGGCCCGTCGGGCGGACTTCCCTACCGCATCCGCTGCCGCCGTCTGCGATCTGGCTCTGCGCCACGCAGGTGCGTAAAATCACAACAGAACGAAACCCCGCAGGCAGTGCCTGCGGGGTCCTTTTGGCTTCAGGAGCGAGGGGCCGCATCCGTGGAACCGAAGAGGTGTGTATTTGGCGTGTTTTTTCCGCATACCGGCCAGCATCAGCCCCACGATTTGGTGATGACGCAGGGCAGCATGGCAGCCAGCTGCGGGGGCCTTCCGAAGCCCTGCACCGCAGCCCACCGCACTGGCTACGCCGAAGATCAGCGCCCAAATGGGGGCAAGATGGGGCGGCCCATGCCAAGGCTCTGGGCCGCGATGCCGATGAAGCCACGACCGGAGATCACGTCCCGTGTGAAGGCGTTCAGGCACCGGCAATGTGATTGCCCTCCAGATCGATCACCGCCACGTCCTCCACCTGCATGGTGCATATGATGGCCGCCAGACCCGCTTCTTGCCGACAGATCAATGCCTCCGCTGCGCCACAGGCAACTCCTATGCCGTTCATCATTTGATGCGCCGATTGCAACACATCCGTCAGCATCGGTCAATGACAAACTTTAAGATGGACCGGTTTATTCTGAATTCGTGTTTTGTTGTCTATATCAGTCATTATTGCTGGATATGGCCGATTGGTCAAGCATCTTTCCCTTGGTCGCTTCTTTTGCTTTCAGGGGAAAATGCCTCTGCGATCTCTGCAAAAATTACCAGCCGCCGCATCGCATATTCGTCCACCGCTGGGAAAAGCTATGTGTGCGATACCCAACCAGCGCAAAAGCGCAAATCAGACATGAAAGGAGAACGACACAATGTCCAGTAAGAACAACAACAAGCTGAATATCCCCGAGGCCCGTGCCGCCATGGATAAGTTCAAGATGGAGGCTGCCAACGAGGTGGGCGTGAACCTGAAGGAGGGCTACAACGGCCACCTGACCTCCCGTGAGGCCGGCTCCGTGGGTGGCCAGATGGTCAAGAAGATGAATACCGTACGAACTGCGAACTATACCCGCAAAGACAGGACTGCCATGGGGCATGAAATAGAAGTTCGGTACATAGCGGCCATCACTGTTTAGGAGAGATATGAGATGAAACGGCTGGTTTCTTTCTGTTTTAACATGGATGCTGCCTGTGTGGATCTGGAATACTCCGATGGAAGCATGATCGCCATCGATACCATCGCCGTGGAGAACGATTTAGCAGACAATATGTACCAGCAGTCAGAGCTGGATTGGCTGATCTACAATAAGTCATTGGAGTATACTCAACTGGTGCTGAGCGGTGAAATTGAGAAGTACCTACAGGGTACACCGGAGCATCGATTGATGGATTGAGAATAAACGTAGCCCAGCCCACCGGTCAGATGATCGGTGGGCTGTGTTGTCACAATTGATATTTTTTAAAATTCTCCGCCTGCTCCATTACTTTTTCAAACACTTCTTCGTCCCATTCCGGCGGATAGCCGTTCTGGTACAAAAGAACTGTGAGTTCCATATTAAGCTGATTTTTGATATCATCACGTGTGGACCAGTCCGCAAACTGAGCCTTATCGTCAACGAGTTCTTTGATTTTCTTAGCCAAAACCAAACACTTTTCGTCAGCATAAGGGAATCCGTGGTCATCACGTACTTTGACCAGAATATCGTAAAATGCTTTTTCCTCGAAGCTGATACCCAACTTCTCGAAAGAGGCCTTATCATCCTGCAAATCCTTCAAAATTTGCAATAACTGGTCAGACAAATCGTTAACGAAATCGGCAACTACCTCACTGGTAAACACCAACTTATCACGGCTGTTGTATGCCTCCACAACGCTCCGCAATCGCTCATCGAATTCCTGCGCCTTTACCTTATTGGTGCGTCCGTAACTACTGATAGCCTTACGAAGCAATTTGAGCAGGGCATTGAATTTTGTGATTGGCATTTTCACAGCATCCAATTCGGCTATGAATTCATCGCTGAACAGATCTACGGATTTGTTTTCATCCACTATGTTCTCAATGCCGGTGCAAGCAATGGCGTTACGCACCATTTCCTCAACCACACGATTCATAATCTCTGCATCCGGGGCATCGCCCTTAGTCTGCTTATAAATGATGGAGCGAATGGCCAAATAGAACTGTGCCTTGGTAGTCTCAACGTCAGTTAATTCGCCAGACGGGAAACAAATCGTGTATGCGCTCTTCAGTCTTCGGGAGAGCCCCATAAAGCGAGTTTCCATCTCCTTATTACTCTGCACATATTCTGCCGCCATATTGAGGCAGTTCAGCCGTTCCAAAGGTTCACCAACATAGAATTTGGTAGCATTGAAGCCAACGAGCAGTTCGTCTATCATAGCCAGGTGGTTACGGAAAATGCCCAGCGTAATATTCAGTTCATCAACCGGGCTTTCCTGTGCGCTGCCGTATTTTTTGACTGCCTCCAACATATCGTTCTTTATGCCGATGTAGTCAACCACAAGGCCCTTATCCTTACCATCAAACACACGATTTACACGAGAGATGGTCTGGATGAGGGTATGCTTTTGCAAAGGCTTGTCAATGTACATGACTGCAAGAGACGGCACGTCAAAGCCAGTGATCCACATATCCACAACAACGGCAATTTTGAAATTGGAGTTATTGTCCTTAAACTGCCTGTCGAGCATCTTGCGGTATTCTTTCGTGCCGCAAGCATCGAACAGGTCTTTTTTGTCATTGGCACCCTGTGTGGCTACAAGGTTGATTTTCGGCAGAGGCATCAGCTTGTCTAACTGCTCCTCGGTAAGTGCAGACTCATCCTCTGCACGATGCTTTTCACCCCATTCCGGGCGCACAGCGAGGATTTCCTGAAGCAAGCGGAATGCAACGGCGCGGTCGGAACACACAATCATAGCCTTCTGTACGATTTCTGGCTTTTCGGCGCATAGTGCTTCATAGTGGAGTACAATGTCTGCCGCCAGTTTCTTGAGCCGATCCGGGTGACCAAGGATTGCTCTCATCTGTGCCATTGCCCGCTGGCTTTCCTCGATTTGCTCCTGCGTAGAGCCTTGTTCAGCGCAGCGGTCATAATATTTCTGGATTTCTTTTGCCTGTTCATCCGAAAGGATAACACGGGCAAGGCGCGGCTCATATGCGATACGGACAGTAATACCGTCATCACTGGATTCTTTCATGGTATAGCTATCGACCACATCACCGAATACGGCAATGGTCTCATCCACAGGAGTACCGGTGAAACCGCAATAGGTAGCATTGGGGAAACTGTCACGCAGATACTTGGCAAAGCCATAAGTGGTGAATACACCCTTGTCGGTCTTTTTCAGTTTTGCACCTACGCCGGTCTGCGTTCTGTGAGCCTCGTCAGAAATGCAAATAATATTGCTGCGGTCGGAAAGCAAACCTGTTTTCTCGCAGAATTTCTGTATGGATGTGATATACACACCACCGCTGGGTCTGTCACCGAGGGTTTTTGCCATATCCGCACGGGACTCGATACTGCGAACATCACTCTCATGCAAGAACTTCTTTGCCGTGGCAAACAGTTCTGCGGTCTGCGTGTCTAAATCCTCACGGTCAACGATAATAACGATGGTGGGATTGTTGAATGTATCCGGGTCACGCAGCGCAATCATACGAGAAAGAAACAGCATCGTGTATGTCTTGCCGCAGCCCGTTGCACCAAAGTATGTACCACCTTTACCGTCACCGGCGGGACGCAGATGCCGTTTGATATTATCAAGCATCTTTTCAGCAGCGAAGAACTGTGGATAACGGCACACAATGGCTTCGCTCTTTTTGCTGTCATCTGGATAGAATACGAAATCCCGGAGTAACTGGATAACACGGTCTTTCGCAAAGGCACCAGCAATCATCGTGAACAGCGAACTGATGCCGTTGGAAACCTTATCTTGGTCATTTGCCTTATTCCATGCGTAGTAATAGGGATACGGTGTGAAAATGCTACCCATCTTGGTGTTGGCACCATCGCTGATGACCGATAAGAAGCAGTATTTCATCAGCTTTGGAATGTCCCGGTTATAGCGGATAGTGATTTGCTCCCAGGCATCATACACAGTGGTATCCTCATTGATGGCCGACTTGAATTCACAAATGGCAATGGGGATGCCATTGATGAATACCAGAAGGTCTGGGCGGCGCAGACGCTCACCCTGTACGGAATACTGGTTGACCACCTTGAAGAAATTGTTCTTAGGGTTGTCAAAATCGATGTAGTCAATATGGAGAGCTACTTTGCTGGGGTCATCACGCACAAGGTCAAATCCTTCGTTGATGAGCCAGAAGGTTTCCCGGTTCCCACTATACAGCGGGGAAGCGGGGATCAGCTGCAGCCGATTGATGATTTTCTGCAATTCAACCTCGCTCAAGCCGTCGTTGGCATAGCGGGTCTGAATGAAAGTGCGAAGGTCATCCAGAAGCAAAATATCCTCATATTTTCTGTGGATACTTTCACCGTGGACATAGGTATACTCCTGCTGCTCAAACAGAGCAATAATGGCCTCTTCCAACTGTGCTTCGGTGAATTGACCTTTTACGAATGTATAGTCCACGCGGATACCTCCTTTACTGTAAATATTGGATTGCCAGAGCAATCAGTGACAGGCAGCGGTTGAAGAAATAATCGTAATATCGAACATCCGTGATTTCCACTTTGTCGGTTTCGTGATGCCGGATTCTGTAATCATTGCCGATCTTTGTAAGCGCTCTAAACTCCGTATCAAACAATGTAACATACGGTGCTTGTCCGGCAGCCATATCGTTAACGATCTTCTCAGCCGACTTTGCTTTGTTCATTGTAGTGTAGTAGGTCTTAAGCCTTTCATAAGCATCCCAAAGTTTCTCCACGGCATCACGGATATCTGCCGGGTAAGGACTTCTGTGAAGCAGAATGGCTTCTTGCAGCAACTCACGGGCTCCAGCCTCTTTTACAGCGGCAATCGCAGACTCGATCGCCGGAGTGAGCGGGCTGTTTTCAACGATGCGTTCTACCTGTAAATTAGTATTCAATTCGTACAACAGACCGGTCTTCTGGAAAATACTGTTGATTTCATCACGGAATTGAGCGCACACATTCCGGCTGTTCTGGCAAGTCAAATGATAATGACCGAAATAGCTATGAAAACTGCCAACGACTACATCACGGACATTTTCTGCAAAGAATTCAATGAGATCGAGCAATGCATACTGATCGTACTCGGATTCTTCGTCATCGCTGTCAAAAACATTATGGTGAACAGTCGGAACGGCTATGTTTTCTGAATAATCCCTATATAAAGTTGGAATTTCATACTGTAAATCCAGGCGCAATTGCTTAAAGTCGATTCCGCAACATCCATGACCATCTGGGCATTGTGCAGGATACTTCCATGCGAGGTTATTGTAGTATTTCTCGCAGCAATGGAGCAGCAGAGCATACTTTTCTATTGATATATCGTAGGTTTTAGCCACAGGTCTTCGCATACCGTGACGCTCGGTGTAATATGCCATATGCCCTCCTTTCAGGCAGATGCCTCTTCAATGGATCCTTTAATCAAAATCGGACACAAATGTTTTATCTGCTCAATTAATTGTTTAAGAATTTCCTTTCGCAACTGATATGCGTTATAGATATTCACGATATATTGTTGCGTTTCGATATTGGGAACTGGAAACTCCAAACGGCACAATTCTTCAAATGGGAAGATATCCCTTGTCGATCCCCACGCATTAAATCCGCACTTCCGTTGAGTTTCAGGGCGAGATAACCACATCATCAAGTATTCAGGAAGAAGATTGACCTTATCCACTACTTCAAATACTTGATACGATCCAGAAATAATGCAGTCTGGCCCACTTCTTAAAGCAATAGGGAGTTTTGTTCCATTACTTTTTACTACCTTATTAAAAGCGAATTGGCCAGTACGCACAATGCGCGTAGACTCTTTGTCTGCTGCCTCTCGTTTAGCAGGGATAAACTGCATATTTACATCTACACCTTGTGTCAACGTAACAGACAGATCAGAGTTTTTTTCATCGCATTCACGCAAATACCTACCAATTGGCACAGAAGGCTGCTTTCTTCTAAGGTTTTCGATATACGCATCACATACCACTTTCAGGTCATCCAGACCTTGTGCGTAGCTTTGCTGATTAGCAAGCATAGCATTATAGATGGCTGCATATTTTTTCTGAATTTCAATAGGCGGCACGGGAATGTCAACTTCACAAATATCTTCCCAATTATAGAATTCCGTGGAACTGCCCCATGAATTGGTAATGACATACCGATCAAACTCCGGTCGATTAAAGAACATATATAACCATCTGGAATCCAGTAAAGGTTTACAGGTTTCTTTTATACGAAAAACTACATAATCCTCTGTACATATCACAGGGGTGTCGGTGTCATTGTAGGCAATGCTGAATTTACTTCCATTGCGAGATGTCCGGTGGTTAAATACAAATTCATCGGGATATACAATTTGAAACTTGCTTAAATCACGCCCTTCAAGGTCTGCTTTTGTCGACATCAGGAGTTTTAGATTATTCACACCGCGAACATCGTCTGCACCGTATTGTAAGTCCGAGTTTCTTACATCGCGGAGTTCGATAAATTCACCCAGTCTGTGTTCAGTCAATGCCATAGCCAATCCCCCTAAATGCATCCTTGAGCATTGACTGTGACAATTCTTCGGATACCATCAGCAATCGCATTTCGTCCCGAATGCGGGCCATTTCTTTGTCATAATCGATATCCAAATCGTGATCAATAAACTCAATGTACTTGCTCGGTGTCAGTGCAAAGTCTTTTTCCTCGATGGAAACATCCTCCGGGCGTACCTTATCCTTCTTCAGGATTTTCACAGACTGGCAGAATTCCGGAACATCCGCATAGAGGGTGGTGTCCACACTCTGCCATGCATTATAGACCTTTTTGATATCTGCAATCTGGGCAGGTGTCAGAACGGTCTTTTTCTTTTTCTTGCCCTTATCGATTACAATTTCTTCGACATTCTGGTCCCAAGTACGCAGGTCCATAAACAGGACTTCGCCTCGGCGGTCACGCACCTGGCGTCCGTTGACGGTACCGGCTTTCTTATTCATGTTCACGATCCACAGCGTGACGGAAATATCAGTGGTGTAGAACATATCACGAGGCAGAACGATAATAGCCTCGATCTTGTCGTTCAAGAGAAGCCGTTTACGGATTTCGTATTCGTCCGGGTCATTCAATGCTCCGTTGGCAAGCAGGAATCCGGCAATGCCGTGAGAGACATCCAGTTTGGAAATCATATGCAGAATCCAGGCATAGTTCGCATTGGAGACACGAGGAACACCATAGCCCTGCCAACGGGGGTCATCGAGCAACTGATCCTCGCCACGCCATCCCTTGAGGTTGAAGGGCGGGTTTGCCATGATGAAATCCACCTTTTTATCTTTGTGCAGATCCTCCGTAAAGGTGGAGGCATTCTTCTCACCAAGGTTATGGGAAATGCCACGGATAGCCAAATTCATCTTGCACAGACGCCAAGTCTCCTGTACGCTCTCCTGCCCGATGACAGAGATATTTTTGCGGTTTCCGTGGTGGCTTTCCACGAATTTATGGGACTGCACAAACATACCACCAGAACCGCAGCAAGGGTCATATACCACACCGCTGTAAGGCTCAATCATTTCAGCAATCAACTGAACAACGCAAGCCGGGGTATAGAATTCACCGTCTTCCTTGGTACCGGAGGCGGCATATACCTGGAGGAAGTATTCGTACACACGACCGATGAGGTCTTCTTCATGGAAACGGGACTCATCGATTTTGTTGACCTCATCGATAAGCTGTTTGATTTTCTCCTTTGGCGCACCGAGGGTAGCATACAGGTTTAACGACAATGCGCCCTTCAAAGAGGGGTTGCTTTCTTCAATATCAGCCATAGCCTGGTCGAGGATAACGGCAATATCATTGGCACCGGCATTCTTGACGATATAGTCCCAACGGGCAGTTTCCTTGAGGTAGAACACATTAACTGCATTATAAAAGGATGCTTTCTCCAGGAACGCAGGAATATCACCATACTGAGCAATCAACTCTGCACGGCGCTTTTCAAACTTATCACCGGCAAACTTTAAAAAGCACAGTCCGATGACAGCATCTCTATTTTTATCGGTACTGCCAACGCCACGCAGGGCCACACGGCAGTTCCACAATACAGTCTCCAAAGAAACCGTTTCTTCTTTTTTCTTGGCAGTTTTCGCCATGGTACATCCTCCTGTTTTCAAAACAAGATATTTCTCGTTTGTTCTCGGTTGTATTCTCTGCCGAGGCAGAAGCTGATAATGAGAAATTGCACTATAGCCAATTTCTGATTGTCAGCACCAAAAGGAAGATTTGCGCCTTCACGATTCTGGCGCGGATGCTTCCTTTTGTTTTTCTTCGCACCGGTGTCAAACTGCATTTTTACAGTTTGGGTACCGCCGTGCGAAGAAAATTGCAAGTGTCCAGAGGGATGCAATCCCTTTGGCTCTGGGTTTCCAATAGGGGCGAGCAGCGCCCTGTTGGCACACGATTTTGCGCTGCAAAGTCTAGTGTGTTATACCTTTTGCGACCGCTGACGCTGGAAAGGGGCTGTCCCACGCCTGACAGGCACTTTCCGGCGGCAGCAGAACAGGCGGATTTTGTGACAGGAAAGGACACAAAACCAGGGATTTGCCATGAGCAAAATCCGACTGTTCGGGTGTAGGTGGTGCGGCTAAGCGGAGGTCAGCGACCGACGCTGTGCGGCATCACCGGGGGAGCAAAAGGGATATAAAACCCGCCGCAGCGACGTATCTCCGTGCCCCTAATACCACCACGGCAGCTCCAACCACACGTTATCCAAAGCAAGAGCTTCTGTTTTCTTTGCTCTGCTTTCGGACAGGTTGAAGTGCTGCGCCGTTTCCGTCAGCGGATGCCCAATATCATCATCGAAACCAAAGCGGTACCGGAGATACTGTTCCTCTCTGTCCTCGATCATGTACAGAGCGTGGTGAATATCATCAACCCGTTCCTGTGCCAGATAGACCTGCTCCGGCGTCTGTCTGGTGGGGTCGGCAATGAAATGATGCTTGCTCCGCACCTCGTCCTTTGCGAGTTCATCCAGCGAAATGATGTTGTTCAGATTCTTCGCCTCAAAGGACACGCTCTGCGAACGGATGTAATCGATCATGGCGTTCCGTATTGCGGGAGCAGCATAGGTCAGAAATAGATTGCCGCTGTCGGGATTGTAGCTCTCGATGCAGCCGAGCAACCCCAACGCTCCTTCCTGTACCAGATCATCAAGGGCAATATGTAGAGAACAATTCAGTTCGGGCGGCGTGTTCCACACCTCATGGGCTGTCTTTTTGACGAAGCGGAGATTCTTTTCAATCAGCAGATTCTGCACATCGGCATCGCCCTGCTTGGCCAATGCACAGAGTTGTTCATTGGTCATTTGATCCCTTTTCATTGTTCTTTACCGTGCCGGTCATTGCAAGAAACATCTGCTTGACCGCTTCTGTATCAATGCCGGGCAAATGGGAAACAGACTGTGCGACCGCCTCGCCGATCTGCTCCGGCGTGATTTTACGGTTTGGCTTATGCTGTCCCTTGGTCAACTCGGCATAAATCTTTTTCGCTGCTTGTGCGGTCAATTCCCGGGATGCCTGCAGATCGTTGCCGAATTCTTTCTTTACGGCCTGCACCGCATTCATAAACGACCGCTGGATCGCCGTCAGGTCTGCCTGATATACCGGGGTCTGCAATTTCTTTACGTCATCAACAGCATCAGGCTGACCTCTCAGCATACCGGCGACGGTTTTATACAACTGATTCTGTGCCGCAAAGCCCTTGGCGAGTTCGTCATCCAAATAACCGGAGATCAGATTGGTGGTGTTGGAAAACTCCGGATTTTCAAGCAGTGCATTGACCACCTGCGGATTCACTTTATGGGTATACAGATTTCTCGCCGCCTGCACCGACAGGCCAAGCTCGGAAATATCATAATTCAGGCGGTCGGGGACATCGACTTCCCCGAGCAGGAAGTCGGTGGAGACGTTAAACACACGGGCAATGCGGATGATATTTTCATCGCCCAGCTTGTCCGTCTTGCCGCTGATGAAACGGCTCAGCATACTTTCCGAACAGCCGATGCGAGCAGCAAGCTCAGCCTGCGTGACCTTGTTGGCTTTCATCAGGTCCTGTATGCGGTCACGGATTTTACCGGGAAGATATACGTTTTCATTGCTCATGCACCACACCTCCTTGCTCTATTTACGGTATCAATTAGCCGTTGTTACTTTCGGTACATTTCATCAAGTGTTTTTCCGTCTTTGTTCTTCCATTCGATCCATCCGTTGGTGCTTCCACCAAGCACAAACATTGCTGCCGAACTGGGAGAAGTAAACGGGACAGAAACATTCAGGATATGTTTGTCACCGCTGCAAACTATGTTCCCGTTTTGAATGGCGGTTTGCCGAAGCTTCTCAATATTATCTGAATGGCACTTGCGGCTCATATCAATTTCAGAACCTTCAAGAACTTCAAATTTTTCTCCATCATACACACCAAGTGCCTGGACACCATTGCGGGTAGTATGCAATGTGTTGGCTTCATTCAGAGTTGTTTTGGAGTTTTCCATTTTGTAACCCTGGGTTGCCATGATGAATTTGATTTCTTCATACACTTCCTCAATCAAAGGAAGATCATATTCATCAATCTCGTATTTGGGATTCACCGTGTTTTCAACCTTGTAGCGCTTCGCTTCAATTGCCTTACCGATGGCAAAAGCCTCAAGACCGCTGATCATGTCCAGAGAAAAGGTCTTGTTGTCAGCAAGGAACATGATTGCTTTGTTCCAGAAATCTTTTGAACGATTGTGGTCGTCCAATCTGCTGACTCCGTTTCGGGTCTGCCCAACATAGATCTGTGCAATCTTGTTGTCATCCGTTTCGCTGATCAGATAATAAATGCCAGGCCGATTGATACCGGTCAGCTTCTTGGCTTCTGAAAGCAACGGACGTGGAATGACATAGGTAGTCATTGTTGACAGGTGGCGGCGGATAGAGCGAATCCCATCCGGCTGACCATTGTGATATATAATCTCAAGCTTTTTACTGATGGCCATAGTATACTCCCCTTTACGCTTTCTTCTCCAATGCCAGCCCGATCAGCCGGTCTGCCTGATCTGCCATGAACAGCGGAATATTCAGCACATCATCATCCAACTTCAGATTGTCCAGGGAGAAGCGCACGCGGAGCTTTACCTGCCCCGGGAACAGCTCCTTGAATTTTCGCAGACTCCGGCTGGTGGTATTGGCTTCTGCCTTGACCTCCACCGGGAAAATATCATTCTCGCGCTGAATCAGAAAATCGACCTCATAGGGAGGATTGTTCTGGCTCCAATAACGGGGCATCACCTCAAATTGTGTGATGAGTGTTTGCAGCACATAGTTTTCTGTCAACGCTCCTTTGAACTCGGTAAACAGACGATTGCCCTCACCAAAAGCAGTCGGTGCAAGCTGCGCCAGACGGCGGAGCAATCCCACATCCACCAGATAGATTTTGAACGCCGACAGATCGTCATAGGCCGACATCGGAAGTCCCGGCGCGGTGCTGCGGTATACCTTGTGGACAAGCCGGGCATCCACCAGCCATTGCAGCGCATCCTCATACTCGCGCGCCCGCGCGCCCTCTTTGACGACCTTATAGATAAACTTTTTATTTTCCCGGGCAAGCTGCGACGGAACAGACTTCCAGATCATTGAGATTTTCGGGAATTCGCTGACATTCGGATGTTTGGCAAAGTCGCGCTCATATGCCCCGATAATTCCGGACAGAGCCTCCTGCATGGCCTCCACGTCGCGCGCCTGCGTCCACATGAGCACAGATTCCGGCATTCCACCCGTGACATAGTACATTTTGAGCTTCTCATACAGCGGATTAAAGAAGGCGTCAGGGATGGGTTCAAGGGTGTCCACCTGTTCCAGATACTGTGCCAGGTTTTCATCACCATTGGCAAGCAGGAATTCATTAAAGGTCATCGGGTCAATCTGCATAAAGT
>OHDI01000641.1_pt1 | contig 12906 bp, 7 predicted proteins | sample 1566981 | NCBI WGS metagenome assembly OHDI01 (sample SAMEA3879509, study PRJEB24766) | human gut metagenome | biome: human-associated habitat; feature: feces | place: USA | collected 1985/1987 | reverse complement strand
CGGGAGCTGGATCAGAAGGGCATCTATCCCCCCATCGCCATTCTCCCCTCCCTGTCCCGCCTGATGAAGGACGGCGTGGGCAAGGGCTTCACCCGGGAGGACCACTACGACGTGTCCAACCAGCTCTTTGCCTCCTACTCCAAAGTTCAGGACGCCCGCAGCCTGGCCAGCGTCATCGGCGAGGACGAGCTGAGCGAGCTGGACAAGCAGTATCTGGCCTTCGGCGACGCCTTCGAGCGCAGGTTTGTCCACCAGAGCCTGGTGGACAACCGCACCATTGCGGAGACGCTGGACCTGGGGTGGAAGCTGCTGACCATGCTGCCCAGGGGCGAGCTGGACCGGGTGGACGCCAAGACCATCGAGGACGGCACGCTCTCCGATGTCGACGAGTACGTCTCGTGCATTGAGCAGTCCGACCAGGCGCTGCGTTACTTCCTCAACGCCCTGAACAAACTCGACCGCAAGGTGGTCGTGGTGTTCTGGGGCGACCACCAGCCGTTCTTTCCGTCCAAGTTCAACGATAAGTGGTTTACCGGCGAAGACGATGCCACGCACCAGGAACGTCTGTGGCAGACCGACTACATCATCTGGGCCAACTACGACGTTGCCGGCTGCGACCAGACGAGTGAGGTCGACGACCTGTCCACCAACTACCTGTCCACGCAGCTCATGCAGCTGATTGGCGCCCCGCTGACTGACTACCAGAAAGCGCACATGACGCTGCGCGAGTCGCTGCCCGCCATCAACTCGGTGGGCTACGAGGACTCCAGCCTGCGCTGGGCGCTCTCCTCCAACGTCACCGGTGACGACGCCGCCGCAGCAGCCGCCACCAAGGCACGCGAGGATTACGCCAAGATGCAATACTACGAGATGTTCCGCGATGGCAAGAACGTGTACACCGAGCACTTCCAGACCGAGGCCAACGAGACCGACCCCAACCTGGCACCGGGTACGACCAAGATCAAGTAACGGCGCGTCTTAACTGGTTCGTCTGCCCGGCGGCGCGGAATGTAAGGTTCCCTGCTCGGACAGTCCTGCTCGCACGAAGAGCACATTAAGTGCTCTCCGGCTCGTGCGGAACTCGCGATGAACCTTACATTCCGCGTCGCCGGGCAGACGCCTCGGTGTTGAAGCGCGGCTTGTCATGGGGGCACCTGCTGAACATATATAAGTTGAAGGCCACGTTATGTGGCCTTCTTTGTTTGCGGAAAGTGCGTCCCGGTCTGGGCGCTCAAACTGGGATGGATTTTCCGGATGAGGGCTTGACGGAAAATGTGTCCCGTTCCGGGCGCTAATTGTGGGATGCAGTTTCCGCTTGCGGAGTCCCCACTCAACAGAAAACCCGGGTGGCCTGTTTTTTGGCTACCCGGGTTTTTGGGTTGTCGATATGTTCGACTGGCTACTAGTGGGTCTTGCGGCGCTTGATCAGCATGATGAGGGCTATCACTACGAGCGTTGCTCCCGCTGCTGCTGCGGTGGCGACTAGGGCGAATGTTTGGTCGCCGGTGTTTGCGAGGTTCTTCGCTGAGGTTGTGGCCTTCGGCTTGGTTTCGGTGCTGCCGTCCGCCTTAGGCTTGTCCGGGTTCGTCGGGGTCTCGGGCATCTCCGGAGTTGTCGGAGTCTCGGGGTCCTTCGAGCCTTCGGAATCGGTTGGGCCGGCGGTGTTCACCAGGGTATGGTCCAGGAACTTCTTGGCGCCCGCGCTTGCCTGCGAGAACAGGCGGCGTGTGCGGATCGGAGCGGCGTTCACCGTCTCAGGAGCCTTCTCCTCGGCCGCGATGTTCACCAGTGTCACACCGGTATCGAGGCCGACGTTGTTGTATCCCACGTGGCAGTAGTACTGCGCGCCGTCATCGTTTGTAGTCAGGTCAAGCTCAAGCGTTGAGGCCGTTCCGGCTGGGAGGTTGCCATCGGCACCCACGCGCTGGAACCCTTGCGGTACCAGATATATGACGGCGCCAGCTCCGTTTCACTGCCGTCGGCATTGCGCTGCGTCACATGGCCGATCGCCGAGAGTGTCAGCTTGTCTCCCGCCGAGCACTCGACCGAAGAGTCATACTCGAGGGCCGACCTCTCCGCTGTATCCGCCGCAGGTCCGCTCACGGTCATCGTCATGCCATCGGGCATGGTCTTGACCGTGATGATCGCCGAGCGAATACCCGTTTCGGCCGTTGAATCATTCTTAACGGCGGCGATGGCGAATCGATACTCCGTATTCGGCAACAGCCCATCCCACTTAAGCGAGGTCTGCGTGTTGTCGGCGATCTTCCAGCTGTTCACAACCGCGTCCGCTGCATTACTCTGCAGCATGCCCACGCCGTAGCTAAAGCCGTCCTTCTTTGAGAGCACATCGTCCCAGCTAAAGGTAATGCTTGTCGAATCAACAGCGTTTGCCGTAAAGCCCGTCACGGCCGGCGCGTCGGGCATCTCGACGTCCTTAACGTCATAGCCCACGATCCAGAACTGGTCGGTGTCCTTGGTGCCGAGCTTGTCGCCCGAGTCTGCCTCGAACTTGTCGACATCCACCGCGTTGACGCCCAGACGCCACACAAAACCGTACTTGCCCTGCGCAGCCTCGGGCAGGTTGTCGACGGTGCCGCCGTATTCGGTCGATTCACTCGAGGAGTTACCCGTCGTAAAGCCGGCGTTGGCACCAAAGCACAGGCCGCCAAACAACTCGTGCTTTGCGAGCTTCGCGCCCATGACAACGCTGCCGTTCAGCGTAAAGCCGTACTCAAACTCCTGTTCCTCGCCCTCCTCGACTTCGATGGTCTGCTCAATGCTCGCTCCCGACTGCGCGACGGCGCCGTTAAACCCATCGTGCGTGTAGGCGCGCGTCACGCCAGGCTTGCCCAGGCCAAAGGAATCCCCAACGGGAGTCTCGCCGCTGAGCGTCGTTTGATAGGTTCCGGGTTCTCCCGACCGGTTGGTCAAAAAGTAGCTGAGCGGCGTCATATTGTGCTGTTTGGCAATGCGGTCATAGGCCTCGACATTAACGACCGAGGTCTGCGCACCGAGCGACACGGGCGCCGCCATCACGCCCTTGCCACCAGTTTCCTCATTTTCGATCTCATACTCGTAATAAACCATCGGAATCGTGTAGAGCACGGCCTTGTCGCCCTCGCCGGCATGCGACTCGTAGCTTACGCTGGTGCTGACCGTGCGTTCGCTCTGGTAGTCATAGCTTCCCTCGGCGGCAAAATCAACCGAAGCATTCACCGCAACCAACGGCGGACCGGTCTGCACCTCGACGGCAACGCCCAGCTCGGCACCGATGGTGTAGCCCTCGGTTTTCCCCGCTGCCGTTCCCTCGCCGTATGACGTGCCGCCCAACACCAGATAGCCGTATGCCTGCTCCAGATCCTCAACATAGGGCGCATCCTGCAGCACGGCAAGCACGCGCGGGTTGGTATAGACCTTGTAGCGGTCCTTGTACGTGATCTTGACGCTGTCGTTGTCGACATCGGGCAGCGCGAGCGAGATAAATGTGCCGTAGGTAGTGCCGCGACGGTTGCTCTCGCTAATCACCTGCTCCTCGCCGCGGCGCACCTTTCCGTTCTCGTCGAGCGAAAAATGCGAGGCGGTCATCCAATAGTAGTCATCGTTCTTGCGCAGGTCCTCGTCGCGGTGCTTGCCCACCACGGCGATAAAGCTCTCGTTATAGCGGTCCGAACCCGAGACGCTGCCCGCCTTGACGTCGCTGATCCACACCTGCTCTATACCCTTGTGGTCATGCTTGTTGCTGCTGTTGTATTGCTGACCGCTCATGCTCATGGTTCCGACCATGGACCCCAAGCCCTGAGCCCCGCTCTGTGCCGTGTTGCAGGCAAAGTCGCGGAACACATCGCCGCCAACGAGCACCTCGTCGACCGCCAGCTGCTCGGACAGGCCGTCAAGGTTGGCAGTGGCAAGGGCAATAGGCGCCAAGGTGCACGGATAGCGCTTATCCTGAGCGCTATCCTTCCATGCGCTGTTGGGCACATGCATCAGCCCATAGGAGGCGAGGAGCCCGTCTCTGTATTCCTTACAATCGGAAAGCTTGAACTCGCCAGACTCCGAGTCAAAATACGCGTAGCGGTACAGCGCGCCGTACAGCCCCTTGCTGCCGTCAGAAGCGCCGTAATCAAAAGCGCTGCGTTGCCAGTCATAGCCCGCAAGAATAAGGCCCGTGACAGTTTCACCCGTCTTCTTTCCTTCTTCATCGTAGGCGGCAAACGTGCCGAACGTCGCATTCGCAGCGACCATGGTCTTGCCGTTCGCGGAGAGGGAGATTGCGCCCGCGTCGCCCAGAGCATCGACATGGACGAGCGCACCCTTGGATGCATCCCACGAAAACAGCTCGCAATGCGTCGACTTATCAATATTCTTCTTGCCGCAGGGTGCCGAGACCACGATGGCGAGGTCATCGCAAAAATCGCGATCGAGGTCGCCGGCCGCTAGCGAAACGACAGGAGCTGACTGAAGCTGCGTCCAGGAGTCGTTCCCGCCCTTGTTGTGCGTGGTGTAGTCCGCGGCGTTACCGGCATCGATCTTGACGACGCTTTGCTTCCAGTTGCCGCCCTCCAAGTCATACATGTCGACTACAGCCTTGCGCACGCCGTTCTCGTCGACATAGCAGCCCGCGTAGACAAAAAGCTCGTCGACGCCGTCGCCATCGACATCGCCCGCCTCGACATCAAAGACGGCGTCGTGCTCTTGCAGGTAACCGGCATCCAGGTACTTAAAACGGCCTTCGTACATCATATTAGTGTTGACCGTCACCGGCAGGTGTGTGTCGAGAGTGCGCGTACGCCCGTTGCTAAACGAGTAGAGGACCAGCTCAACCTTTCCGGCGTATGACTTGCCGTCAATCGTCGTGGAGGAACTGTCGCCGTAGGCACGGAGCTCGGCAACGCGGCTCTTTTTGCCCGTGCTGGCGTCGCTGCAGAACTCAACACTCGTGGCGTGAATGCCCGAGAAACCGTTGTTGTCGTTGGCGAGTACTGTTGAGGACTCATTGTTGCTTAGGTACGACCAGGTGCCGCCACCGTAGTCGCTATGCTTGTAGAGATCGCTGTTCGTATCGAAGTTGTTGACGTTTTGCCAGAACTTTGCGGCGCCCCACACACTTCCATAGCCATCGGTGAGTTTGCTGCTGCCGCCAATGTCACCGCGCTCGACGTTCTCGAGCTTGTCGCGCAGAGTGTAGCGATTGCCATGGCTACCGTTAGCTGCCATATAGACCTCGCTGCGCGTGGCAAACGTCGTGGGGGTATCAGTGGAATAGGGGCCAACGGTATCGGCCGGAATGTCCTCGCTCGTGCCCAGACCCAGGGCTTGATAATCCTGCTCGGTCATATCGGTGATTGCGGGCGCGTCTGCCGCCTGGGCAACCTGGGGCGTGGCCGTGAAGCAGGCGACGCTCGTGGCGATCAACGCAGCAAGCGCCGCCGTCCCAACAAGCGGGATTTTCGACAGCCTACGGATACGGAGGTGTGGAACGTACATGAGGGACCTCGCTTTATTCGAGTGGAGTGGACTCATTTTTGCAAATGATACGTCCGATGCCCGATATCACGTGTCTCATTTTCGCCAACGGCGTGTCTCATTTTTGAGAATCCGAGATGCCGCGGAAATCTTATCCCAGCTCAAAGGCCATTTCTGGGATGTATTTTCCGTCGAGTGCCTCATCGGGAAACTACGTCCCATTCCAAAGGCAAATTCCGGGACGCATTTTTCGAAAGCCTGCCCATCCGGAAAGCCCGTCCCACTTTGGACGCATCCGGGCACGGAACCATCGACCTATCAGGCCTCCCATCAATAAAGAGGCGTCCTCCCGGACGGCGGGGCACGAAGTTCATCGCGAGTTCCGCACGCAAAGAAGGCCACTTAATGTGGCCTTCGTCTTGCGCAGGACTGTAGAGCAGGAAACCTTATATCCGGCCCCTCCGTCCGGGGACCGCGCCGTACCAGTTACAGCGTCATGTTTGGATCGGCGTCGACGTCGAACGGCGAGATTTCACCTCGGTCGAATTTACGGCGGGCGACCTCCGCGATCATGGCAGCGTTGTCGGTGCATGCCGAAAGAGGCGGCACCGTCACGCGGATGCCCTGGCGTCCGAGCTTCTTGATAATCATCTCGCGCAGATGCGGGTTGGCCGAGACGCCGCCGCCGATGCAGTATTCCTTACATCCGGTAGCGTGCAATGCGTTTTTGGCCTTCTTGTACTGCACGTCAAAGACAGCCGCCTCAAACGAAGCCGCCAGATCGGGCAGGTGAATCGTGCGCCCGGCTTTGGTCTCTTGCTCGATGTAGAGCGTCACAGCGGTTTTAAGGCCCGAAAGCGAGAAGCGATAGTCTCCCCTGCTGTTAAGCGCACGGGGGAAATCGATCGCGCGGGGATTGCCCGTCTCGGCCAGCTTGGAGATGATGGGGCCACCGGGATAGCCCAGACCCAACGCCTTGGCTACCTTGTCGAAGGCCTCGCCCACAGCGTCGTCGAGCGTCTCACCGAGCACCTCGTAGTCGCCCCACGCCTTCACGTGCACGAGCATGGTGTGCCCGCCCGAGACAAGCGTGAAGATAAACGGCGGTTTGAGGTCGGGTTGCGCCAGCAGGTTGGCAAACAGATGACCCTCAAGATGATTGACGCACACGAGCGGCTTGCCAGCAGCGTAGGCAAAGCCCTTGGCGAAGGCGACGCCAACCACGAGCGCGCCCACCAGGCCCGGACCCTGCGTCACGCCCACGGCGGCAAGCTCACTTGGTGCAATGGCTCCGCCCGTAAGGCCCAGCGATGCTGCGGCATCCTCGAGCGCCGCATCCACGACACTCACAATCACCTCAACGTGTTTGCGCGAGGCGATCTCGGGCACCACGCCGCCAAAGCGGGCATGGAAATCAATCTGTGTCGACACCTGGTTGGCCAGCATATTGCCATCCGCATCGATAATCGCCACGGCCGTCTCGTCGCAGGAACTCTCGATAGCGAGCACTAGGCGGCGGCGCTCAATTTCGGCACGCTCCCCCTCGGAGCGCCCAGGCGCAGGCAGCGGCCATACGCGCTGCTCTGCCGCCGTCGGCTCGGGCGAAGCATTGTCGACCGGAAGTACCAGGGGCAGCGGGGCCGTCATGACGATGGCGTCCTTGCCGGCACCATAGTAGCCGCGGCGACGGCCAGCCTCGGTAAAGCCCAGAGCGTTATAGAGCGCAATCGCGCCCTCATTGCCGTCCTCAACCTCGAGCGAAGCCGTGGTGCAGCCGAGCATCTGGGCATCATAGCTCACATGCGACAGCAGCTTGCGGGCAATGCCCTCACGGCGATGTGCCGGGTCGACGGCGACATCCAGAATCTGCACATCACCGTCCACGACCATACCGCCGGCAAGGCCCAGCAGCTTGCCGTCGTCGTGTGCCACCCACCAACTACGCGGCGCAGCGACGTCCTCGCCCAGTTCGGACAGGAACATGCCCGGCGTCCACGCCTTGTGTCCGGCACCTTCAAAGCAGGCAGCCTCTAACGCGCTCGCGCCCTCGGCATCCGCCGCGCCCATGGGACGGAACTGCAGATGACGACCGGCGAGCTCATCGGCAACGCCCGTAATTTCGCTCTGCGCACTCTCGGCAAGACCAAGACGCTTGCGCTCGTTTTCCTCGGCATCCGAAAGGCGCGTGTAAATCGGCAGGACGCGAGCCGGATCGCCGTCACCCGCAGCGTGCGCGAGCAGCAAGCCCTCGCCCGAAGGCCACCACAGGTCGCGCTCCACGCAGCGGGCGATCTCGTCCTCACCCAGCAGCTTGCCATAACGCACGAGACCGTCACCGGTCAGCTGAACCTGGTCCCAGTCCGCTGCTTGGCGCCACTCATCGAGCGCCACGGCGGCCTTGACCACGTGTTCGCGCTCAAATTGACGCTCGGGACCCTCATCGACCAGCATATACAGCGCCGGATATACCTCACCGCGCATAGCATCGGCCAAGATACCAAGCTTGCCGCGCACGCCAGCCTTCCACGCCGTCCAAGCGCAAGCGTCGAGCGTCGACACGCCCAGCAGCGGAACATTGGCACCGCGCGCGAGGCCCTTGGCAGTGGAGATGCCGATGCGCACACCCGTAAACGACCCCGGGCCGCGGCCGACCACGTAGTAACCAACATCGCTGCGATCCAGACCGGCTTGAGCCAGCACGCCATCAACGGTATTCACGAGCTCAACGTTGGCGTGACGGCGACACATGTGGTCGCCACTCACGAGCTTCGTCTCGCCCGTCTGCCCATCAATCCAGCTTGCCGCGCAGGCAAGCATGTCGGTCGAAGTATCGAGCGCCACCACCAGCGCGTTGTCGTTATGCAAGCTCATCTTGTACAGCCTTATCAATCAAATGGGAAAGCTCCATTGCGCGGTCACCGTGCGCCTCGAGCGTTATCGTTCGCACATCGCTGTCGTCCTCATCACGCTTGAGCGTCACCGAAAGATACTCATCCGTCAGCTCGTCTTGGAATTGTTCGCCCCATTCCAGCAGGCAAGCACCCTCATAGCCCAGCACATCGAAAATGCCCGTATCCTCGAGCTCGTAGGCATGCTCCAGGCGGTATAGATCAAAGTGAAACAGCGGAATACGGCCTTGATCGTGAACGGCCATGAGCGCAAACGTAGGGCTCGTAACCATATGCCCATCGCCCAGCCCGCGCGAGACGCCCTTGGTAAAGTGAGTTTTGCCCACTCCCAGGCCACCGGTCAGGATGAGCACATCGCCGTCCTCAAGGCACGGTGCAATTAGCTCGCCAAAGTACTCCGTATCGGCAGCGCAAGTCGTTTTGTAAGTACCTACCCCCAGGCGCTCCAGGGACATATATGCTCCTTATTATTCCGAGGCGTCCTCTGGTGCGGGATGTCGCTCCAGATAATCGCCCAGCATCTTAAAGTCTTCCTCCAGCAGCTCCTGCCACGCCGGATTGCGTAGCGCTGCTGCCGGATGGAAAGTGGGCATTACTACAAAATGCCCCATCTGGTGGAACCTGCCGCGCAGCTTAGTAATGCCAATCTCGGTCTTAAGCACAAAGTGCGTCGCGGGGTTGCCGAGCGTCACGATAATATCGGGCCAGATGCTTCGAATCTGCTCACGCAAAAACGGCGAGCAAGCCAGCACTTCCTCGGGACGTGGATTGCGGTTTCCCGGCGGGCGGCACTTAAGCACGTTGGCAATGTAGACGTCTTCGCGTTTGAGCCCCGCCAGCGACAAAATGCCGTTGAGGTCCTCGCCTGCCGCCCCCACAAAGGGCTCGCCCTGCAAATCCTCATTGCGGCCCGGCGCCTCGCCAATAAACATCACACGAGCGCGGGGGTTTCCCACGCCAAACACGATATTGTGACGCGACTGGTAGAGCTGGCAGAGGTGACAATCGCCCAGAACGGCCTCAATTTCCTCGAGTGCGACCTCACGTGGTGCCTGATGGGTATGGCCGGGGATGTGCATGACGCCCATGGCGACTCCTACACGTAGACCTTGTCGAGGCGCATGCCAAAGCCGCAGGCGACCTCGTAGTTAATCGTTCCGCGCAGTCGGGCCATCTCGTCCATAGTGATCTCGGCATCGCCATCGCGGCCGACAATAATCATCTCGTCACCATACTCGGCCTCGGGAATCTCGTGTGCCGGGTTGGACTGAATGGCGACCATAAACTGGTCCATGCAGATATTGCCAACCTGATGCACGCGCTCGCCGCGATACAGCACATCCATACGATTGGAAAGCGTACGCGATAGGCCGTCGGCATAACCGATCGGCAGCGTGCAGATCTGAACGCGCGTGCGCGGTACGCGGTAGGTAAAACCGTAGCCCACGCCCTCACCCATCGCAGGGTGTGCCACGCGCGTCACGCGCGCATGGACGCTCATAACGGGATCAAGCTGCATCACGCGGCCACTCAGCTCGCACGGCTGCATGCCATACAAGCCAACGCCGGCGCGAATCATATCAAAATGCATCGAGGGGTCGAGCATCGAGGACGGCGTGTTGGCGCAGTGCACGATACCGCACTCAAAACCCGCATCCTTAATGGCTTGAACGGCCTCGGTAAAGCGCTGACACTGCAGCTTGTAGTCCCAGCCCGAAGGTTCATCGGCCGTGGCGAAGTGCGTAAATACGCCGTCGCACTGAATACCGCGATGGAAATTAATACCGCGGACAAAGTCGAGCACCTGTGTGTAGTGTACGCCGATACGATTCATACCTGTCTCGATGGCGAGATGATACTTGCCCACCTTGCCCGCCGCGACGGCACATTCGCCATACGCAAGAGCAAAGTCAGACGTATAGACCGAGGGCATGATATCAAACTCGAGCAACGTCGGAATGGCCTCGATAGGCGGCTCGCTTAGGATGAGGATGGGTTTCGTAATCCCGCCCTGTCGGAGCTCAACGCCCTCGTTAACCGTCGCCACGGCAAACATGTCGGCACCGGCCGAATACATGATCTTGGCGCACTCAACAGCTCCATGACCATAAGCATCGGCCTTGACCACGCAGCACAGGCGCTGACGTGGATTCAACAAGTTCTTATAGGCCCTCGTGTTGCGACGGAGCGCCCCGCGGTCGATCTCGACCCAGGACCAGCGCGTCAAATCGGCTTTATTCATGATTAGTCATCCGACCCTTCGTCCATGATTCCCAGATCTTCGAGCGCATCCTTTGCTGCCAGCTCCATGGCAGGACCAATCAAGTCGATAAGATCGGTCGCGATAACGCTCTTCTCACCATACTCCGTCGCCGCGGCAAAACCGGCGTAGCTGTGAAGTGCGACGGCGTACGAATACAGCAACTCCCAACGATCCATCTCGTCGCGCATGGTGGCAAGCGTGCCGGCCAAAATACCCGCGAGAACATCACCCGAACCGGCAGTTGCCAGAGAAGCCGGACCCGAAAGTGGCAGCAGCACACGCTCAACGCCACAGATAGCCGTCGTCGGCCCCTTGGCAATGACCACCAGATTGTCGGAGCCTGCAGCCCAGACAACCTTCTGCGCGGCTGCAATCGCGGTACCAAGGTCGTTCACCTCGTCACCGGCAACCAGACGCGAAAGCTCACGATAGTGCGGCGTCATAACCAACGGCTGCTCGCGACGATACATCTCGGGGTTACTATCAATACCGTCAATGGCAATCTTAGCAAGGCAGTTGAGTGCATCGGCATCCAAAATAAGCGGTACATCAAGCTCGAGCAAGCCCGAAACCACCTGCATAGCGCCGGCAGACGTCGTCATACCGGGACCGCACAGTACGCAGCTGTACTTCTTTGCAATCTCGCACACCGTCATGCGCGCAGCGGCGCCAAAGGAGCCGCGGGAATCAGACGGAATAGCAAAGACGGGAATCGAAGGAAGTGCCATGCGAATAAGATTGGCGCAGGCGTCAGGAGCCGCGACTGCCACGTAACCAGCACCCGCGCGAGCTGCAGACTTGGCCGCCATAATGGCAGCACCAGGATATTGCGCAGATCCGGCGACAATAAGCACAGAGCCACGGGAATACTTATCGATATTCGTAGGTAGTGGAGCAAAGTAATCAACTAAGTCACCGGGCTCGACAATCTCGGCGGCGTGGTCGACATCATCGATGATCTCGTCAAGACGGTCGTAAAGATTGCCGCAGATCAAATCGCCAGCATACTCAGGGCCATCGGCGCTATACAAACCAATCTTGGGCGCAATCATCGTCACCGTATGCTCGGCACGAATGCAGTCGTCATCAACAACGCCCGTCTCGGCATTCAGGCCCGAGGGGACATCAATGGATACGACACAGTCGGCGCATTCATTGACCGTAGGAATCCAGATGGAGAACGGCGCACGCAGATTCCCGTGAAAACCGGTACCAAAAATGGCATCGACAACAACATCGGCCTTATCGATCAAAACCTCGAGTTCATCACGCGAGGGGCCGACGCAAACGTGCACATCGCGGCCGGCAGTACGACGAGCAACATGACGTGCCAGAGCAGCAGGAATCTCATCCGGTTCAACCGGAGAAACGATATCCACGTCCACACCCTTATGGCTCAGGATATCGGCGGCAACCCAACCGTCGCCGCCATTATTACCAAAACCGACCAGAACGAGAACCCGATCGGGATTGAGCTTCAAGACCTCGTTGGCGGCAAACTCGCCCGCTAGCTCCATAAGCTCGGCCTTCGAAGTCCCTTCGCGTTCGATGATATCCTCGAGACGAACGACTTCTTCGGTACTCAAAACCGGTTTCATCTATGCTCCTAGCGTATCTTGCGAAGCATCGCCCAGGTGCTCCGTCAATGCTGAATTCTGCAGCTGCTCAAGCTCATCTAAAACAGAGCGAGCCTCTTTAAATGTCTGCGCAACGCGTTTCTTAGTGCTCACCTTTTCATCTTTTGGCTTAGGCCGAGCATCTTCGGTAATCGCGATGGCATTCGCAACGGCTAAGTCTCCTGTAAGGGTAATGGAAAGAGCGACCTCAACAACACCCAGCTCATGAGCGATCTCGAGTGCACGGCCCGAAAGCAGCGCCTTCGGTTTGCCGAGTTTATCACGCGTTACCGAAACATCCTTGCGACCCACGCCTTGACTAAAACCCGTGCCGAGAGCTTTAAGCACCGCCTCGCGCGAAGCAAAGCGGCTCGCATAGTGAGCAGCGGGACGCGATGATGCATCGCAATACGCACGCTCTTCTTCGGTAAACACACGCCGAGCAAACGACGGCGTCTTTTCAAGAATTGATTTCATACGGGAAATCTCGACGATATCAACGCCGATACCAGCTTCAGCCATGTTCACCTCCATATCGCACAGACTAAGTTATTGTAGCCCGTTCACAGAAGATGCGACAAACGAGGGTTATAAAACACAGCTACTATGTGAGACAAAAGCCCGTAAACGCAAAAAAGGGGGAGGCCGCGAG
>OHDI01000630.1_pt1 | contig 13101 bp, 10 predicted proteins | sample 1566981 | NCBI WGS metagenome assembly OHDI01 (sample SAMEA3879509, study PRJEB24766) | human gut metagenome | biome: human-associated habitat; feature: feces | place: USA | collected 1985/1987 | reverse complement strand
CGGGTGCGCCCGCCGGTGCCGCCGAGGAAGAGGAGCTGACCCTGGAACAGGCGGCGCAGCGCGCCTTTGCGCTGACCATTGAGGGCTTCAGCGCTTCTGCCGCCGCCAAAGCTGCTGCGCAGGGCACGGCCTATTCCAAGAGCGAAGTTTACAAGCAGCTGCTGCTGTTGCAGCAGACTGCCGAATGAGTATAGAGGAGGATATCTTTCCGTGACAAAACTACTGGTCCTGAGCGACAGCCACGGCGCGCGTGACGCCATTAAGCGCATTTTGAACAAAGAGCAGAACAACGTGGATGCCGTGATCTTTTTGGGGGACGGCCTGCGGGATCTGGAACAGACGCTGGCCTTTTTCCCCCATCTGCGGGTGTATTCCGTGGCCGGCAACTGCGATTTTGGTGCACTGGAGCCGCTGGACGGCTTGGCAGGCTTCGATCAGACGGTGGTTTTCTATACACATGGCCATATGTACGGTGTAAAATACGATCTGGACACGCTGGCAGACGCTGCCGCCGCCCGGGGCGCAGAGGTGGCGCTGTTTGGTCACTCCCATATTCCCCATGCAGAGCAGCGGGGCAAGGTGTTTTTGTTCAACCCCGGCTCCTGCGGGCGCTGCTACACCGGCCCGGACACCTACGGTCTGCTGACGCTGGAAAACGGCACAGTGACCGCCTATGAGCACAAAGAGGTACCCAAGCAATGAGCATCAACGAGGTGCGCTATCTGCCGGAATGCGGCAGCACCAACGCCTATGTAAAGGAACATTTTGAAGAGTTCGGCCCGGTGGGTGCGGTGTATACCGAGAACCAGACCGCAGGCCGGGGCCGTCTTGGCCGCAGCTGGGTGAACGCCGAGGGCAAGGCACTGTACTACACGGTCGCCATCAAGGAGCCGCTGGCACAGCCCGCCACCCTGCCGCTGCTGGCAAGCCTTGCGGTGCGCCGCCAGCTGCAGCTGCGCTACGGCGTGGACTGCCAGATCAAGTGGCCCAACGACCTTTTGCTGAACGGAAAAAAGATCGTGGGCATCCTGTGCGAGAGCGTGAGCTACGGCTACCAGCAGCAGGGGCGCGGCATTTTGTGCGGCATCGGCATCAACCTTGCCCAGCCCCAGAGCTATTTTGACGCCGCCGACCTGCCCCACGGCACCTCGCTGGCACTGCAGGGCGCTGCGGTGGATCTTGCCACCGACCCCGCATGGCTGGCCGAGGGGCTGACAGATTTCGGCTTTGACCGCAATCTGTACACCTTTGCCCGGGACGGCTTTGCGCCCTTCCGGGAGGAATACAAGGCCGCCTGTATCAATCTGGGCCGCCGGGTCACCTTTGACCTGCCGGACGGCAGTCAGGGCGCAGGCGAAGCCGTGGATGTGGACGCCGAAGGGCGTTTAGTGGTACGCACCGATGCCGGGGAACAGCACGTTTTCACCGGGGAAGTGTCGGTGCACGGCATCTACGGGGCAGTGTAATTATAAAAAGGGGCAGATGCACAACCGTGCATCTGCCCCTTTTATCTTTGACGATTTAGAATGCGCGCCGCGTTTGCTTTGCGCATAATCAGCGGAAAACATATTTTATAATTCGCAATTCTGGAAAATCTGCGGATTTTCCAGAATTGCCTTTTCACGGAAGGGGTCGTAAAGGTAAACGGCAGATTTGCCAGTTCGCGTGCTCGCCCTCTCAGGCGCTAACGCGCCAGCTCTCCCAAAGGGAGAGCCCTTGGCAGTCCACGCAAACGTCATCTTTTTGCCAAGGCCTCTCCCTTTGGGAGAGGTGGCAGTGAGCGAAGCGAACTGACGGAGAGGGCGAGGATGCTATCCGTGTACAAGTTCCCTTTGCTTATTTTGAATTTTTTATCTTCTCTTTTTCATCTGACGGCGGCGCTGGTTGAGGGTCAGCCCGCCGCCGCAGCGCAGGGTGGCAAAGCCCAAAGCGCACAAAATCAAAATCAGGGCGCAGAGCAGCAGCAGGGTGGCTTTGATATCGGTGCGGAAATCCGACACATACTCCCGGTGGGTCACAAGGTCTACCTGTCCCACCTCGTAGCCGTCCAGATAGACGGTAGCGGTGCCCAGCTTCTGACCTTCCTTGACGGTAGCGGAGACGCTCTCGGGCAGGTCGAAGGAATAGCTTACCTTATCGTCGCTGTGGCCGTAGCCGCTGACCGGCGCGGCGGCGTACAGCTCCACAGACGGCTCGGTGCGGCACTTGTTCAGGTCTACGGTGGTCAGCACGGTCTGGGTATCCACCAGCGGACGGTCTGCAAAGCTGGCAAACGCCCAGTCGAACAGGTCGTCACACTCGGTAAACAGGTGCTCCAGCGTGTCGCAGCCAAGGATCACAAGCCCATAGTTGTGGCCGTCCTGCTGGGCAAAGGCCACGATGCAGCGGCCTGCCAGCGTGGTAAAGCCGCCCTTGACCCACTGGACATACTCCCGGTAGTTTGAGCTTTCGCTGTTCATCAGGCTGTTGGAGCTGCTGATGGTATACTCCGCCTTGCGCAGATTGGTGGCAGGCAGCACATAGCTGGCAGTGCCCGCCACCTGTGCAAAGGTTTGGTTCTCCGCGCAGGCGGCGGCGATTTTTGCCAGATCCTGCGCGGTGGACACGTTGCCGTAGTCAAACAGGCCGTGGGCACAGGTAAAGTTCGTGCCGGTGCAGCCCAGTTCTGCCGCCTTGGCGTTCATCTGCTGCACAAAGCCCACCACGCTGCCACCCACGTCCCACGCAATAACGCTGGCGGCGTCGTTGGCGCTGACGATAAGCATGGCGTTCAGCAGGTCGATGCGGCGCACGGTCTCGCCGATGCGCAGACCCATGGTGGTGCCGTTGGCGTTCTGGATATCCTTGAACTCCTGCGTTAAATCGGTGGGCACGGTCACTTCACCGTTCAGGTCCTTGCCGCTTTCCACCAGCAGCAGGGCGGTCATCAGCTTGGTCAGGCTTGCCACATATTTCTGCTGGTCGGCGTTCTGGCTCAGGATGGTCTTGCCGGTGTCCGCGTTGAACAGATACACTGCCTCAGTCTCTGTTGCAGTCTGGACGGGCATGGGGTATACTGCAAATACCGGCAGCACTGCGCTGACGGCAACCGCCAGCGTGAGCACCAGTGCCGCCAACCGGCGGCAGAACGTGTTGTGAAGCATGAAGGTACCCCCTTGAATCCCGCTCCGGCAAAACCGGCGCGCACATTTTTGTTCCTTACTTATAAGAATACCATAAAAGAGCCAAAAGAGAAAGGTGGTTTTTAACAATGTTCTTATCCTTTTGTGGAAAAACGCCCCGCGATGAGGGCGCAGCTTTTGTAGCCCCCAGCGCTACCGTGCAGGGAGATGTGGTTTTAAAGCCCGGCTCCACCGTCTGGTACGGCGCGGTGCTGCGCGGGGATGACGGCACGTTGACCATCGGCAAAAACAGCAACGTACAGGACAACGCAGTGCTGCACTGCGACATCGGCGGCTGCGAAAACGTCACGGTAGGGCACTGCGCACTGGTGCACGGCTGCACCGTAGGGGACGGCAGCCTCATCGGGATGCACGCCACATTGCTGAACCACTGCGTGGTAGGCAAAAACTGCATCATCGGGGCAGGGGCGCTGGTGCCGGAAGGTATGGTCATCCCGGACAACTCGGTGGCGGTGGGCGTGCCCGCCCGGGTCATCAAGCAGGTGAGTGCCGCGCAGGTGGAAGCCAACCTGCACAACGCCGCGCATTATGTAGAGCACGGAAAGCTGCACGCAGAGCAGATGAAAAACGGGTGAGGGCTTCCTCAAACGTTTCATTTTGTATTTTTTTCGCAGTGCGGTACAAAGTTTCAAGAACTTTTTTGATTTTTCACAGAAATGTAATGACTTTTTTCGTAAAATCGGGTATACTGTATCTTGCAGGGACAGTGGGGCCGCAACCACTTCCCCGCACATGATTCCTCCTCACACCAAAGCAATACCCCAAACAAGAAACCCCTCCGGTGTACCGCAAGCGCCGGAGGGGTTTCTTGTTGTTTCGTTATTTTTAAAGGGTGCGCAGCTTTGCCGCAAACACCGTCAGCACCACCTTGGGGTTCACCTGTGCGCCCAGCCGCTGCAGGGCAGCGTCTGCCAGACGTACCGCCTGCCGCGCCTGTGTGCCCTGCACCGGGGCGCGGGGGCTGCTGCGCAGTCCCGCCGCTGCCACAGCGCGGAAATCGGTCAGCAGGGCGGCGGCAGCCGCTTTATCCTTTTCGTAGGCGGCAAGCAGCACAGCGGCGGTGTAGCTATCGCGGGCGGCAGCGGCGCGGGCAAGCTCCAGCGCCTTTTCCACCTGTGCGGCGCGCCCTTCGTCCCGGGCGACCGCCAGCACCGTGCCAATATGACCATCGAACAGCTCACTGTACAGTGCAGCTGTTTTTTTGTCCACGCCTTGCGCTGTGCAGTAGCGGGTGCAGTCGGCAGGGGACACCGGCGCCACCGCAAAGCTGACGCAGCGGCTGCGGATGGTGGGCAGCACGCTGGCCAGCGAATCCGCCGTGAGCAGGAACAGCACCCCCTCCGGGGGCTCTTCCATCACCTTCAGCAGAGCGTTGGCAGATTCCTCGTTCATCCGCTCCACATGGTACAAAAGCACCGCGCGCCCCTCGGCGGAAAGGCTGGTGTTGAAAATTTCGCTGCGCATGGCGGTGACCTGACCCACCAGATACTTTCCGCCGCTGCCCATGCCGGACACAGAGATGGCTTCCCGCACGATGCCGGTCTCCACCGTGCCGCTGTCGCGCTTACCGGCTTTTGCCACGGCGCGGCAGCACTCGCCCCGCAGCAGTGCTTCGGCGGCGGCACCGCCGGCGGGGTAGAGGTAGTCGGCGGCGATGCAGCGGGCGGCAAAACCGGTGCCAAGCCCGGCTTCGCCCACCAGCAAAACGCTATGGGTCAGCCGCCGGGTGGCCAGCATCTGCTGCACGCTGGTTTTCAGTTCTGCGTTGCCTTCCATGCGGTCCAGCATCATGATTTATCTCCTATTTTTTCTCTTCCACTGCTCCCGGCGCACCCATGCGCGGAGGGAGCGGTAGGCCATGGGGGCAAAGAAGAGCCAGACGTTGAGCATAGACAACAGGTAGTCCAGCTTGCCGGGCAAGGATGCGCCCAGAAAGCTGAACACCCACAGCACTGCCGCGAAAACGCCGAAGTACTTCACCCGGATGGGGATGACGAAGAAGAGCAGCAGCTGCACCTCCGGGTACAGCATGGCAAAAGCCAGCAGCAGCGAGAGGGACAGGCAGTAGGTGCTGGCGGTCACGCCGGTGAGCAGGCAGCCCAGCACCGTGCCCAGCACACCGGACAGCAGATACACCGTGTAGCGGAAATCGCCCCACTCCCGTTCCAGCGCCGTGCCAATGAACCATGTGAAGTAGATGCCCAGCACCACGCTAAGGATGCTGCCACCAGAAAAGGGGATGAATATAAAGCTGATCACCCGCCAGACCTGCCCCTGCAGCAGCAGGCTGCGGCTGAGCCCCAGCCAGAAGGAAATGGTGCGGTCAACAAACAGCTCGATGGCCAGCACTAAGATCTGCCCCGCTACCAGAATATTGGTCAGGTTCGGGATGCCGTAGCGGCCATACTTGCGCTCCAGCTTATTCAGCCAGTTGTTCATGTGTTTCGCCTCCGTTGCGGGATGCCCCGCCAGTTTCATGTTACCCCTATTTTACCATGACAGGCCCCCGCATTCAAGAAAATCCACGCGGAAGACGTTGAAACTGCACTTTCTTTCCCGGCAGACAGGCTGCAAGCGCAGTTTTTTCACACCGCAGCCGCCGGGATGTGGAAAAGGCGGGAAAAGCACAGCATTCATGCGGGTTTTAAGTCCCAAAACGACAACCGAAAATTGTATGGACTATCCGTTCTGGAATGAACTTTTCACTTTTTCCACCGGGTTTTCCACCGTTTTTGTGAAAAAGAAGCGCAGTTTCCAACGATGTTTTCCACCTTTTCCACATAGTTTTCCACATCCAGTGGAGGAAAGCCCTATACAAGCCGTAATGGATGCCGCCGCATTCTGGAAATTTGTGGGCAAAAATGTGGGCAATCTGCCTTTTATAAAAAAGAAAGTCGAAGGTTTTTCTTTTGTTTTTACAGTTTACTCCGGCTTACGGGTTTGCTTTTCTCCAATCTGGAATTTTGCCCCGGGCAGTTTTCCACAAATCGCCGGGGAGAAAAGCCCGGTGTGGAAAACGGACACAAACGGTGATTTTCCACACTGTTTTTATCCCGGCTGAACCCTCTCAGTCGCCTGCGGCGACCATCGGGAGCAGACTGAGAGGGTTGGATGCAAAAATAAGCCCTCTCGGGCAGACAAAGTGCCTGAGAGGGCTTATAAAACCATATTTTATGCCTTAGCAGCAGCGCACACTAGGGTATGCAGCGGCGCAGGGGTCAGCTTTTCGCTTCCTCTAAGTGGAGATACACCGCAACGTAGGTCTTGTCATCCATAACACGGGTGACAATATCATACTCATCGATCCGGGATAGCTGCTTTTTATCAACAAAGTAAGCAGGTCCGTACTGCGTCAGATTTTCCAGAGTCAGCTTAACTGCCTCAACGGTACTTTCGCCCGAAACATTCAATGCTATCGGGTCTGAGAGGATCATCCAATACCAGCTCTCCCCAAATCCGCACCCGTTCGCCTCATGATCCCGGCCGTCTCCGGCTGTGAACTTCCCGTCCTCGCTGATTTTCGCCAGAGCAGTCCTCATCTCCGAGTGTTTGACGTCAACTTTTTGTACCGGTTTGCCCGGCCGCTTGCTGTTGATTTGCTCTACAAACCAATCTTCGTATACCTTGCCAATGGCAGACTGAGGTTGTTCTGCTGCGCCGCAGGCGGTGAACAAAGCCAAGGCCAGCACCGCGGCCAGTAAAAGTGCTACAAAGCGTCTTGTCTTTTTCATGATACATCTCCGGTAACAAAAATACAGGTTCTATCCAACGTACTGGAACTCAAACGACCTCTTTTATCATTTTACACCATCACACCCGTGGTGTGTCAATTGACAGAGCATATAAAATATTGCCGTCCTTTTGGGCAAATGCGCCAAAGGGTTGGATGCAAAAATGCCGGGCGGTCCGCAGACCGTCCGGCATTGCTTTATTCTTTACATCATATTGCGGAACACCAGCTGTGCGATCTGGAAGTAGAGGATCAGGCTGCAGGCGTCCACAATGGTGGTGATGAAGGGGGTAGCCATAATGGCAGGGTCGGCACCCAGCTTTTTGGCGGCAAGCGGCAGCATACCGCCCACCAGTTTTGCCAGAATGACGCTGAAGAACAGCGACACGCTGACCACGATGGCGTAGCCCATCACGTTGGCGTACTGGCCGGGGAAGAGGAAGGTGTACATCAGGTAGATGCGCAGGCCGTTCACGATGCCCAGCACTGCGCCCACGATGGCAGACACCCGCAGCTCCTTGGCCAGCACCCGCATAAAGTCGGCAGGCTCTACCTCGCCCAGTGCCAGACCGCGCACCATCAGGGTGCTGATCTGGTTGCCGCAGTTACCGGCGGTATCCATCAGCATGGGCATGAAGGAGACCAGCAGCGGCAGGCTGACAAAGGCTTCCTCGTAGTGGGTGGTGACCATGCCGGTAAAGGTAGCGGACAGCATCAGAATCAGCAGCCAAGGGATGCGCTGCTTGGCGTGGGTCCACACGCTGGTGCCGAAGTAGGTGGTGGCATCGTCATCCGGGAGAATAGCAGCCATCTTCTGCATATCCTCGGTGCTCTCGTCGGTCAGAACGTCAATGGCATCGTCGATGGTGATGATACCCACGAACATGCCCTCGTTGTCCAGAACGGGCATGGCGGTAAAGTCGTAGCGCTGCATCTCACGCGCCACGAACTCCTGATCGTCGGTGACCTTCACGGTGACCAGATTGTCCTCCATGATCTCCGTGATGGGGGTCTTGGGGTCTGCCAGCAGCAGATTGCGGGCAGAGACAACGCCCTGCAGCCGGTTGCTCTCCACCACATAGCAGGTGTAGACGGTCTCAGCGTTCTCGCCCTGCTTGCGGATGGCTGCAAAGGCCTGTTCCACCGTCATATCCATGCGCAGACGCACATATTCCGGGGTCATCAGGCTGCCGGCAGAGCTTTCCGGGTAGTTCAGCAGCTTGTTCAGGCTCTCGCGGGTCTCCCGGGAGGATTTTTCCAGCACCCGCTTGACCACGCCTGCGGGCATATCTTCCAGCAGGTCGGCGGCATCGTCCAGACTCATTTCCTCGATGGCGCTCACCAGCTCCACGTCCGAGAAAGCGTTTACCAGATCGTCCCGGGCTTCGTCGGACATATAGGCAAAGGCTTCGGTGGCAACTTCCTTTTTCAGCAGGCGGAACACCACCAGACGGTTGTTCTCGTCCAGTTCCTCCAGCAGCTCGGCAAGGTCGGCGGGCTGCTCTTCCTCGGTCACCTCGCGCAGCTTGACGTACTGCTTTTTGATCAGCAGCTTCAGCAGACGGCTCTTGGTCAGCATCTCGGGGTTTGCCTTGACCTCTTCGTCATTGGCTTCCTCCCGCTCTGCCTCCCGCATATCCTGCTTCAGATCCTCGGTGGCTTCCTCGTTCAGATCCTCCGCCAGCTTCTGACGCACCTCGGCGGGGATATCGGAGGGCAGCTCCTGCACCGGCAGGTTCTGTTCCGTGTTGGTTTCCAGCTTCTTTTCTTCCATATCCATGGGCTACCTCCTCTGGACAATATACGGCACGGAGGGCTTTCTCCGCGCCGGAGGATGCAGCAGGTCGGGAAACAAAAAACGCGCCGCCCGGTGCCGGAATGCCGCAAATGCAGCCGTTTCCGCGCACGCAAAGCCGCGCCTTTCCTATTCCGGGGGCTTTTTAAGCCGCCGGATGCAAAAAGGCGAACGCAGTACTTTTTGTTGTCCGATCTACCGCATCGGTGGATCTACTTCGACTATGATCAGGGTCCATTGTCCTGCGTTCACCTCCCAGTTTTCGTAAATTCCACAGCCGCAGCACCCGCGCCGGGCGCTGCACTGGCTATATCCTTTTTTATTATAGCGCCGCAAAAAAATGGGGTCAACCCTAAAGCGAAGTTTTGCAAAGATTTTTACGGCGTCTTACAGAAACAAAACACCCTTCTCCGTGTTGCGGCACACAGAGAAGGGTGTTTTGCTTGGATATTGCCTTGGTGTGAGGAGGAATCATGTTACTTGGGAAGTGGTTGCGGCCCCGCTTCCCATGGCAAAAGTATAACAGCTTTCACAATTCATTTCGTTAAGAAGCTATGAAGAAACTGTAAAAAGGAAGCGGAAAATTCTGGAAGATTTTGTGATAAGCTTTTCGGTTGACGTTCGGTTGCAGAGATGCTAAAATGAAACTGTAAAAGCAGCCATGAAGGAGGGACTTTTATGAGCGATTGTGCATTTTTGAACAACAGCGGTAATTTTACCGCGTTCACCTACAACGGCAGAACCATCCGGTTCCGCACACCTTCTTCGCTGGAACGTTACACGGATATTCTGGAATGGGACAAGGGCTATCTTGTAGTCATGGCAAAATACAAAGGTGCTCCCGCAGAAGAAGAGTATATCGATCTGGTTCCTATCCTGAACAATTTGTATATTGATGCCGATGCTTTTTTAAAGCCGATTCGAAAGGTAGAGTTGCAATATGCCTGATATTTTAAGCGTTGCTGACCACGCAGACATGATCGTAAATGGCTATGCCTTTTCAAAAAGCAATGATTCTGTCCGTGTTTTGAATTTGAATAACCCCGCAAGTGCCTGTGTACTGTCTGCCGATGGAAAGGTACTGGAAACCACCATGGATGATATTGAATTAGCCATTGTTCAGGACTATTACAGCCGGAACCAGAAGCATCTGGAGGAATCGTAATGCCGAAATATTATGATTTCAAAATTTGCGGTTACTATCTTTATTTTACCGCGCACTGCATCATTGAATGTATGCACGTCCATGCCAGTGACCGTAAATTGACTGAGGGCGGTTCTGCAAAATTCTTTGTAAAAAGCAATGGAGACACTGTGATACAAAATCGCGGGGTACTGACCGACAGGGAACTGAGCAAGATTCAAAGTTTCATCAAAGACAACTATAAGGAAATGTACCTCAAGTGGGCATCTATGAGCGAAAACGGTTTCTTTGGCGAGAACTGATGCAAAATTAAATTCAGCAAGGGCTGCTGCACCGGATAACGTGCAGCAGCCCTTGCTGTTTTTTTACATAAAAATACGCCCCGTTCACCTTGCGGTGAGCGGGGCGCTAAAAACTGATGCAGTTTTTTCACTGAGGCAAGATCCCTGCAAAGCAGGTCTTATGCCGCAGGCGGAGCAAGGTATCTGCACGCAGACCTTATGCTCCTGACACACGCGGGGTGTGCTCTCAAGGGCCCTCGCGGGCGCTTTGGTATCTCAAGCCCCTGCGCAAAAGGAGGGGAATGAAATCAGGTTTTTAGACCGTTCTGTCAGGTACAGGGCAAAACGTTCAGCCTGTTCTGTGCACGGCAAAGGCAAATTCCACAGTTCCGCACCGCTGCATTGCGCAGTAACCGCCGATGCGGGGCTGCCGCTCTTCACACGGGAAAGAGCAGGGGCCGCTGGTTCATTTGGTGTCTCTGCCGCTGCTTAAAAACAGCTTACTTGTACAGCTCGACCAGACGGGTCAGGTGCTCGTAGCGGTCGTTTGCAACCTCCTGGTTGCGAGCGAACAGCTCCTTAGCACGCTCGGGGAATGCACGAGTCAGGCGGCTGTAACGGGTCTCGTTTGCCAGCAGAGCCTGATACTTCTCGTTGTCCACAGCCTTGGAGGTCAGGGTGAAGGGGTTCTTGCCCTGTGCCTTGTTGGCGGGGTTGAAGGTGAACAGGTTCCAGTAGCCAGCCTCGACTGCCTTCTTCATCTCGTTCTGGCAGTTGGTCATGCCGCCCTTGACACCGTGCAGCTCGCAGGGAGCGTAGCCGATGATCAGAGAGGGGCCGGGGTAAGCCTCAGCCTCGGCAATAGCCTTGACAGCCTGGTTCATGTTAGCGCCCAGAGCGATCTGAGCAACATAGATGTAGCCGTAGGTCATTGCGATCTCGGACAGGCTCTTCTTGCTGATCTCCTTACCTGCAGCAGCGAACTGACAGACCTCGCCGATGTTGGAGGCCTTGGAAGCCTGTCCACCGGTGTTGGAGTACATCTCAGTATCGAAGACCATCACGTTGACATCCTCGCCGGAAGCCAGAACGTGATCCAGACCGCCGAAGCCGATGTCGTATGCCCAGCCGTCGCCGCCGAAGATCCAGACGGACTTCTTGGCGATGTACTGCTTGCTCTTCAGGATCTCTGCAGACTTCTCGCAGCCGGCAGCAGCAGCCTTCTCCAGCTCAGCGATCAGGGCCTTTGCGGGCTCGTCGTTGGCCTTGGTGTTGTTCTTGGTTGCGATGAACTTCTCGTAAGCAGCCTTCAGCTCAGCAGAAGCCTTGTCGGAACCAGCAACCTCTGCGATCTCCTTGATCAGGTTCTCGCGGATGGTCTTCTGGCCGATGTACAGGCCCAGACCATGCTCTGCGTTATCCTCGAACAGGGAGTTGCACCATGCAGGACCATGGCCGCTGTCCTTGTTGACGGTGTACGGAGAGATGGAAGCGGTGCCGCCCCAGATGGAGGAGCAGCCGGTAGCGTTGGAGATGTACATCTTCTCGCCGAACAGCTGAGTGATCAGGCGAGCATAAGAGGTCTCGGCACAGCCTGCGCAGGAGCCAGAGAACTCCAGCAGGGGCTGGTTGAACTGAGAGCCCATAACGGTGTCATCGGCCATCTTGGTAGCCTTCTTGGAGATGTTGGCCACGCAGTAGTCAAAGACTGCCTGCTGATCGGCCTGGCTGTCCTGAGGAACCATGGTGATAGCCTTGGTGGGGCAGACGGTGACGCACTCGCCGCAGCCCATGCAGTCCAGCGGAGAAACAGCCATAACAAACTTGTACTCGGGGGTCAGCTTGTTATCGCGGCTCTTGGTCTGGGCAGGAGCAGCTGCCAGCTCGTCAGCGGTCAGCAGGAAGGGACGGATGGTTGCATGAGAGCACACGAATGCACACTGGTTGCAGCCAACGCACTTTGCAGCATCCCACTCGGGGACGTTGACAGCGGTGCCGCGCTTCTCGTATGCAGAAGCGCCCTGCTCCCACTCGCCGTTTGCATTTGCCACGAAGGAGGAGACAGGCAGGCTGTCGCCGTCCATACGGGCAATGGGCTCCATGACCTCGCGGATCTGCTTGACCAGTTCCGGACGGCCAGCCAGAGCCTTGGGTGCGGGATCAGCCTCGGGGTTGGACCAGGATGCGGGCACGTCTACCTTGTGGATAGCGTCAACGCCTGCGTCAATGGCCTTCCAGTTCATCTCAACGACGTCCTGGCCCTTCTTGCCGTAGCTCTTCTGAGCGGCCTGCTTCATGAAGTTGACGGCATCCTCGATGGGCATGACGTCAGCCAGCTTGAAGAATGCAGACTGCAGGATGGTGTTGGTGCGCTTGCCCATGCCGATCTCGATAGCCTTATCGATAGCATTGATGGTATACAGCTGGATGTTGTTGTCAGCGATATACTTCTTTGCCTCGGCGTTCAGGTGCTGGCCCAGCTCCTCATCGGACCACTGGCAGTTGATCATGAACACGCCGCCGGGCTTGACATCCTGGACCATCTTCATGCCCATGTGGATGTAAGCGGGGTTGTGGCAGGCCACGAAGTCAGCCTGGTTGATGTAGTAGGGGCTGCGGATGGGCTTGTCGCCGAAACGCAGGTGGCTGATGGTCACGCCGCCGGTCTTCTTGGAGTCATACTGGAAGTATGCCTGGATGTATTTATCTGTGTGGTCACCGATAATCTTTGTAGAGTTCTTGTTAGCACCTACAGTACCGTCTCCACCAAGACCCCAGAACTTACACTCTACTGTACCAGGAGCAGATGTGATAGGAGCTGGTTTAACTTCTGGTAAGGATAAGTTTGTAACATCATCCACGATACCGATTGTGAAACGGCTCTTTGGAGCATCTTTTTCAAGTTCTTTATAAATAGCAAATACAGATGAAGGAGGAGTATCTTTAGAACCTAATCCATAACGGCCAGC
>OHDI01000621.1_pt1 | contig 13361 bp, 9 predicted proteins | sample 1566981 | NCBI WGS metagenome assembly OHDI01 (sample SAMEA3879509, study PRJEB24766) | human gut metagenome | biome: human-associated habitat; feature: feces | place: USA | collected 1985/1987 | reverse complement strand
AGCTGAAGGAGGAATATCCATTAGCCACGATTCATGGGCATAATGAGTTTGCCAACAAAGCCTGTCCCTGCTTTGATGTAAAGAAGGAGTGGGGGAAGGAGTAGACACAAAAATAGCGGATCTTTCACAGACCCGCTATTTGATATTTAATAAATACTCTGGAATGAATTTTAATCATCACCAAAAATAAAAGATGTCTTATACAATGCCCTGAGCCATCATAGCCTTAGCTACCTTCAGGAAGCCGGCTACGTTTGCACCCTTTACGTAATTAATATAACCATCTGGCTCAGTACCATACTTCACGCAGTTAGCGTGAATATCGTTCATGATGTCGTGGAGCTTAGCATCAACCTCCTCACGAGACCACTTCAGACGCTCTGAGTTCTGGCTCATCTCAAGACCTGATACTGCAACACCACCTGCGTTGGCTGCCTTACCTGGAGAGTAGAGAATCTTAGCATCCTGGAATACCTTGATAGCCTCTGGAGTAGAAGGCATGTTTGCACCCTCGCTTACTGCGATAACGCCGTTGGCGATGAGAGCCTTGGCTGCCTCCTCGTTGATTTCGTTCTGAGTAGCTGATGGGAGAGCGATGTCAGCCTTCTCAAACCAAGGCTTAGCACCTGCAACATATTTTACACCATACTTCTCTGCATACTCCTTGATACGGCCACGCTCTACGTTCTTGAGCTCCATGATGTAATCGAGCTTCTCGCGGTCGATTCCGTCTGGGTCGTAGATGTAACCATCTGAATCTGAACATGTAACTGGCTTAGCACCCAACTGGAGCAACTTCTCCATAGTGTACTGGGCTACATTACCTGAACCTGAAACCAAAACGGTCTTGCCCTTGATGTCAATACCCTTGGTAGCGAGCATGTTGCAGAGGAAGTATACGTTACCGTAACCTGTAGCCTCAGGACGGATCAATGAACCGCCGAACTCCTGACCCTTACCGGTCAAGACGCCCTGGAACTGGTGTGTCAACTTCTTGTACATTCCGAAGAGGTAACCTACCTCACGGCCACCTACACCGATGTCACCAGCTGGAACATCCTCGTCTGGACCCATGTGACGGTAAAGCTCTGTCATGAAAGCCTGGCAGAAACGCATTACCTCGTTGTTGCTCTTGCCACGTGGAGAGAAGTCAGAACCACCCTTAGCACCACCCATTGGGAGAGTAGTAAGAGAGTTCTTGAATGTCTGCTCGAAAGCCAAGAACTTCAAAATACCCAAGTTTACTGACTTGTGGTAGCGAAGACCTCCCTTGTAAGGGCCAATCGCGTTGTTGTGCTGTACGCGGTAACCCATGTTAGTCTGTACGTTGCCCTTATCATCTACCCAAGATACGCGGAACTGGATGATGCGGTCTGGAATGCAGAGACGCTCGATGAGGTTTGCCTTCTCAAACTCTGGGTGCTTGTTGTACTCTTCCTCGATAGTACCGAGAACCTGACTAACTGCCTGAATGTACTCAGGCTCGTTTGGGAATCTTCTTTGGAGATTCGCGATTACTTCTGATGCTTTCATAATCTTTAATCTTTTATTGTGTTTAAATTCTTACTTCTTTATTTCTGCTTGCAAAGATACATGTTTTTCTTGAAAACACCAACAAAAAGAAAGAAAAAATGCAGAAAAAGTAGAAAAAAGATATTTTTTAACATTCTTAATCACGATTTGTAGCGCTTTTGTGTACGCACACCTTATTATATAAGAGACGTTTTTCGGGGTTTTAGCCTTTATCTCTGTTTCAGGGAATCTTGCATTCTGACGACTTCTGTTTATCTATCCTGCGCCATAGGGCATAGATGAGCAGGATGATGGCGTAGAGACCGATTACCTGAGGCAGACTGATTTTTACGTTTTCGATGCTTGCTCCAGGCAGCATGCTGATCAGTTTTATGGCTGTATTCAAAAACTGGGTGATGCTGGTCAGGGCGCCTGATGTAAGGCTGATGAGTGGGGCGACAACCGGTGCTATGGGCGCCCATAACGTGAGTGGGGAGAACAGGATTAAGGCTGCTCCAAGATATAGGATGAGGGTTGCTGCGGGAATGGCGATGTAATTGGTGAGAAGTGAATAGCACGATATTCTGCCGAAGGTGTAGACGATGACCGGAAGGGTTCCTATCTGGGCTGCCAGTGAAACGCAAAGGAGGCCCCATGCCCAACGGATGAAACGGCTGCGGATGGGGAGGAGGGAATAAAGGGGTGTGAAGAACAGCAGTATGGAGGCTACTGCCAGGAACGAAAGCTGGAAACTCAACTCGAAAAGATAGAGCGGACTGATGAAGAGCATAAATATATAAGCTGAGGCTAAGGTGTTGAGCGGCAGACCGGTACGATGGAAAGCTAAACTTAAGCTGTAGGCTGAGAGCATGATGGCTGCACGGACTGCACTTGCCGGCAATCCTATGAGAAAAACGTAGGTCCAGATGGAGATGAGGGACAGGATGATGGTGTAAACTGAGTACTTTCTGCCGCCTAGCAGAAAGATGAAAAGCTGGAAGATTATGCCTATATGAAGTCCGCTTACTGCCAGGATGTGACTGGCTCCGGAAATGGAGTAACTGTTTCGGGTGTTCGAATCGAGTGCGCTCTTGTCGCCCAGCGCCATGGCTGCGATGACTGCATAGTCTTGCTGTTTTACGTGAAGGGAAACCAGTTTGCTTTCAATATTGCTTTTATAGCGTTCGGTATTGATTTTTGCCCGTGTGAGGTAAGACAGTTCCTGCCAGTTTTTCAGTTGTGTAGAGGTTTGGGAATCAGCTATTTGCTTACAGGTAAGAAAAGCCCCAAGGCTCAGGATGCATAAATGAATCATCACGCATTGGGAGTAGATGAGAAACTGGTGGTTCCTGCTGAAGTAGGCTTTTTGGCTTAAGAACTCAGTAAGGAAAAAAATGATGCTGCCAAGGGCACATGAAATGATGGAGATGATGAGCCAGAAGCGCATGTTGAAATCATCATAGCCCCATTTGGCTATGATGATTCCGATCGTCAGTGTGAGGCTGATGGTCATGAGCGGGGGGAGAGGTAGCTCTTTCATCATTCCTCTTTTCTTTTTAAAAGATAATTTATTTCCTATTTCTTGAATCCGAAGATGCGCTTGATGAATTTCTTCACAGCGTTTTCTTGCTTCTGTGGATTTACGATAGGAGTGTGCTTGCGTGCAGCCGGCTTGTCGCCCTTTTTCTGGGCTACGCCTCTGCCACGGCCGTTGCTGCCTGGGCGAACATTGTTCTCGTTGCCTGGGCGCTGCTGGTTGCTGTTATTGCTGTTATTGCGGCGCTTCTGGCTGTTGCTGTTCTTTGGCTGCTCGCCTGGCTGGGCTGGCTTTCTGTTCTGCTGCTTTGCGTTCTGCTGCCTGTTGCCCTGCTGTGGCTGCTGCTTTGCGTTCTGCTGCCTGTTGCCTTGCTGTGGCTGCTGCTTTGCGTTCTGCTGCTTGTTGCCCTGCTGTGGCTGCTGCTCGTTGCTGCGTGGCGCTTTTTCCTGACGCTCGTTTGGCTTGTTTGGCTTGCGCTTGTGAGAAGTCTGGTCGCGGTCTTTCTGTCGGCGGTTCTTGGCGCTGTTCTTTCCGGCCTCGCCGTTTCCGCCGTTACCGCGTCTGTTGTTTCTTCCGTTTGCGCCTTTCTTCTTCGGCTTGTTGAGCTTGATGTATTCAGGACCTTCGCCGCATCCCTCAGGGAGAGGCATCTTGTCTACCACCTTCTCCAGGAACTTCTCTATCTGCTGGAACCAGTACTGGTCTTCTTCGCTTACGAAGGTGATGGCTCTACCATCGCGGTTGGCACGGGCTGTACGGCCGATGCGGTGAACGTAATCTTCTGTATCGTGAGGAACATCGTAATTGATGACCATCTCAATATCATCGATGTCGATTCCGCGCGCCACAATATCGGTAGCTACGAGAACATCATACTGTCCGCTCTTGAACTTGAACATCACATCGTCGCGCTCAGCCTGTTCCAGGTCGCTGTGCATGGCTCCGCAGTTTACTCCAATCTGCTGGAGAGAAGCTGCGAGTTGCTTCACCTTGAATTTGCTGCCGCTGAAGACGATGACACGCTTCAGGTCGCCTGCCTTGAAGATGTCCTTGATGATGGTCATCTTCTGGGTTTCGTAGCATACGTATGCTTCCTGCTTGATTTTCTCGGCTGGCTTGCTGACGGCAAGTTTGATTTCTACCGGATTCTTGAGCAGGGTCTTAGCCAGTTCTTCTATCTTCTCAGGCATGGTTGCCGAGAACATGATGGTCTGGCAGGTCTTTGGCAGTTTTGCCGCGATGGTCTTGATGTCGTCAGAGAAACCCATGTCGAGCATGCGGTCGGCCTCGTCGAGGATGAAGAAGCTTACTTTGCTGAGGTCTACATTGCCCAGAGAGATATGGGAGATGAGACGGCCCGGGGTGGCGATGACTACATCGGCGCCCATGCGGAGGCTGCGCAACTCCTGATCGTAACGGTTGCCGTCGTTGCCGCCGTATACGGCTACGCTGCTCACGCCCTGCAGGTAATAGCCGAAGCCTTGCATCGCCTGGTCTATCTGCTGGGCGAGCTCGCGGGTTGGTGACATGATGACGCAGTTGATGGCGTCTTTCGGATAACCGCCGTCATCGAGCTTGCTCAATACTGGCAGCAGATAGGCTGCGGTTTTGCCGGTTCCGGTCTGGGCTACGCCCAAGACATCGTGACCTTCTAATATCTCTGGAATGCACTTTTCCTGTACAGGAGTGCATGTGTCGAAGCGCATGTCGTATAATGCGTCGAGCACGTTGTCGTTTAAATCTAATTCGTCGAAATACATTTTTTTTTAATGTTGAATGTTGAATGTTGAATGTTGACTTTTTCCCTCAAAATCCAATTTTTAATGTTGAATGTTGAATGTTGAATGTTGACTTTTTACCTCGGTGCCTTGCGGTAGCAGAAGTAGGCTACGATGGCGAAGAGGAAGTTTGGAAGCCACGCTGCCAGAACAGGCGGGAAATTGGCCTGGATGGCGAAGGTGGCAGAAACCGTCTGCAGCATGATGTAGCCGAAACTCAGCGCAAGACCAACGCCCAATGCTGCTCCCATGCCGCCCTTGCGCTTGCGGGCTGAGAGGGAGACACCGATGATGGTGAGGATGAACGAGGCGAAGGATGAGGCGATGCGCTTGTGGTATTCTACCTCGTACTGCACTACGTTGCCCGAACCGCGGTTGATCTGCTTGGAGATGTAATCGCGGAGCTCAGGACTGGTGAAGGTTTCCTGCTGACCCTTGGAATAGACCAGGTCGGTAGGTTCCATCATGATGATGGTGTCCTTCTGGGCTCCGCTCGTAATATGCTCCTTCATGCCCTGGAGCTTGCGGACTTTCCAGTTGCTCAGTTGCCAGTGATACTTGCTGTCGGAAATGGTGTCGTACTGGATGTCCATCGCTGTAAGGTGGCTGACGAGTTTCTTGTCCTGGAACTTGTCGAGACAGAATCCGTAGCCGCGTTTCATGCTGTTGTCGTAATGCTGCATATAGGCAATCACTCCCTTGTCTACCTGCAGCTGTACATTCTCGGCACTGGTATTCTTCTTCTTGTTCTTGTACATCGTCTCGAAGTTCTGCCTGATGACGGTTCCGTGGGGAATGACGTAGGCTGAGAGCCCGAAGGAGAGGGCTGAGAGCAGCACGCAGGTAATCATGTATGGGCGGAGGAGACGCTTGAAGGATACTCCCGACGCCAGGATGGCGATGATTTCGGAATTGCTTGCCAGCTTGCTGGTGAAGAGAATGACCGCCACGAACACGAACAGCGCACTGAAGAGGTTGGCAAAATAGGGCACGAAGTTGGCGTAGTAATCGAAGATGATTGCGCGCGCCGGTGCATGGTGCTCTGTGAATTTTGACAGGTTCTCGTTGAAGTCGAAGACGATGGCGATGGAGATGATCAGGGCGATGGAGAAGAAATAGTAGCCCAGAAACTTCTTGATAATGTACCAGTCGAGCTTCTTGATGTACCTGAACGGGTTGAGAAACCTGAAGATGCGCAGGAACCGGAGCTTGTGAGCCAGCCAGCGCACAGCCCTGATGAGCCACCCGAACTTGCGGGAAGCCCATCGGCCGGTGCGGTAGAGCCGGCGGTGTTTTCTTATTTTCTTAAAATCTTTCATGATGCTTGCTTACTTAAATTCTTCGGCCAAGCTGGTCGATGATGGAATTCTTCCATGCCACGAAATCGCCCTGCTCGATATGATGGCGGGCATCGGTCACGAGGCGCAGATAGAAAGAGAGGTTGTGGATGCTGGCTATCTGCATCGCCAGCAGCTCCTGGGCCTTGAAGAGGTGGTGGAGGTAGGCCTTCGTGGTTACGAGGTCGATGTCGCAGCCGTCTGGATCTACCGGACTGAAGTCTTTCTCCCACTTCTTGTTGCGCATGTTCATCGTGCCCTGATAGGTGAAGAGCATGGCGTTGCGGCCGTTGCGGGTCGGCATTACGCAGTCGAACATGTCTACGCCGCGCTCGATGGCTTCGAGGATGTTCTGCGGGGTTCCTACGCCCATCAGATATCTCGGCTTGTCTTTCGGCAGGATTTCGTTCACTACTTCTATCATCTCATACATCACCTCGGTAGGCTCTCCTACGGCAAGTCCGCCGATGGCATTTCCGTCGGCTCCCTTGTCGGCAATGTATTTGGCTGCTTCGCGGCGCAGGTCCGGGAAGGTGCAGCCCTGAACGATAGGGAAGAGACTCTGCTGATAGCCGTAGAGGGGCTCGGTTTCGTTGAACCGCTTGATGCAGCGGTCTAGCCAGCGCTGGGTGAGCATGAGGCTGTTCTTGGCGTACTGGTAATCGCTCTTTCCCGGTGGACATTCATCGAAGGCCATCATGATGTCGGCTCCGATGATGCGCTCGGTGTCCATCACATTCTCCGGTGTAAAGAAGTGCTTGCTGCCGTCGATGTGGGAGCGGAACTCGCAGCCTTCTTCCTTGAGCTTGCGGATGCCGGTGAGCGAGAAGACCTGGAAGCCGCCGCTGTCGGTGAGGATAGGACGGTCCCAGCCGTTGAACTTGTGCAATCCGCCTGCTGCCCTGATGACGTCAAGACCTGGGCGCAGGTAGAGGTGATAGGTATTTCCGAGGATAATCTGTGCCATGACCTGCTTCTTGAGTTCCTCGAAGTGGACTCCCTTCACGCTTCCTACGGTTCCTACGGGCATGAAGATTGGGGTCTTGATCTGTCCGTGGTCGGTGGTGATGATGCCTGTACGCGCATCGCTCGCTTTATCTGTTACTTGTAATTCAAATTTCATTTCTATTCTTTTTTATCATTTTCCTCAATGCTGAAGTCTGTAGGGTTTTTCACCTTCTCGTCGGTCAGCGCGAACTGCCAGACGTCAGCCACATTCTCTACATAGTGGAAGTCTACGCCCTTGAGATATTTCTCCGGTATTTCCTCTACGTTCTTCTGGTTCTCCCTGCACATCACGATGTGCTTGATTCCTGCCCGCTTGGCTGCCAGAATCTTCTCCTTGATTCCGCCTACCGGGAGCACTTTGCCGCGGAGGGTTATCTCGCCGGTCATGGCTGTGTTGGCACGCACCTTGCGCTGGGTGATGGCTGAGGCGATGCTGGTGGCGATGGTGATTCCGGCAGAAGGACCGTCTTTCGGGGTGGCTCCCTCAGGCACGTGGATGTGGATGTTCCACTGCTCGAAGATGCGGTAGTCTACCTGCAGCAGGTCGATGTGCGATTTGACGTATTCCAGTGCGATAATGGCTGATTCCTTCATCACGTCGCCCAGATTTCCGGTCAAGGTGAGCTTGCCTGCCTTGCCCTTGCTGAGCGAGGTTTCGATGTAGAGGATTTCGCCGCCCACTGAGGTCCAGGCAAGTCCGGTTACCACTCCTGCATAGTCGTTGCCCTGGTAGATGTCGCGGTTGAACGGCGGATTGCCCAGTAGGTCTTTTACTTCGGCAGGGGTGATGGTGTAGTTCTTCAGCTCCTGGTTGCAGGCCAGTTTGTAAGCCATCTTTCGCAGACTCTTGTCAATCTGCTTCTTCAGCTGTCTTACGCCGCTCTCCCGGGTATAGTGCTCGATGATGAACTCGAGGGCATTCTTGTTGAAGCTTACCTTCGGCGAAACCTTGTCGAGTCCGGTGCTTTCCAGCTCTTCCGGTACGAGGTGGCGCTTGGCAATCTCTGTCTTCTCTTCGGTGATGTAACCGCCTACTTCTATCAGCTCCATACGGTCGAGGAGTGGACGCGGAATGACGCTCAGGTCATTGGCTGTGGCGATGAAGAGCACCTTGGAGAGGTCGTAATCCATATCGAGATAGTTGTCGTGGAAGGCATTGTTCTGTTCCGGGTCCAGCACTTCGAGCAGGGCTGATGCTGGGTCGCCGTTGAAATTGCTCTGCGCCACCTTGTCAATCTCGTCGAGGATGAAGACCGGATTGCTGCTGCCTGCCTTCAGCATGTTCTTGATGATGCGGCCCGGCATGGCTCCCACATAGGTGCGGCGGTGACCGCGGATTTCGGCTTCATCGTGCAGACCGCCCAGCGACATGCGTACATACTTGCGCTTCATGGCTGCTGCGATGCTCTTGCCCAGACTGGTCTTTCCTACGCCCGGAGGACCGTAGAGGCAGAGGATAGGACTCTTGCCGCCGCCGTTCAGTGCTCTTACGGCGAGGAATTCCAGGATGCGCTCCTTCACATTCTCCATGCCGTAGTGGTCGTGGTTCAGGATGCGCTTGGCACGGGTCAGACTGAGGTCGTCCTGGGTGTAGGAGTTCCAAGGCAAATCTACCATGGTCTGCAGGAATCCTATCTGTATCGAATAGTCAGGACTCTGCGGGTTCAGGGTGTCGAGCTTGGCAATTTCTTTCTTGAAGATCTTGGCTGTCTCTTCGCTCCAGTTCTTCTGTTTCGCCTTCTCCAGAATCTCCTTCTTCTCCGGACTGGCGTTGCCTTCTCCCAGTTCTTCCTTGATGTTCTTGATTTGCTGCTTGAGGAAGTATTCCTTCTGCTGTTCATCGAGGTCGTAATGGGTTTTGTTCTCAATCTCAGTCTGGATGCGTAGCAGATGGCGCACCTTGTTCAGTGATCTGATGGCAATCATGATGCGCTCGCTGAGATTTTCCTCTTTCAGCATCTTGATTTTATCCTCGATGGAGAAAGGGAGGAGGGAGCACATGAAGTTGCACTGCATGTGAATGCTCGAGAGTTCGTTGATGGCCTGGATGGCCTCATCCGTATAGTTGGCGTTTGATTTGATATAGTCTGTCGCTTCGTAATGGAAGTTCTCGTAGAGCATTCTGAAGAGTTCATCGTTGTTCTCGTCAGGCCATTTCTCCGGAAGACTTTTTACGTCAATTACTGTGTAAGGCTCTTTTTGAACGAGATGTTTCATCTGACATCTGCCCAGACCCTGGATGATGATGCTCATCTGCTCTGTGCCAGGCATCTTGATCACCTTGATGAGTTTGGCGAAGACGCCTACAGGGTAGAGGTCTTCTTCGTAGGGCGATTCTGTATCTTTGTTCTTCTGGCAGAATACGCAGAATATGGTGTCTGGCTTCTTTTCCAGCATCCGGACGAGATTCAGACTTTCCTTTCTGCCCACAACGATAGGGGTCATGTTGGTAGGGAAAACTACAATATCTCGCATGCAGAGGGTAGGGTACAAGCCTTCTTCCTGGTCTTCGATCAGGGTTTTCGGGTCGCCCTCGTAATCTGCAATCATTTGTATTCGGGTACTTGTTCTTCTATTATCCATTTTGTTATGATTTCTATTTTCCGTGCAAAGGTACTCATTTTTTGTGAAATATCGTGGAAGATGATAGATTATTTAATAATAAAATTGCTTTTTCTATATATTAGTACCCGTTTTTATAGATGTAAGTAGCTGCTTTTGCAGGTGGAAGTGGCAATTTCTGCTGCTTGCGATAAAATAAATCGGCGGCGCATTCGTTTTCTTCTGTAAAGAGACAGAAGAATTTATGGGTAATTTTCGATTTAAACAGTTTGAGATAGAGCAAGACCGTTGTGCCATGAAAGTGGGAACTGACGGCGTTTTGCTGGGTGCATGGGCGCAAGGTGGCAGGCGGATTCTGGACATCGGTTCCGGAACGGGACTGATTTCGCTCATGATGGCGCAGCGTTTTCCTGAAGCTGAGGTCGTGGGGATTGATATGGATGCTGATGCCTGCGGACAGGCGAGGGAGAATGTGATGGCAAGTCCGTTTCGCGACAGGGTGGAAATAGAATGCTGCAGACTGCAGGATTTCGGGGGAACTTCGGAAACTGCTGAGGCTTCTGGAACTGCTGAAGGTTTGAAGGCTGCCGGTGTTTTTGATGCGATAGTGAGCAATCCTCCGTTCTTTGTAGATAGCTTGAAAAATCCGGACAGTAAGAGGACGATGGCGAGACATACGGACAGTCTTCCGTTCCGCGATTTGTTTGCGGGTGTAAAACGGCTGCTTTCTGATGACGGTATTTTCTCTGCAATTGTTCCCGTAGAAGTAGTGGAACAGTTTGTTGCAGAGTCTTGTATATTAGGTTTTTATCTTATACGGAAGTGTGGTGTAAAGACGGTAGAGCGCAAGCAGCCAAAGCGCTTTATGCTGAGTTTTGCCAAGCATCGCATTTCGCCTTATGAAGAGCATGTTGAAACGATGATGGATTCGCAGGGAAACCGCTCGGAATGGTATAGGAAAATAACGGATGAATTCTATCTTAGTGAGTAGTGATTAGTGATCACTATTCACTACTTAAAGGTTCAGCTTCTTCTGTACCAGTTTGCTGATAGCTTCTACTCTTTTGCTCTGGCGCTGGATGTCTTTATGAATATCATCGCGCACGGCATTGAAGTCGTTGAAGAAATCGGCAAAGGCAGACTGAATCATGTTCGGCTTGCGGTCGTTCTTGTTGGCAAATGGGTTCACCAGCATCTTGATTCCCTTTTCTTCCAGGTGAATATCAATCTCTGCACCCGTCATCACAGGGTCGCCATCATAATGGATTACGCCTGGCTGACTGCGGGTGATATGGAGCTTCTTGCAGCGGAACGACTTGATCTTCGAGTTCTTGTCCAGCGTCTTGTTGAACATGTCGAAACTTACCTGAGGCGCCTCGATTACATCGAATGGTTCCATGATGACGACATCCATCAAACCGTCGCTCATGGATGCTTGAGGGGCAATATAGGCATTGTTGCCATACTGAGATGCGTTGGCACAGGAAATGAGGAACGCCTTATACTGCTTGGTGCCCGTCTCGTCCTCCAGCGTGTAAGTCTCAGGCTTATACTTCAATCCCTCGCGCAGGATGTTTTCAGCATAAGTGATAGGACCACGCTTGCCGCTCTCGGCAAACTTCATGCTGACGAAAGCGTCAAAGCCCATGCCGCAGGTGCAGAAGAACGGGTGGTCGTTGATGACACCATAATCCAAATCTCTAATCTGGCATTGGTTGATGACCTCTATGCATTTCTTCAGGTTCATCGGGAGCAGCAGATGTCTTGCCAGTCCATTGCCTGAACCGCAAGGCAGAATGCCGAGGGCAGTATCGGAGTGAACCAGTGAGCGGGCCACCTCGTTGACGGTGCCGTCACCGCCAACCGCCACAACCACATCTACATGGTTGTTCTTCGCTTCGGTAGCAATTTCCGAAGCGTGCCCAGCTCTTTCAGTCATTCTTATCTCGTACTCAAAAAGCTCTTTGTCCAAAACAGAATCTATCAGACTGGGAACTGCCGCCTTGCTGGCTGTTCCTGAAATCGGATTCATGATGAAAAGTATCTTTTTCTTCATTATCTAGTCAAGAGTTTGTAAAATTTAGGCTGCAAAAGTAATAAAAATACCCAAAATAACAAGAAATATCGATTAAAAAAACTATAAAAGTAAACTTTCTTATAAAAAAAGCCGTTTATTGAGTTCTTTTTTGTATCTTTGCACCCTGAAAGTTAGAAAAGTATAAAAAAAGAAAATAAAGTACACCTATTAATAATGGGACAATTACAAGAAAGATACAAGAATTATCGTGAACCTCAGAAGTATATGGCTGCCGGTGTGTATCCATATTTCCGTGAGATCACAAGTAAGCAGATGACAGAGGTAACCGACATCAATGGTCATAAAATTCTGATGTTCGGTTCTAATGCTTATCAGGGTTTGACTAATGACCAGCGTGTTATTGATGCAGCAAAGGCTGCGCTCGACAAGTATGGTTCTGGTTGTGCAGGAAGCCGTTTCCTCAATGGTACGCTCGATTTGCACGTGCAGCTCGAAAAGGAGCTTGCTGAGTTTATGGGCAAGGATGAAACTTTGTGTTTCTCTACAGGATTCTCTGTAAACCAGGGTGTCTTGGCTTGCGTAGTAGGTCGTAACGACTATATTATCTGCGATGACCGCGACCACGCAAGTATCGTAGATGGCCGCCGCCTCTCATTCGCTACCCAGCTCCACTACAAGCACAACGATATGGAAGATTTGGAGCGCGTGCTCTCTAAGCTCCCTCAGGAGGCTATCAAGCTCATCGTTGTTGACGGTGTGTTCTCTATGGAGGGCGACTTGGCTAACTTGCCTGAAATCGTTAAGCTCAAGCATAAGTACAACTGCTCTATCATGGTAGACGAGGCTCATGGTCTTGGCGTATTCGGCAAGCAGGGTCGTGGTGTATGCGACCACTTCGGTCTGACCGACGAGGTAGACCTCATCATGGGTACATTCTCTAAGAGTCTGGCTTCTATCGGCGGTTTCATCGCATCAGACAAGGATACAATCAACTTCCTCCGTCACAACTGCCGTACTTACATCTTCAGCGCCTCTAACACTCCAGCTGCCACAGCAGCAGCTCTCGAGGCTCTCCACATCATTCAGAATGAGCCAGAGCGTTTCGAGAATCTCTGGGATGTAACCAACTATGCCTTGAAGCGTTTCCGCGAGGAAGGTTTCGAGATTGGCGAGACAGAGAGTCCTATCATTCCTCTCTACGTACGCGATGCTGAGAAGACATTCGTTGTTACCAAGATGGCTTACGATGCAGGTGTGTTCATCAACCCTGTTATTCCTCCAGCTTGTGCTCCTCAGGATACATTGGTACGTTTCGCACTCATGGCTACTCATACAAGAGAGCAGGTTGAGCAGGCTGTCCAGATCTTGAAGAAGATTTTCGTAGAAGAGGGAATCATCAAGTAAAATCAGATTTGCCGGTCTTCTCGGTTTTTACGGATTCGGGCAGTCGGTTTCTGATTTAAAAGTTCAGCAAGTATGGTTGCGGTTCTTTGCCGCTACTATATATAACAGAACTTTTGCATGTGGTTCAAGTACGGGCTGAAGGCCCAAAAGCTCCTAGCCCAGGGCATCGCCCTGGGTATAATGGC
>OHDI01000613.1_pt1 | contig 13470 bp, 17 predicted proteins | sample 1566981 | NCBI WGS metagenome assembly OHDI01 (sample SAMEA3879509, study PRJEB24766) | human gut metagenome | biome: human-associated habitat; feature: feces | place: USA | collected 1985/1987 | reverse complement strand
TATACTTTTATGGTAATTTGGAGCACAGAGGAGAAAATTTCCTTTTCTCATTTTAAAAGGCTTTCGAAAAGGGGGAGAAAACATGGTTACCACCAATATTGTAAGGAAGGTTGACCGGGTTGGTCGCGTATCCCTACCGCTATCTTTGCGGGAACGCCTCGGTTTTGCGAAACAGGATCCTTTGGAAATGTATGCGGAGGAAAACCGCATTATTGTGCAGCGGTATATCCCGGCCTGTTTCTTTTGCGGCAGCGGCGAGGGGCTAAAAACATTTCGCTCCGTGCCGATTTGTGCTGAATGCCGCGCAGAGCTTCGGCAAAAACATGCGGAATAAAGCTAGGTTTAAGGGGCGCCAGATCCGGCGCCATCAATGAAGGAGGGCACACTTATGGAAAGCTCTAAAAGCGCCATATGTAAAGTGGATAAACGGGGGGGGATTTTTCTGCCCCTTTCCATTCGCAAGGCCTTTAACATCGCGCAGAATGTCCGTCTGGAATTTTTACCGCAGGAAGATGGCACGGTAGTGCTCAGGAAACTGGATTCCGCCTGCTTTTTTTGTGGGGAAAAAGGCCCTCTGATGAACATGCACGGCCTTTCCATCTGCGAAAGCTGCAGCAATCAGGTTGCGGCATTGGATGAGGAAGAAGAGGCGAAATAAGGAAAAGGCCGCAGATGGGCCAAGTGATTGGCCCTAGGCGTTCGATCTTTATACAAAAAGAATTTCTATTCCTCGTGAAGAGTAAAGCAGCGGCTGGTCGGTTCAGCATTGATCCGACCGGCCGCTGTCTGTTGATCCACATATATCAAACAATTTTAGAGCCCCAGAGGCAGAAATCCCCTTCGGCGACGATGATGCAAAACCACTACCTTTTCGACGGACAAAAGGGGCTGTTGCAAAAAGCCTTGCAACAGCCCCCGTTTAAAAACTTTCGTATTCGGTTATGCCGCTTCGCCGCTCTTCGGCGCGCCCTTTACAATTTCAGATGCGGCAATGATATCGCCCTTGGCATCCGCAGGGATTGTAACGGTGATCGTATCGCCCTTATTCAGGATGACGACCGCTTCCGCATCGGAGGCTTTCACAGCGTAATAAGCAGCGCCTTTGTCAAGATTCACATAGTAGAAGCTGTCTCCGCCCTTAACTGCCGTGCGGATATCCGTAATAACACCGGTGATCGTCTGCGTTTTTTGCTGTGGAGTTTGATTGGTTTCTCCCTCATTGATGCCGCTCGTATCAACATCGAGGTCAACGCCCTTCCCTTCCATCAGCTTCGTGTAGCTGTCCATACATTCCTTCAGCGTATCACCGACCACTACATTGTTGACGTTATACACATCCACCATCGCATACTTCTTGACTAGCGTCGAGTTGTCCTTGAGTGAAAGGAAATAGGTCGGCTGACCACTGATATTCAGGAGCAGTGGGAAGGTTGCTTCATATCCAAGATCCTGCACCACACCCTTTGCGGATTTCATTGCAGTCGCCTCCGTTGCACCGCCCTCCACGGGATAAAACTTTGCCTCTTTGGTGCGCTGGTTAATCAGCGTGAACCCGACGATTGACTCATCCGCCGTTACGGAAGTAACGCCCGTGTACATATAAACGTCGTCATGCATTGCGAGGAAGTTCGTGCCGTCCGTCGTTTTACGCACGCCTTCCTGGCCGAGTACGGAGTTGAAGAAGCCCTTCTGATACTGCGCATAATAATCGAACTGCTCCACAAGCAGTGCGTCGGAATATACGCGGTCAATCCACTGGAGCTCCGCATCCGTCTTCAATTCGTCCATTGTATGATAGCTGCTTTCGCCCGTTGTCGCATTGACGAGCACCGCGCCCTTGATATCCGTGCCGCCGAAAAGACCGATGGTTTTATCCTCAACCGGGCAGATCCAGTAGGGCTCGCCTTTTTCATTGATCTCAAAATTCGGTTCCGCAAACAGGAAGGTCGGGTATTGGAAGCGCAGGTGGCGCATCAGATAACGGTTGAAGTGCTCTGCCGTCGTATACTTGATGCCGCCCTCCACGCGCTTGACCTCGGCGGACTGCTTAACCAAGTCGACGACAATATAGCCCGGCAAACCATCGGAGCGGTTGGTAAACCATTTAATCAGGTTGGCGTATTCCAGTGGGACAACACGCACCGGCGTATTCTGATAGTTGATCTGGGAATCCTTGGCCGTCTGTAAATTCTGATTGACGCGGAACTGAGAGACAAGGTCGCTCAAGGCGCCCAGGCTGCGGTTGGCAATATAGACGGAGGCTCCGCGGTCAATGCGGGGCACGCTTGCAAAATCGATGGTATCGACTTCCTTAGCGAAATCGCCCTCCTGCACCTGGATAATATCCTTATAGGAGTTCGCGCGGAAGATGACTGAAGATACCAGCAGGCCGACGACGAACACCACCGCCAACGCGCCGACGACGATCACCGGCGCAATCGACTGCTTCTTGACATATGGGATGTACTCGCCCTTACGGAGCGCGCCCGACGTAATCGCGGTCGCCGCAACGTAAATCAACGCAACGATGACAAAGAAAATGTACATATCGGTTGACTTAAAGTTCATGGGCGGCAGCATGATGTAATAGGCAATGCCCGCGCCTATCAGTGTAATCAGAATATTGAGGAAAATCTTCAACCCTGCTTTGGCGGGCTTGATGATAATTCCATCATCCTTCTTTTTTGTGAAATCCACTTTAATGGGATCCATTCCTTCAGCTCCTTCATTCGTTAGGCCGTCCGCGCGTGGAAACAGCATGGTTCCGGCAAAAATCGGTGTAACTCATTATAAACGGTTTTGACCATTTATTCAACAGTTGCGGCGGAAATTCATAAAATCTTTACAGGTGGACGCCTGATTTTTCGTCATCCGGCCGAATTTCCCGCATCATTTCAGAAAGCCTTGGATGATCACCGCTTCCGCTTCCTCCTGCGTCATGCCAAAGGTTTGCAGCTTGAGCAGCTGATCATTATTGATGCGGCCGATCGCCGCCTCGTGAATCACCTGCGCATCGGCGTGGTTGGCCGCAATCTCCGGGATTGAGCGGATTTTCGCCTGATCCATAATGATGGAGTCGCACTGCACGTGTGCCCGGCAATCCGCGTTGCCCACGGCGCGCGGGTAAAACACCTGCTCGGAAGCATCCTTTGCAACAGAGCGTGAGATGATCTGCGCGCTCGAACCATCCCCATCGAGAAAGATCTCCATATTGGAGCGGGCGGACTGCCTGCCGTGCGTCATCAGCTTTTCAAGCAGGACGAGCTTTGCCCCCGCCGCGAGATGAGCGGTCGTTTCACGAATGGTAGAATCAACGCCTTTGATCTGCACCATCTCCATCTCGCAGTAGGCGCCCTCCTCCAGTTCCACCTCTGTCGTCGGGTTCAACACACGCTCGCCGCCGCCATCGCCCTCCCCATAGTGCTTTTCCACATAGCGGACACGGGCGTTTTTACCGATGTGGAAGGTGTGGATGCCGTCGTGCTCGCTCTTCGCGCTGCCATCGTTGTGAATGCCACAGCCCGCTACGATCAGGACATCGGCCCCCTCCCCAATTTCAAAATGGTTGTAGACCATATCGTTGATGCCCGTGTCTGTCACAATCACAGGAATATGCACACTCTCATTTTTGGTGTGCGGCTTTACGATAATGTCAATGCCGGGTTTCTCCTGCTTGGGGATAATTTCAATGTTGGCACTGGATTGGCGCGCAATGCCCGCCCCATTTTTCCGGATATTATATGCCCCTGCCGGCGTGCCGTGCAGATCGGCAATGGACTCCAGCAATTGCTCATCAATTTGATTCATATCGGTTCCATCCTTTCCAGAAACGCAGCGTCATCCGCCGTGTGTTTCATCCGTATCCTTCCGAAACGCACAGGCCTCGTCAAATTCGCCAAGCAGCTTCGGCAGCATCTCCTCGCGGCTGCCATGGCTACGGATTTTCCCATCCGCAATCACAGCGATCTCATCTGCCAGCTTCATAATGCGCTCCTGATGAGAAATAATCAGCACACTCTCCTGCCGCTTCGCGCTCAGGGCGCGAAAGCTGTCAACCAGCATCGTAAAGCTCCAAAGGTCAATCCCCGCCTCCGGCTCATCATAAATCGCCAGCTTTAAATCACGCGCCATGAGCGTGGCGATCTCAATGCGCTTCACCTCTCCGCCGGAGAGGGAGGCATCCACTTCACGGTTGAGATAATCCTTTGAACACAGCCCTACGTTCGTCAGATACGCACAGCAGGCATCCTCCGGCAGCTCGCTACCATGCGCTAAGCTCAGCAGCCGGCGGACTGTCAGCCCCTTGAAGCGCGGCGGCTGCTGAAATGCATAACCAATGCCGAGCTTCGCCCGCTCGGTGATGCCAAGCGTCGTAATATCCTGCCCATTGAAAAGAATTTGGCCGGCCGTCGGCTTTTCGATCCCCATAATGATCCGGGCGAGCGTGGATTTTCCTCCGCCGTTCGGCCCGGTTATAACCACAAATTTCCCATCCGGCAGCGTCAGGTTGACATGATCCAAAATTTCATGCTGTGCACCCTCCGCATCCACCTGGAAGGAAATATTTTTTAATTCCAGCATTTTTATTAACCTCTTTTCCATACCGGCTATCAAAGCGGCTATCCATCGCGGCATAGGGGGATAACCGCCCCAGCACATTATACCCGCATTCCTTTCCCTTGGCAAGGTTTCCTTTGTAAAGGGCCGAATTTTGTATTATAATAGAAACAACAGCTGAATCAGGAGATTTTCAAAAGAAAGGAAGCGCTCCACATGAAGCAATTTCGGTTTGGTATCCTCGGTGCAGGAGGCATCGCACACAAATTCTGCAACGCGGTCAGCAAGGTGGACGATGCGTGCGTTGCGGCCGTGGCCAGTAAGGATCAGAAACGCGCCTGGCGTTTCGCAAAGCGGCATGGGATTGAGGATTTTTACAGCGATTACGAGCAGCTCCTGGTACGGGAAGATATCGATGCGGTCTACATTGCAACCACACATAATTTCCACTATGAAAACATTATAGCCTGCCTGGAACACAATAAACCCGTTCTCTGTGAAAAAAGTATGGTTCCCACCGCGGCGCAGGCACAGGAAATTTTTAGCCTTGCAAAAGAAAAGGGGCTTTTCGTCATGGAGGCGATGTGGTCCCGCTTTTTACCTCACATCAATCAAGCCCGCCAGTGGATCAAGGAGGGCCGGATCGGCAGCTTGGAAGCGGCAGCCTGCACCATCGGCTTCTCTGCCAGCCGGGACCCTGCGCACCGGATCAACAACCCGGAGCTCGGCGGCGGCGCAGCCTATGATATCGGCGTTTACGCGATTGAACTGACAACGTATCTGATCGATGAACCGGTGATAGACGTGCAATCCATGCTCACCCGCTCGGAAACTGGCGTGGATAAAACGGATAGTATCCTGCTCCGTTTCCCTAGCTGCACCGCAAATTTACAGGCGACGACCGCCGCCACCGTGCGGGAGGAGCTCTGCATCTATGGCTCAGAGGGGTTTATCCGGATCCCCCGGGCACACTGCTCACACTCCTGCACACTCTACAATAAAAAGGGCCTCCCCGTAAAACGATTTCACAAAAATTATGGCAATGGTTTTGTCTTTGAGGTGCGGGAAACCATGCGTTGCATCCAGGCGGGCAAGCTCGAGAGCGACACTGTTCCTCACAGTGCAACGATGCAGTGCGCCGAAATTTTTGATCAATGCTTTGAAAATTGGGGCTATGGCACTATCCAATGCTAAGTTTTGCTGAAAACAAACTGTCCTTTTAGATATTTTCCCTAAATTGACTTGCCCTCCCATTCCTTTTATCGCCTCCCTTTGCTATACTGGTTTGCAAAGGATTGTTATATCAATTTCTTTGTGGGGAAAAGAAGGAGTAAGGAAACATGGAAAAGAATCTACAGACAGCAGCAACAAGCAACTCTGGCCACTCGAAAAAAACGCTTTTAATTGCGCTCTCAATCATAGCCGCACTGCTTATCTTAGCAGGTGCAGTACTCGCTGTTTTTATAGTTCAGCAAACAAAATTTGAAAAACAAACAATTACACTGATTCAAAACGGAGAGTATGAAGAAGCATCCTCGGCAGTTATAGATAAAAAACTGAGCAACCGCCAGAAAACAGCACTCTCCACTGCCTTCACAAATGCACTTAAGGATGCAAAGATTAAAGTTGTGAGCGATCTTTCTGAGGCAAAGATACAAGAATACCAGCAGCTAAAAAAGCTAGGGCAAACTTTGGGGATTTCGGCTGACGAACCCGCCATGAAATATTTAGAGAGTGCTTTGAAATTAGAGCAATATTGTGATGCAGCCGTGTTATGGAGGCTTGCTTTGGGAGAGGAAATGGAGAACCTCGGGTCGATCTCCAATGAAGTGACGATGGCGCTGAATGAATCGGTATCCTTTTCTGCCCTCTTGCCCAAACTATCCGCTCTGCGTACAAGAGCCAATGCAGTTAAATTCTCCAATTATGATAAGGACAATAAATGGGTAGCAGAGGCATCGGTATCGCAAATCATGCTATATGGCGGCCTTTCTAATATGTGTGACGGGATCCTTCAAAACAGCAATACGCTTTTTTCAAAAGGGCAGCAGCAAGTAACTAGCTCCATAAAAACGCGGATAAAGATTTTGGAACAAGCAGAATCCAGTATGACTCCGGCAATCAATGATCTCCGGAAACTCCCCTCTTTTTGATATTTGGAGAAAAAATTAGCAATGCCCCTGCCAAAAAGGCGGGGGTATCGCCATTATGATACGAAAAGCCAAACATCTATTCTATCCTTTTGGAGCCGCAGTGCACTGCTTTCTTTGCAGGAATCGAATTACCGCCATCGCCGGGCGGAACCAAAACGGCTCAAATTCCCCCGCTACCTTTTTGAGTTCTGTTCGGATCGCTATTTTTTGCGGGCAGCGCTTTTCACATGCGCCGCACTCTTTGCACAAACTCGCAAAATGGTGGCTGGGCCGGAAGCCGGCCGTTGTATTCATATATTGGCTCTTCCCCGTTTTTTTCCGGATGGAGGCCGCATTGTATGCCGCAAAACAAGAGGGGATATCCACCCCATAGGGGCAGGGCATGCAATAGCCGCAGGCCGTGCAGGGAATCCGGAAAGAGGAACGAAAGGCTTTGGCTACCGCCTCATATACCGCCTGTTTCTCCGCCCCAATAGAGTTCGGCAACGCATCTCCGGCGATCTTTACATTCTCCGCAAGCTGCTCCCGTGTGCTCATTCCGCTGAGCACAACCGTGGCCTCAGGCTGATCCCAAATCCACCGCAGCCCCCATTCGGCGGGCGTTGCCGCCGGATCTGCCGCGTGAAACGCCGCGTCCACGACCGGCGGCAGATTCTCCGCCAGCCTGCCGCCCAGCAGCGGCTCCATAATCATCACGGGCAGCCCGCGCTCATGCGCCTTTTGCAGCCCGCTGCGCCCTGCCTGATTGTTTTCATCGATATAGTTATATTGGATTTGGCAAAAATCCCAATCATATGCCTCCAACAACTTAGGGAATTCCTCACGCCCGCCGTGATAGGAAAAGCCGATCGACCGGATGCGGCCCGCCTGCTTCTGTGCCCGAATCCAGCCCTCAATCCCCAGGCCACAGAGGCGATTCCAGGTTTCCGCATCCGTGAGCATATGGATGAGGAGATAGTCGATATAATCTGTCCCCAGCCGATCCAGCATCTTACGCAAAAGCTTATCAAAATCCGCCGCGCTCCTGCATAGAGGGGGTGGCATCTTATCCGCTATGTATATGGTTTCCCGCAGACCGCCCTGTAATGCCCGGCCCAGCGCCTCCTCGCTCCCCGCATACATATAAGCCGTGTCAAAATAATTGACGCCATCCGCAATCGCCTTTCGAATCAACGCCGTGCTCTCCTCCTGATCGATTGCGCCGCGTTTTCTCGGCAGGCGCATGCAGCCAAAGCCGAGTACGGAGAGTCGGTTTCCACTTTTCGGATCGGTACGGTATTGCACCACTCCACATCCTTTCTGATTTTTGAAAACCAACGGCGGGGCGATGCATGCCCCACCGTTTTGTTCTCATCTGTGTTTATTGCAGCCCCAGCTCATCGAAATGGGTGCGAAGCGTCTCGCAGGACGCCTTGAACTGCTCCATTTCCTCATCGTTTAGAGACAGCTGCAAAATACGCTGCACGCCATTGCGGTTCACAATGCAGGGAGCGCCTACGAACACCCCTGTTTCCCCATATTCCCCACGCATCATGGCGGATACCGTAAGCACGCTGTTTTCATTGCCAAAAATCGCGCGCGTAATGCGCACGAGCGCCATCCCGATGCCGTAATAGGTTGCGCGCTTGGCTTCAATGATCTTTTGCGCCGCGCCGCGCACTTCTTCTGTGATCTTCTCCATCTCCTCGCAGCAATATCTTCCGTGGGATTCTTCGCAGATGGAGAGCACCGGCTTTGTGGCCATCATTGCCTGCGACCAGGGGACAAACTCGCTATCCCCATGCTCGCCCATCACATAGGCGTGCATATTGCGGGGATCTACATGAAAATAGGCCCCGAGCAGATAGCGCAGCCTGGCGGTGTCGAGCGCGGTGCCTGTGCCCAACACACGGCGAGGATTAAACCCCGAGAGCACGGCTGTGATTCGCGTCATGATATCAACCGGATTGGTCGCCACCAGGAAAATCCCGTTGAAGCCCGATTCTGTAACAGGATCCACGATCGATTAAAAACCGCCGTATTCCGCTGGAGCAGATCGAGCCTGGATTCTCCCGGCTTCTGGGCGACGCCCGCGCAGATGGTGACGATATCCGCATCGCTGCAATCCTCATAGCCGCCGGCATAAATTTTCATATTCGAGCCGGAGAAGGCCAGGCCATGGTTTAAATCCATCGCCTCGCCCTCCGCCCGCTTGCGATCCAAATCCACTAGCACCAGCTCATCACAAACATTCTGGTTGAGCAGCGCATAGGCATAGCTCATACCCACCATGCCGGTTCCGATCAAAACGACTTTTCGATTTTCCGAGATCATATCTATCACACGCCTTTCTCAAATAGGACGAAAGCTCTCTATGATTTGTATTGCCGTCCCTCCCTTTCTTTATACACGGTTTTGAAAATCCGGTCAAGTAATCTGTGACGATACGCCCTCCTCATTACAAAAAAATGCCCTATAGTGGTCGCCCACTGACAAGCCAGGCGTCCCTAAGGCAAATGGATGCGCTTAACCGTTAGCCGTTCAAGCCATAGCGACCCTTTCTTATCAAAGGCATAAAACACAGTTGAAGCAATTGGCCTTTTAGACGCTTCATCGGTAAATCAAAACGGGATTCGGAAAGCCATGCTCTCCAAATCCCGTTCAGGCGGCCAAGCCGCCCCCTTTTGCATAGAAAAGACTGCTTTGTTTATTTGAGCTCAACCTTCGCGCCGGCAGCCTCGAGCTTCTCCTTCGCCGCTTCCGCATCTTCCTTGGAGATGCCTTCCTTAACAGCCTTCGGAGCGCCATCGACAACAGCCTTCGCATCGGCAAGGCCAAGGCCGGTGATCTCACGGACTGCCTTGATGACCTTAATCTTCTCCGCACCGACTTCCGCAAGGATCACGTCGAACTCGGTCTTCTCTTCCTCAGCAGCAGCAGCGCCGCCGTCGGCCGGAGCAGCAACTGCTACCGCGGCAGCAGCGGATACGCCGAACTCTTCCTCAACTGCATGTACCAGCTCAGAGAGCTCAAGCACGGAGAGGACTTTGATTTCTTCAATAATCGCATTAATTTTATCAGATGCCATTGTAATAAACCTCCAATTATTTCATATTGTAGCCAGGGCTAATTGCAATGCAAACCTGCAATTATGCCTCTGCCGGAGCCTCTGCCTGTGCGGGAACGGCTTCGCCGGACTTGTCGACGATCGCCTGAATCGCACGCGCAAAGGAAGCGATGGGTGCGTTGAACGCATTGCAGACCGTGGCGAGCAAGATCTCGCGGGACGGCAGCTTTGCAAGGCTGTTGATCTTTTCAAGGCCGATCACGTCGCCATCCAGGAAACCGCTCTTCACAGTGAAGGTTTTGCTCGCATCGGCAAACTTGCACAGAATGCGCGCGGGAGCAACATAATCATCCTCACTCAGGGCGATTGCTGTTGTGCCGGAAAGCACATTGTCAAGCTCCTGAAGGCCCGCATCCTGCACGGCAAGATGCAGCAGCGTATTCTTGACGACTGCGTAATGAACGCCCGCCTCACGCAGCTCCTTACGAAGCCTCGTATCATCCGCCACGTTGATGCCCTTGTAATCGACGACCACACCTGCGCATGCATTTTTCAGCTGTGCGGAAAGGTCTGCGACCTTTTGCTTCTTGAGTTCCAATACTTTTTCACTCGGCAATGGATTTCACCTCCTCTAAATCTACCGCTTTCCATCCAGGGGATAGAGAACCGGCATCTCAGGCGTTTCCAAAAAAACGCCTTTTCACGGGGAAAGGAAAAACCCTTCCCGCGCACCGCAGGAAGGGTCAACATACAAAGTCATACCGGAAAATTCCGGCCGCCGTATGCTCTCCATTCCTCGGCAGGTGGCAAAAAGCCATTATGCGCAAAGCGCGCCTGCTGTCTTCGGTGTAAGAACAGTGATTATTATACTAGCACACAGATTGCTCTGTGTCAAGCTTTTTGGCTTATTCCGCGCCGCCCACACGGTTTGCATTGATGCGCACGCCAGGGCCCATCGTGGTAGCAACCACGCAGGAGCGGATATACTGGCCTTTCGTCGCCGCGGGCTTCGCCTTAATGATCGCCTCCAGCAGAGTGGAGAAGTTCTCATTCAGCTTTTCCGCGCCAAAGGAAACTTTGCCGATCGGGCAGTGGATGATGTTAGTCTTATCGAGACGATATTCGATCTTACCGGCCTTTGCCTCAGTCACAGCCTTTGCAACATCGGGCGTTACGGTGCCGGCCTTCGGGCTCGGCATCAGGCCGCGCGGGCCAAGCACTTTACCAAGACGGCCAACCAGGCCCATCATGTTGGGCGCTGCAATCGCCACGTCAAAATCCATCCAGCCTTCGCCCTGGATCTTGGCAACCAGTTCTTCCGCGCCGACAAACTCTGCACCGGCCGCTTCTGCCGCCTTTGCATCGTCACCCTTGGCGAACACAGCAACACGGACGGATTTACCAGTGCCGTTGGGCAGCACGACTGCGCCGCGAACCTGCTGGTCCGCATGGCGGGAGTCAACGCCCAAGCGAATATGGGCTTCTACCGTTTCATCAAATTTCGCTGTTGCAGTTTTCACCGCGACCTCCAGCGCTTCCGCGGGGTCATAGAGCTTTGTTTTGTCGACAAGCTTAGCGCTTTCGACATATTTTTTACCATGTTTCATTCGTCTGACCTCCCTAAAGAGTGGTTAATCGGATTGTTCCTCCCACCCGGGAGCATTAATCGGAGACAACGATGCCCATGCTGCGCGCAGTGCCGGCAATCATGCTGGCTGCTGCTTCTACGCTCGCTGCATTCAGATCGGGCATCTTCTGCTCGGCGATTTTTCTAATCTGCTCACCGGTGATCGTTGCGACCTTGTTCTTGTTCGGCACGCCGGACGCCTTATCAAGCCCGCATGCCTTTTTCAGAAGAACAGCGGCTGGCGGCGTTTTCGTGATGAACGTGAAAGAACGGTCTGCATAAACGGTGATGACGACCGGGATAATCAGGCCGATATCATTTTTTGTGCGCTCGTTGAATTCCTTCGTGAACGCCATGATGTTCACGCCGTGCTGGCCCAGAGCGGGACCAACGGGGGGTGCGGGGGTTGCCTTGCCTGCAGGGATCTGCAGTTTTACATAACCAACGACTTTCTGTGCCATAAAGAGGCACCTCCTTCATAAAAATGTGGTAGCAGCCGGTCAAATACCGGACCTGCTCTTGGCGAGACGCACAGCGTCTCTCCCACTTGCGCCGGAGGGGATGCTCCGGCCTGTGTGCGTCCGACGCACTCAGGGCTGGACGACCTCGACCTGATCGAGCTCCAGCTCTACGGGAGTCTCTCTCCCGAACATGGAGACCACCACACGAACCTTGTTCTTGTCGGCGTCGATCTCCTCCACGGTACCCATGAAGCTGGCCAGAGGGCCGTCCGTGATCTTCACGGTATCGCCCACGTTGTACAGCACCACGATCTCGTGCTTTTCCACGCCCAGTGCAGCGACCTCCTCCTCCGTCAGGGGGATGGCCTTGTTGGCCTCTCCTACGAAGCCGGTGACGCCACGGATGTTGCGGATCAGATGCCAGGTGTCATCTGTCAAGATCATCTTAATGAGGACGTAACCGGGGAATACCTTGCGCTCCACTTCCTTCATGACACCCGACTCGGTGACCTCGGTGACGGTCTCCATAGGGATCTCCATCTTCAGGACCATGTCGGACATATTGCGGTTCACCACGGACTTTTCAATGGCCGCCTTCACCGCATTTTCATAGCCGGAATAGGTGTGGATGACATACCATTTTGCGTTATCAGCCATGCTCCGCTCCTTAGTGCGTAAACAGGCCGATCAGCGTCTTGACAGCCAGCACAGCCACACCGTCAAAGATCCAGATGCAGGCGCCCACACCCAGAGAGCACAGCAGCACAGTGCCGGTGTTCTTGGCCGTGGTCTTGGCGCTGGGCCATACCACCTTCATCAGTTCGCTTCTCATTTCACGGAACCACTTGCCGTGATCCTTCTTGACTTTCTTTTCCTCTGCCATCGCTGTTTCTCCTTCCAATTACTTGGTTTCGGTATGGACCGTATGCTTTCTGCAGAAGGGGCAATACTTGTTCATTTCAAGACGGTCAGGGTTGTTCTTCTTGTTCTTCATCGTGTTGTAGTTTCTCTGCTTGCACTCATTGCATCTCAAAGTGATCTTCACTCGCATCTAACGGCACCTCCTTATTAGATTGACGGCTCCGGCCCCGCCGGACCGCCGCTTGCCTCCCTGAAGGGCGCAGCCTCTTTTCTGCGTCAGAAGCGAAAAAACGCATGAAAAGAAAGCCCATGTCCACAGGTAAGGACTATTTTAACACAGGCAAGTCCCTCCGTCAAGGCGTTTTTTCACGAAAAGGAGAAGATTTTTCATGAAAACGGCGCTTTTCTCCCTCCTTCTCCGGTTTTTTCTCTGCCACCGGTTGCACCGGAGGGAAAAGTTGTGTATGATAGAGAAAAATTCACCCTGAGAGGTATGTGAGAATGAAGATCATGGCCATTGATTACGGCGACGCCCACACCGGCATCGCCATCTCCGACGCCACCGGCACGCTGGCGGGCTTCACCACCGTCATCGACAGCCGCAAGGCGGAGGTGGTGGTACAGGAGATCCTCCGGCTGCTCCCGGAGCACGGGGTCACGGAGCTGGTGCTGGGCTATCCCAAGAACATGGACGGCACCGTGGGTCCCCGCGCCGAGAAGGCCGCTGCCTTCGCCGAGACGCTGCGGCAGGCGGCAGACCTCCCC
>OHDI01000600.1_pt1 | contig 13806 bp, 12 predicted proteins | sample 1566981 | NCBI WGS metagenome assembly OHDI01 (sample SAMEA3879509, study PRJEB24766) | human gut metagenome | biome: human-associated habitat; feature: feces | place: USA | collected 1985/1987 | reverse complement strand
GTTTCTGCTTTTTCTGTTGTTTTATAAGGTGCTGACAAACTTCTTGTTCGTACCGGCGCTGCAGCTGATCTGGGCGCTGACACTGCGGTTTGCGCCCATCCGCTACCTCAACAACAAAACTGCATCCCGCATCTTTGCCTCCCCTGCCATCATCGTGTGCATTGCTGTGCTGGCGGTACTGGTAGCTTTCTGGAGCCTGTATGAAATCGCCGCGATGCTGCAACTATTGACGCGGATGCGACACGGTGAGCCGCTGCGGGTGGGTGCGGTGTTCCGGGATGCCTTTTGCAGCCTTGTGCGGGTGTTTCTGCCGCAGAATCTTCCACTGCTGCTGTATGGCGTTGCCCTGATCCCGTTGACGAACTTTTTTCTGGCAGCAAACCATCTGACCCAGTTTGCCGTGCCGGAATATCTCTGGGGGCTGCTGAAAGCGCGCGCTGCCAATCGTTTTCTATTTGCTCTGGCAGTGCTTTGTGTGCTGGCGCTGCTGCTGGACGGACTTGTAGTGCTGCCAAAATTCCTGCTGGAACGTAAAAGCTTTGGCTGTGCATTTGAGGAGAGTCTGCGGGTTTTGTGCAGCCGCGCCGGGCAGCTGTTTGCGCTGGCACTGCGCTGGATGCTGACCGCTGCCGTGCGCACCGGACTGATGCTGCTGTGCGGGGCTTTGCTGTTCTATTGTGTCATTCTTGGTGTCGGCTTTGCCAGCACTGCTGCCCTGCTGGCGCTTTCTCGCGCGGCACTGCTGATCGAACTGCCGTTCCTTTGTCTGCTCATGGACTGCGCCATGACGGCGGCGCAAAGCACCCTTACAGAGGCACTGTATGAAGTGACCCGGCAGTCCGATGCAGCGCAGCCGACCATTTCCGGAGAGCTCCCCACCCTGCCCCGTGAGCAGACGGTGTTGGCCGGGATGATGGCCTGCGCCGCACTGGTCACCTGCGGCGTAGCAGCGGTGTATCTGCTGTTCCCGCAAACGCAGCCGCTGCAAAGCGTGCTGGGTCTTTCTGACCCGGTGATCACCTACCACCGGGGCTATTCTTCCCGTGCGCCGGAGAACACCATGGCCGCCTTCGAGGCCGCGCTGGAAGATGGCAGTCCCCGCATTGAGCTGGACGTGCAGATGACCGCTGACGGCGTGGCTGTGGTGACCCACGACACCAGCCTGCGCCGGTGCACCAGCTACAACGCCAACATCTACGACCTGACCTATGCACAGGTGCAGCAGCTGGATGCCGGGCGCTGGTTCCATCGGCAGTTCACAGGCTCTTATATTCCCACGCTGGAAGAAGTTCTGGCGCTGTGCAAGGGCAAGGCTGAGCTGAACATTGAGATCAAGCCTAGCACCTTTACGCCAACGTTGGAGGCAGAAACGGTGCGGCTGATCCACGCATACGACTACGGCGCGGACTGCGTGGTCACCTCCCAGAGCTACGAGACCCTGTGCAAGGTGAAGGAACTGGACCCGGACATTACCACAGGGTATATTTTGGCGCTGGGCGTGGGCACCTACTACGACCTGCCTGCCGCAGACTTTTTCAGCGTAGAATCCACCTTTATCACCGCCGGTATGGTGCAGCAGATCCATCTGCGGGGTAAGACCATCTCTGCATGGACCATCAACCGCCAGCAGGATGCGGAAAAGCTGTTGCAGCTGGGTGTGGATGACCTGATCACTGATAAGCCTGAGATCATTGCGCCGCTGCTGGCACGGGACAAGGCACTGGACAACCGTCTGCTCTGGCTGCGGGATCAGATTCAGGAGTTGCTTGCCGCCCCGGACGCTGAAGAAACGATGGAGGTGGAGGAAACCATCGAGGATGCTATTGAGGATCCCGAAGAGGTTTTGGACGAAGCGTAAGAAGATTTATACAGTAATACCGGGCAGGCTGCGGGCTGCCCGGTATTTGCATTTTCATAAACATAAAAAAGGAGCCGCAGCACCCTGTTACAGGTACTGCGGCTCCCCTTTTGTCTTTGGAAGTTTAAATTACTTCACCATGCTTGCAACTTCAGATGCGAAGTCGTCAGCACGCTTCTCCAGACCCTCGCCCTTGACAAAGCGGGCGAACTTGACGATCTTGATCTCGCCGCCCAGATCCTTAGCGACCTTAGCGGTGTACTGAGCAACGGTCAGGTCGCCGTCCTTGACGAACTCCTGATCGACCAGGCAGTTCTCCTTGAAGAACTTCTTGATCTTGCCCTCAATCATCTTCGCCTTCACAGCCTCAGGCTTGTTAGCGGTCTTGGGATCCTGAGCCATCTGAGCCAGCATGATCTCCTTCTCCTTAGCCACGACCTCGGCGGGGACAGAAGCCTCGTCAACGTAGCCGGGGTTAGCAGCAGCGACCTGCATAGCGATGTCCTTGCCGTAAGCAACGAACTCGTCCTTTGCATCGATGCCGTTGGTGGTCTCGAAGTTGACCAGAATGCCGTGGGTGCCGCCGCCGTGGACGTATGCAGAGCAGACGCCCTCGTAACGGGTGAAGCGGCGAACCTTGATGTTCTCCTTGATGACCAGGATCAGGTTCTTCAGAGCCTCGTCAACAGTCTCGCCAGCCTCGGTCTTGCAAGCCATCAGAGCCTCGACATCAGCGGGGTTCTGCTTCATGATGACCTTGGTGGCCTCCTTGACGAAGTCGACGAACTTGTCGTTCTTGGCAACGAAGTCGGTCTCAGCGTTGACCTCGATGACAACACCGACCTTGCAGGCGGGGCAGTAGTCAGCGTAGACCATACCCTCGGCAGCAACGCGGCTTGCCTTCTTGGCGGCGGTAGCCAGACCACGCTCGCGCAGGATCTCGATTGCCTTCTCGAAGTTGCCGTCAGCCTCGGTCAGAGCCTTCTTGCACTCCATCATGCCGCAGTCGGTCTGCTTGCGCAGTTCCATAACGTCCTTTGCAGAAATAGCCATTTTTGTTTTCTCCCTTACACGTTATTTGTTTGGTTACGGAATGGGAAATCAGGCGTTTGCTGCGTCCTCGGCGGGAGCGGCCTCCTGGTTGCCCTGCTTGCCTTCCAGCACAGCGTCAGCCATAGCGCCGGCGATCAGCTTGACAGCGCGGATAGCGTCGTCGTTGCCGGGGATCACGTAGTCGATCTCATCGGGGTTGCAGTTGGTATCAACAATAGCAACGATGGGGATGTTCAGCTTGCGGGCCTCAGCAACAGCGATGCGCTCCTTGTGAGGATCGACGATGAACATAGCCTTCGGCAGGGTCTTCATGTTCTTGACGCCGCCCAGGTACTTGTCCAGCTTCTCCATCTCCAGCTCCAGCTTAGCTACTTCCTTCTTGGGCAGCAGCTCGAAGGTGCCGTTCTCCTTCATCTTAGCCAGCTGATCCATACGGTCGATACGCTTACGGATGGTGCGGAAGTTGGTCATCATGCCGCCCAGCCAACGAGCGTTGACGTAGTGCATGCCGCAGCGCAGAGCCTCGTCACGGATGGACTCCTGAGCCTGCTTCTTGGTGCCAACGAACAGGATGTCGCCGCCCTCAGCTGCAACTTCCTTCACGTAGTTGTAAGCCTCGTCCAGCTTCTTCACGGTCTTCTGCAGGTCAATGATATAGATACCATTGCGCTCGGTGAAGATGTACTTAGCCATCTTGGGGTTCCAGCGGCGGGTCTGGTGACCGAAGTGCACACCTGCCTCGAGAAGCTGCTTCATAGAAACGACTGCCATAATAAAATACCTCCAGATATTGTTTTGCCTCCGCACACCGTGATCCCGGGCCGTATCGGACGGTTCGGTACTGCCCTCCACCCATTTGGGCACAAAAGGGCATAGTGATGCGTGTGTAATGCTTTGTTATAATAGCACAAAAAGAATGCGGTTGCAAGTAGTTTTCTCTGTTTTGTATAAAGAAATGCTTACTTTTTCTCTTGTTTGCCCGTATTCATCCCGCTCAAACCTGCAACACCCATACGGTTGAGGGCGTATCCCTTGCCGAACATCAGGTCGTATTGCAGCATCCAGTGCTCGTTTGTCCAGCGCTGCTGGAACTCCGTGGGCTGCTGGGTGGTGGTGCCATCCAGATTCATGGTGGTGCCGCGGGTGCAGGCGCGGCTGGCCACCCGGAGCTGCCGGTTCAGGAACTGGAAGTACAGCGGCTGCTCCAGCCCGAACAGCTCCATCATCACCGGGGAGATATCGTAAGCGGCAATGGTGCCAAAGTCCACCTGCTGCTGGCTGTAATTCGACCACATCAGCAGCGTGGTCTGGTGCAGACGGGGGTCGGTGCTGGAGCCGCTTGCGTAGCCGGTGGTGGTGTAGACATCGTAGTTGGAATCAATGGGGTTATAGTGGTCGCCCCAGAACACCAGAATGACCGGCTCGTCCACCTGAGAGAAGTACGCCGTCAGCTTGCCCAGCATGGCGTCTGCATCCCGGATGCCGGTAGCAAAATCTTCCAGCGCGCCCACGGTGCTGCTCTTGAGCCCCACCGGATGGGACACAACGTGTACCCGCTCGTCGTCCGGGTAGTTATCCCTATTATAATTGGTATGGTTCTGCATGGTGACTGCGTGCAGGAAGATGGGCTTATCAGAGGAAGTGCTCATCTTTTCATACTGCTGAATGATCTGGTCGGCCATGGAGTCATCGGTCACAAGGCCGCTGGTCCAGTAGTGCTTGCGCACCTTGGTCACGCCGTGCATATCCTCCAGACTGATAAAATCGCTGAAGCCGAGGTTGGGGTAGGCCTTATCGCGGCTCCAGTATTTTGCCCAGAAGCAGTGCACCGCAGCGGTCTGATAGCCCTTGAGCTTGAGGTAATTGGGCAGGGCGAACATGGGCTTTGTGACGTGCTGCTGGTAGGGTTTGCTGCCGCTGGGCAGGAAGGACACGGAGTAGCCGGTCAGAGCTTCAAACTCCACATCACAGGTGCCGCCGCCAAAGCTGGGGCTGTATGCCCTGCCGTAAGCGCTGGTCTGCTGCAGAGCGTGAAGGTTCTGTGATACATCGGTATCAAAGGTGATGCCGTACTGCTCCAGCTCCGAAACATCCCAGTAGGATTCGTCCATCACATAAATAATGGTAGGCTGCTTTGCCTGCTCCTCCTTGGGGGTGGTGGCGGCATAGCTGCCTGCATACATGGGGCCGGTGGAGAATTTCTCACTCTCGGCCACGTTATCCAGAATATCGTCTACTGCCTGCTCCGAGTAGCCCTCGGGCTTGTCGATCTCCAGATTGGTGAGGTTGGTCATAAAACCGGTAAGTACACCGTAGTAGCGGTAGTAGCGATCCTGCATCCACGCATCCGGCGTAATGCCCAAAACCTGCGTGACGGCGGGCTGTAAGTAAACGCCAAACACCAGCAGACACAGCGCCGCTGCCGAGGCACCGGTGCCCGCAAGCCTTGGCAGCCAGCGCTGGCGCAGCCGCCCGCGGTAAACAAAGAAGCTTGCCACCGTCAGTGCCAGCACCAGCACAATGGAGACCACCATGCTGGTCTGCAGCTTGAGCCCGGCAGCAGAGGCCACACCGGCGGCTTCGGACACCTGCATCAGATCCCACGGCAGAAAGGGCTCACCCCGCAGCTGCATGGTATAGAAGTTTACCGCGCAGGGCGCACAGCCCAGAACAGCCATGCCCAGCGTGGCAAGTGGCGGGATGCGCAGCACCCAGTCTAGCAGCTCCCACACCAGAAACAGCAGCAGCCATGCCAGCAGATATGCCCCGAAATGGGGGAAAATAAAGCTGATAAAGGTATCAGCGGTCAGTGACCCGCGCGCGATCCACTCACCCAGCAGCAGCACAATAAAGGAAGCTGCCGCCGGGAAGAGCATCCGCAGGGTCAACAGCGGTTTGGATGTTTTCATAGTTGATATCCCTTTCCACGTCCCGAACCCTATTTCCAAAGTGGCTTTGCTATTTGCACAAGCCTTTCGTGCCTATTATAGTCATTTCGCCGAAAATGTCCATTCATGATTTTACAAAAATTACAGTTTTATTTTTCAAAATATTCCCCTATTTTTCACAGACCAAGCTTTGCCCGCAGCTGCTGCCAGAAGCCGTGAGGTGCTGCCGGTGCTTTTGGCACGGCAGTGTGCACCAGAATGGCATCCGTGCCGATGGTCTCGATCTCCTGCCACGGGATGGTCAGGCTCTCGTCCCGGCCCAGCAGGCCAAAAAGCCGCGGTCTGCCCAGCAAAATCAAGCTTTGCAGCTGCGCCGTTGCGGGGTCAAGCTCCAGATCGTCCGCGCGGCCAAGGCACACCCCCTGCTCCAGCTGAACGACCTCCTTCTCACAAAGTTCCCGGATCGTCACGGCGCTCTCCCCTTTCTGTCACAGCATACGCCGGGGCGGCATTTTCTATGCCAAAGGGGTGGAAAGCACCCGCCCGGTTGTGGTATACTATGGAAAATATCCGGAAAACATCCAATACAAGCGAGGCAGTATTTATGTATAAAAGTATTATTTTTGATATCGGCGGTGTACTGGTGGATTTTGACCCCAAGGCATACCTTGTAGACCGGCTGTGCAACGCCGAAATGGAAGAGAAAGTTTACGACCTGACCTTTGGCAGCGAGGAGTGGCAGCTGCTGGACGCAGGCAAGCTTTCCCGCTATGACGGCAACCAGCGAATGCTGGAGCACGCCCGTGCCGAGGGCTGTGCCTTTGAGGTGCAGGGCGTTCTGGACGACTGGATGCACATTCTGCGCCCGCGTCTGCGGATGCTGGAACTGGTGCGGCGGCTGAAGAACCACGGCTATTGCGCAGGATGTGCTGGAATTGTTGACCGAGCGCGGCGTACTGACCCAGTTTGACGGCGGTGTAGCCTCCTGCGAGGTACAGGTGAATAAGCCTGACCCGCAGATCTACAAGGCTTTGTTGAAAAAGTATCAGCTGAAGGCCAGCGAATGCATATTTATCGACGACAGACTGGAAAACGTGCAGGCCGCCTTTGCGCTGGGCTTTGCCGGCATCCAGATGAAGGACAGCGTTGGTACGCTGATCCGCAGCCTTGCCACCTGTAACGTGGCGCTGCGCTGAATGTTCATATAACAAACAGCAGCCCCTGCCGGAAAGGTTTCTCCGGCAGGGGCTGCTGTGCGTTGGTGGGGAACTTACTTTTCCTCGTAGCTCTGGCAGTAGTGCGGGGTCTCCACCTGCTGGGTGGTGCAGCTGCACTGCTCCGTCACCTTGATCTGCGGCAGATCACATTTGCAGCCGTCCACGTTGTGGCAGCATGCGCAGACATCACAGGTCACGCCGATGTTTTCCATGTTTATCACCTCTTTGTCCATAGGTTGCCCTATGGAGCAAGAGTTTATACATGGGTTTTACCAAGCAGCCAGATCTGCGCCCAGCTTACGGCAGGCAGCCTGCACATCATCATCGGGCGTTTCGTTGCAGATGAGGCCTTCCTCGCTGAACAGCTGTGCGCCGTCGTCCTGTGCGCGCTGCGCCCAATCGCGCATCCACTGACCGTCACCCCAGCCGTAGGAGCCGAACAGTGCGATCTTTTTGCCGTTCAGAGAGCCTTCCAGCGCAGCAAACATAGGCTCGAACTCGCTCTCCTCCAGCTGCTCTGCACCCATAGCCGGGCAGCCAAAGGCCACAACGTCAAACTCTGCCAACTTTGCGGGGGTCATCTCGGCGCAGGGTACGATGGTGCCGTTGGCGCCTGCGCCCTCGGCGATGCAGTTTGCCATGGTCTCGGTGTTGCCGGTGGCGCTCCAGAATACGATTGCTACTTTGCTCATAAAACTCTACCTCTTTCTCTGCGTAGTTAGTTTTGGATAACTTCATGTTCTGTGAAAATGCGTCCATATTTCATGACGCATTTTTGTAGTTAGTATTTGCTAACCGTCAACAGGATACCACAGCCCTGCCCTGCTTGTCAAGACGTTCGCGCAATGTTTGCACGGTGCAACAATGCCGCCTTGCTCAAAAGTGCATGAAGCATGTGTTTCAGCCGCCTAATACGCGGAAAACCACCAACAGCACTCCGTAGATGACCGGCTGATGCAGCAGATACAACAGCAGCGAGTGCCGCCCAAGCCAGCCCAGCGGCGGGCAGACCGAGCGGCGCAAGGGCTCCATGCGCTGCCGCCCTACAATGCCGCAGAGAAAGTACCCTGCCCAGAACAGAAACAGCCACGGCAGAAGGGCAAAATAATCCGTAGAATAGAACCACAACGGATAAAAGCCAAAGTACGCTGTAACGCAGTTTGCATACAGTGTCTGCGGCAGCCAAAGGCGCAGACTACCAAAACCCAGATAGCCTGCCGAGACATTGCGGGTAAGGGCAAACAACACTGCGGAGATAGCAAACCCTGCTGCGGGTGGAATGTGCCGCAGCGGCTTTTCCAAAAGGCCGGTCAGCAGCATAGCGCTGCCCAGCAGGGTCAGCACACCAAAGATAACTCTGTCCTCCGGCATAAAAAGCAGCGTGACTGCCGTGACAAGCGCCCCTGCCCCAAACACCTGTGCGCCCCGGCGCAAGGTATGATGCCCCAGCTGCACGCAGAAGCCGGACAACAGAATAAACACCCAACAGATGCTCTGCTGCCACAGATGCCCGGGCAGACCATAATACCAGTCGGCCTGAATACCGAAGAGATTGACCAGATCCCAGCAGCCGTGATAGAGCATCATACTGACCAGATCCAACCCGCGCAGTTCGTCCAGAAGGGCGTAGCGGCCAGAAGTGTCACTATACTTCACGTCGGATTCCTTCTTTTTTGTCACGCTGTTACACCGTTTTCCGGCGCAGCAGGCTCATGGGCGGCAGCTCCGGGGTGGGCATGGTGTATTTTTCCATGGCGTGAGGGGTGCTTTCCACCCGCTCCTCTGCTTCGTTCTCGATCCATTCCGGGGTAAGCGGGATGCTGCGTCCGTCCGGGCACAGCGCCTCCAGCGTATCCCCAAGGCTCCATTTGCCGCGCTGCTGGCAGTGGGCGATGCCGTTTTCCCAGCTGTCCACCGTGCCCACGAACTCCCACTCACGGATATAGGTAGCGCTGTCGGTGGCCTGCTTGGCCTGCTCGCGGCCAAAATAGAAGCCGGGAGAATAGTGACGGTGGCTGGTGCGGGTAAGCTCTGCGTACACCTCCGGCGGCAGTTCAAAGTTATCGTTTGCCGGGTCGGCCAGATAGGCGTCCAGTGCCTTGCGGTAGGCAGCGGTAACGCTGGCCACATAGTAGAAGGTCTTGGCACGGCCTTCGATCTTCAGGCTGTCCACGCCCGCCTTGCAGATCAGGTCAATGAAGGGCGCGGTGCACAGATCGTTGGCGTTAAGGATGTAGCTGCCGTTCTCGTTTTCGCCGATCTCGTACAGCTGGCCGGGGCGGGTCTCCTCGCTCAGGTAGTACTTCCAGCGGCAGGGCTGGGCGCACTGGCCACGGTTGGCGTCACGTCCGGCCATGTAGTTAGACAGCAGGCACCGGCCGGACACGCTCATGCACATCGCACCGTGCACAAAGGCCTCGATCTCCAACTCCGGCGGGGTCTTATCGCGCAGGATGGCAATATCCTGCAAGGTCATCTCCCGGGCCAGCACCACCCGCTTTGCGCCCATCTTGTAGGCGGCGCGGGCGGCTGCCCAGTTGGTGATGCCGGTCTGAGTAGAAAGATGCACGTCAATGTCCGGGGCAAAGGTCTTGCAGGCATCCAGCACACCAAGGTCTGCCACGATAAAGGCATCCACACCGGCCTTGGCAGCCTCCTTGATGGCCTCCGGCAGACGGTCGGCCTCCTCGTTGGTGGGCAAGGTGTTCATGGTCAGGTAGACCTTGCGACCACGGGCGTGGGCGTAGATGACGCTTTCCGTCAGCTGCTCCGGGGTGAAATTAGCCGGGGCAGAGCGCATACCAAACTCCGGCAGGCCGCAGTAAACGGCATCGGCACCGTAGTTGATGGCATAACGCAGACGTTCCGCATCGCCCGCCGGGGCAAGCAGTTCCGGGATCTGTAACATTTGTAGGTTCCTCTCTTATGTATCACAGTTTTCTGACCGGAAAGGGGCCGCCGCACCATGTTTTTGTGCAGCGGCCTTTCCTCAGTTTTTCAGGTTTTTGTTCACAGCTGCGGCAGTTTTGCAGTTGGCATTGTGCTCTGCCAGCGTGTGGGCATAGTAGTAATTGCCCTTGAGGTCGGTCACAAAGAAGTAAGCGTTCTTGGCTTCCTCATCGGGCTGCGGCTCCAGCGCTGCCTTGATGGCGGCAAGGCCGGGGTTCGAGATAGGGCCTGCGGGCAAACCGGTGCAGCTGTAAGTGTCGTAGGCTGCAAGGATATTTTCCGGGATATCGTCCCAGCCGCCGTAGTAGGGTGCGACCCAGTTCCAGAGATAGTTGTTGTCGGCGTCGCTCTGGACATGGCTGGAGGTGTTGCTTTGCAGCCGGGGGTAGGGCGAGCCCTCTGCCAGACGATTGCGGAACACCTGCGCCACGTTGGAGTCCTGACTGTTGCCCGCTTCCTCCTGCACAAAGGAGGCAAGGGTGACCAGCTCCGGCAGGGTCATGTCCTGCTTTTTGAGCGCTGCGTACATTTCCTTGGTAAATTGTGCATCGAACTGGGCGTAGAAGGTAGCTACATAGTTATGCACCGTATCATCCTTCAAAAACTCGTAGGTCTCCGGGAAAAGATAGCCCTCGCACTTCATAAAGCGGTTCGGGGCATCCTTATCCTCCGGGACATACTGCCAGAAGGTATAAGCGCTGAAATCGCCCTCGTTGGCTTCCTTCAGAAAGTCCTCCGCGCTGCACAGCCCGGCGGCTTCCATCTTCTGGGCAATGGCAATGGCCGTGGTGCCCTCCGGGATAGTTACCCGCACCGTTTCTGCCTTGGCGTACTGGGAAAGGGTGGCAATGATCGCGTCGTAGGAAATCGCACTGGTTTGTAAAACAAAATCACCGTACTGTAGTTTCCCGGCTGCGCCTTTTTCCCCCACATACCAGCGAAACAGATAGGCAGAGCGGATGACGCCCGCTTCCTTCAGCTTGTTGGCAATCGTAGCTACGCCGCTGCCCTGCGGGATACTTACAGTCACCTCTGTGCTGCCGGGTGCACCATTACCGTGAATCTCATTGTAGGCAAACCGCACCGCTGCGCCTGCTGCCAGAAGGAGCAGCAGAAGCACCACCAGCAGAATTTTGCCTGCACCGCCCTTTTTGCGGGCTGCGTGTGTATCGTTGTGTGCCATACGCACCTTCCTTTTTTCAGTTTTCCAGCATCAGACGCAGATAGCTTTCGCTCACGTCAAAGGGCTCTGCGTCAAAGCGGATCATGCCGTATTCCTGCCGGGTGCCCTCGCCCAGAAACAGCGGCTGAGCAGCGCCTACCGTGATGACCGCCTTTTCCACGATGACTTCCTTCTCGCGGGCAGCTTCCATCAGGATCTCGGCGGCGCGGTCGCTGTCGGCCATCATCTCCACAAAATACAGGGTATCCTCCTTGCGGAAGTAGATGCCGTAGCCATGTTCGTTGGACACGATGGTAGCGCCCCGGGCGTACAGCTCCTGCAGCACCACCGCCATGCGTTCCGGGCTCAGCTGCACGGTATCCTTCCAGAACTGTTCCCGCAGCTCGCACAGCTTTTTGGCTGTCACCGTGTCAAATTCCGCCTGGCTCCACAGGTTGCGGCTCACCTCACGAGGCAGGCAACGCAGGGCAAAAGCCTTTGCAAAGCCTTTATCCTGCAGCAGAGCGGCCTGTGCTGCATCTGCCGGGACTGTCACGGTAAAGCCTGCGCCCCGCAGCTTTTGGTGGGCGCACAGGGTATCCAGCAGACCCGCCAGCAGCAGACTGCCCTCGCCGCACAGGCACAGGTAATTGCCCGTGCGCCCCTGCAGGGTGACCGGCACAGCCAGCGCAGCCGCCACGATGGCATCGTTTTCGTCGGCCACATAACCGGCAAAGCGTTCCAGTACCATTTTTGCAAAATCTTCGGTATCATGATGCTGGCTCTGCCACAAAGCCAGCACTGCCGCCTCATCGGACGGCTGCATCAGACGATACATCGTTCAGGATGCCCCCTCTTATCATATTTTATCGTTCAGCCCAGTGTTTTCCGGGCAAGCTGCTGTACCTCTTGCTGGATCTCTTCAATGCTGCGCATGGCGTCCCCGTTGGTGCAGTGCACGGTATCCCAGCCAAGATGCCGGGCGCAGAACTCGGCAGCAGCGCGGCTGCGCGCCAGATAAGCCGTATCCTTCTCGTGCACGTCCTTTTTGCTCTCGTCGCCGTGGTAGCGCAGGGTCATCAGCCGCTGGCTGACCGCCGGGTCTACCTGCAAATAGATGACCCTGTCCGGTGCGGGAAGACCCAGCAGACGGAACTCGTAATCAAACAGCCAGTGCAGATATTCCTCCCACTGCTCCTGCGGAAGCTTCGAGCACTGGTGCACCGCGTTGGAGGTGGTGTATCGATCGGCGATGATCACACCGCCCTGCTCATAAAAGCTGCCCCAGCTGGTTTTATAGCTGGCATAGCGGTCCACCGCGTAAAAGCTGGAGGCCGCATAGGCGTTTACATCGTCCGGGTGCTGGCCGAACTGCCCAGCCAGATACATCTTGACCAGTGCGCTGGAATCGCTGGCATAGTCCGGGAAGGTGATCTTTTGCACCGGCACACCCTGCGCGGCGAGATGCTCTGCCAGCAGCTTTGCCTGTGTGGCCTTACCGCTTCCGTCCAGCCCTTCCAGCACGATGAGCTTTCCCTTACTCATACGACGACACCTTCTTTAATGGCGGCATATTTTGCGCGCACCTCAGCGGTCTTACCGCAGCACATCTTGCCCTCCGGGCAGGGGCCGCACAGGCAGGCGGGGCCGGCCTTGGCAAAGATATGGGGTGCCACCGGGTACACCAGCGTGAACATCTTTTCAGCCAGTTCCCGGATCTCCCACTGGGCGCGGTTGCAGCAGCGCAGCTGGAAGAAGTTCATCAGGCTGCGGGCGTTCATGGTGACCACCATTTTGGTCTCGCAGGCGTTGGGCAGCACAAAGCGGGCGTCCTCGTTGGCCTGTTTAGAAGCCTTGGCGCGTGCCTGCTTTTCCGGCATTCCCTCAGCCATCAGGCGGGCGGTGTGCCCCTCCTCCAGCTTGTGGGCAAGGTCGAGATAACGCTGGGCGTCCTCCTCCATGCTGGCAAGGAAAGCCGCCTTTGCTTCCGGGATAGCCTCGATCTCCGGGGGCGTCACATAGCGAAAATCATCCAGACGCACATAGCGCTGGCTCTGCACGCTGAAGGATGCGATGCGGTGCCGGGTGATCTGGGCAAGCAGGGTGCGGCTGACTCCCTCGATGCCAAAGGTAAAGCTGGCGTGCTCGATGGGGCTGGCATGGCCAAGGTCGCTGAGCATGGTCAGGAATTTTGCAGTTTTTTCCTCGTCCAGCCCGTCCAGAAGGTCGGTGATGTGGGCGTCGGAGTAGCAAAGCTTTGCGGCAGCCGCCACCACCTTTTCCGGTTCCGGGGTGTGGGCGATCAAACGAACAGTCATCATAGGGTCATTCTTCCTCCGTAATCTTGGTCAGGGGCGCAAAATTGGCCATCGTTTTCTTGATGCCAACTTTTTCAAAGTTGATCTCTACGATCTGATCCCCGGCAGCGGGCTTTACCTTCAGCACCGTGCCGCGGCCGAACACTTTGTGCTCCACGATGTCGCCCGGCTCATAGTGCTTTGAACCAGAAGCCGCCGGTTTTACGGCAGAATTTACCGTAAAGGCTGTTTGCTTTACAGTATTTTTTGTCGCATTTCCGCCGGAATATGCGGAGCCAAATCCGCTGCTTCTTGTGGTCGGCTGGGTGGAGCTGTTGCCATAGTGGCTGCCAAAGCCGGTGGAAGATGTGCTTCTTCCGCC
>OHDI01000586.1_pt1 | contig 14258 bp, 8 predicted proteins | sample 1566981 | NCBI WGS metagenome assembly OHDI01 (sample SAMEA3879509, study PRJEB24766) | human gut metagenome | biome: human-associated habitat; feature: feces | place: USA | collected 1985/1987 | reverse complement strand
AGACTGTAAGTCACTACGCTTGCCCCGTAGAGGTTGCAGGCTACCTTTTCTATTTTACGTTCCACGCAATCGCTCTCTTCGTAGGTGAAGGTCAGCGGTTCGGATGGTTTGTTCTCGATAGTATCTACTACCAGATTGGCAAGGTCAACGGCTCCCTCTCCTCCTTTGGCAAAGGCGTTGTTCACGGCAAAACCTACCTCAAGCTTTTCTTCGCAATGGCGGCGGATAGCTTCCACCTCCTCGTCCGTATCACTGGCAAAACGGTTGAATGCCACGATGACCTGCTGGCCGAATGAACGCAAATTGCGTACATGCTTGTCCAGATTGCCGAAGCCCTCTTTCAGTCCTTCCATATTGGGTTCCTTGATGCGGTCCAGACTGACACCGCCATGCATCTTCAGTCCTTGTGCGGTAGCAACGATTATCGTCAGCTTGGGCTGTAGGCCGCTCTTGCGGCACTTGATGTTGTAGAACTTCTCCGCACCCAGGTCAGCCCCGAAACCGGCTTCCGTCACTACATAATCGCCAAATGTCATGGCCATTTTTGTGGCAAGAATGGAGTTGCAACCATGGGCAATATTTGCGAACGGTCCTCCATGAACAAAAGCAGCAGAGCCTTCGGTAGTCTGTACCAAGTTGGGGTTGATAGCATCTTTCAACAGTACGGTAATGGCACCGGCTACTCCTAACTCCTTCACTGTGAAAGGAGTACCATCGAAACGGAATCCCAGAATAATATTTTCGATACGGCGACGGAGGTCGTCGAGGTCCGTTGCCAGACAGAGAATAGCCATAATTTCGGAAGCCGGGGTAATATCGAAGCCCGACTCCTCGGTAATGCCGTTGGTGCTCGGTCCCAATCCAGTGACAATGCTCCGCAAGGAACGGTCATTCACATCAAGTACGCGCCGCCAGATGATTTCTTTCAGTCCGAAGCCGTCTGCCTGATGCTGGTACAAGTAATTGTCGAGCAAAGCGGAAATCATGTTGTGTGCGGAGGTAATGGCGTGAAAGTCGCCCGTAAAGTGCAGGTTTATCTTCTCCATGGGAAGCACCTGGGCATATCCTCCACCGGCAGCACCGCCTTTCATGCCGAAGCAAGGACCTAACGAGGGTTCGCGTAAAGCCACAATCGCTTTCTTGCCAATTTTGTTCAGCCCCAATGCCAGCCCGATGGACACGGTTGTTTTACCGATACCCGCTTTCGTAGCCGTGATAGCCGTCACCAGTATCAGATTGCTCTTCTTCACTTTCTCTTCATCAATCAGATGCGTAGGAATCTTGGCTATGTAACGGCCATAGTTCTCTACTTCGTCACGCGGGATATCCACACTTTCAGCCACCTGCTTTATCTTCTTCAGCTCTATGCTGCGGGCTATTTCAATGTCCGATTTCATACAGAGTCTTTTCTTTAAATAACAACTTTAATGTTTTGAAAGTTGCAAAAGTACGAAAGATGTGGCAAAGTACAAAAGAATACCGTATTTTCACCTGACCACCTGCATCTTCTATCTATTTGAACCGCGACGTATCCACCGCCTCCCGTTGCTTCTCCTTATATCCACCGAATTTATAAGTAAACGATACGCCGAATTCGCGGAAGCATGAGTAATGATTCGTCACATTCTGCGTCTTGAAGCGGATGCGGGGAGAAATCTGTCCCGTCTCAAAAATGTCATTGCAGTAGAGGTTAAGGATGGCCTTGTTCTTGGCGAAGCCATAGCGCAGGGCAATATTCACATTGCCCGACGTAGGCAGGTCGTAGATGCCCTGAATGGCTTTACTATGCACAAATCCGGTCACTGTCAGCTTCAAGTCGGGTTTGGTGGAGAGAGTAAAAGTATTGTTCATCTGGGCAATGCCATAGCATTGCTTTCTATCGAAAGGAATATCCCAGAAATCACCATCCTTTTCGCGATGCCACAAGCCGATGAGGGTAAGACGAGAATTCAACCAATTCTTCACCTTAAACGGTATAGAGGCTTGTATACCTGTTTGTTGCTGATAATCAAAATTGAGTGTCTTGTAGATTTCAACCAGACGTTCGGAAGATTGGTAGAGCGTCTGTACGGAGTAGTCCTTGGTATGGTTGAACCAAGCGCTGAAGATGTATTTGCTCTTCAAAATATAGGTCATTTTAAGCTCATACTCTTGCGCCGGTTTCAGCAACGGATTACCATGCAGCTCAGAGTATCCGCCACCGATGTAAGAGACGGCATCCTGCACCGCCCAGTAGTCGGGATAGTCCTTGTCGCTGCTCAGAGAGAGCTGAAGGATATGTCCCGGTGCCGGCATATAGTTCAAGTTGACGATGGGATACCAGTCCCACTGGTTCCAGACGGGAGTCTTGTAATGCTCCACAGCCAGGGAAGCGTCCAAAGCAAGTTTGTCGCCGAAACTCTTGCTGAAACCTGCATAGATATTCCAGGTCTGCTCGCGGCGGCGGGACTTCATATTGCTCAAGGCATCCGATGAGGTCAGTTGTCCACCGGTTTCGGGGTCATAATAATATTGGTAGCTGTTGTCGATGCTGGTAGTATAGATGGCTCCGTAATTCAAATCCCAACCTTTTCCCAGACTGTGCTCCTGGGCCAGAAAGAATTTCCATCGGTTGATGCGTTGGCAATCTTCGGTGTAGAAGTCAAGTTCCTCGTCCTGCATGCGGCTATGCAGCAACTGGTCGGACGGGGAACGGTAGTAGGTCAGTTCGGCACCGGCTTTGAGGCCGAAAGGGGTACGATAGTCCAGACGGCCGTTGTGCAGCCAGTCGGTGCTATTGCCATGAGTTGTGGACACCTGCGTGCCCGTCACGCCCGTCCAGTTGTGGGAGGTGGAATAGCCACCGTTATAGACGAAACTCAGCTGATGGTCCTTGGCGATGTTATAGTCCGCCCCTACCCTGAAATTATGGGTATGGCTGCGGCCACGGCCCACCTCATCTGTTGTCATGGGGTGAACTGAGCCGTCTGCCAGAGTGTGCACAGCCTCTTTGTCGGTAGTAGAGTAGCCCCGGCCATGGCTGTGCGAGTAAAGAAAATCTGCTGAGAATTTATTTTTGCTGAAGAGCAGGCTGGCGCGTTCCTCAAAGCCTTCGTTATGCTTCTGGCAATACTTGGCATAGAGTTCGCCTTGCCAGGAGCCGGGGCCGCCTACCGATTGTTTCAAGGTGATATTGATAAGTGCGCCACGCACCTGGTAGCGTGCAGGGGCGTTGTACATCACTTCCGCCTTCTCTATGCGGCTGGCAGGGATGCTGCGCAGCAAGGAATAGAGCTGCTCTGTGCTGAGGGTGGTTACTTTGCCGTCCAGGATAACGGTGACTCCCTGACCTGCCAACTGCAGCCCTCCATTCATCTCGATGACGCCGGGAAGCTCTTTCACGGCATCGTAGGCATTGTCTACGGGGAGGTTCTGGATAAGGCGGGGCAGGTCGTACACCAGCTTGCCTTGCGCTGCCTTAACGATGGGGCGTTCACCGGTAATCATCACTTCCGGCAAGGTCTGATAAAGACTGTCCAGACGGGCATCGGTCGTGATAAGGCTGTCGGCGCTGAGGATGCGGTTGTCGTCCGCACCGGAGGTGGTTGCAGTACCGTTGTTCTCTTGTGCCGAAAGGCTGATGCTCAAAGCACAGCATACAATAGGGAGTAAATAGAATCGTTTCATGTCCTTCTTTTTATTTATGTTTATATTCTTCTTCTGCAAATCTTCGTCTGCAAAGTACGGCAGAATCAGCAGAAACTTGTGTTATCAGCGGCTTACCAAGTGTTATCCAGTGTTATCGGGAGTGTTATTTAGTCTTATCGGATGATAGGGTTCACAATATTAATCTTACCTTTGTATGTATAAAAGTAACCGGAAACAAACATGAAACTGCCATTCAAATATATTGCCATACTTGTCATCGTCTCCCTGGCCGGCATCTTCGCCTACCAAGCCTACTGGCTGACGGGGCTCTACCATACCATGCACAGTGAAATGGAAAGGGACATCACCGAAGCCATGCGCATGAGCGACTATAACGAAATGATGATACGCGTGGATAAAATGAAGCAGGACGACATAAACCACGGTGAAGTCAGCGTATCAGCCGGATACAGCGATGACGGAAAATCATTTGTCCGTAGCAGTACCACCATCTCCCGTGAAGATTCTTTGGACAACGCTACCCTGCACGAAACCTTCATGCCCAAAGGAGACAGTGTTTACGTGACCCACCCGAACGATTCAACCCGCGTGGAAGTCAGTGTCAGGAAGAACGTTCCTTTGCTCACCAAAGAGGACAGTGTGCTTTTCATCGACCAGCACAGAGAAACGGATAAAGTCCGTTGGATGTCTGCCGATTCTGCCCGAGAGCGTCTGGAAGAAGCAGTCAAGGACTCAGACAGATCTCCCCAATCCGCATTGAGTGCCAAAGGGGGACTGGATGTGATTTTGCGCGACCAAAACAGTATGCTGGAACTCGCCACCTACCTCCAGCGCGGACTGCATTCGGGACTGGACATCATTTCCGACCCCGACGTAGTGCTTTATGACAGCCTGCTGACTTCATTCCTGCATGACCGTAACATCAATCTTCCCCATAGGCTGCTACATCTTCACAAAGGCAGCAAATGGGACTCTACCATTCTCTATATAGATACATTGGTAAACATCGGTACCCCCGGCTATGTGCCTACCTCAAAAGCCGTGGAATATAATTATTCTTTCGACATCAATACAAATCAAAGCTACCGTCTCATCATGGAACCGGCCGGCATGTTGGTCTTGCGACAGATGTCGGGCATTCTCACCACATCATTCGTTATTCTGATCGTACTCGCTTTCTCCTTCTGGTTCCTGATACGCACCATCCTGAAACAGAAGACACTGGAAGAGATGAAGAGCGATTTCACCAACAACATCACCCACGAACTGAAAACCCCCATCGCCGTAGCATATGCCGCCAACGACGCTCTGCTCAACTTCAACCAAGCGGAGGAAAAGGCCAAACGCGACAAATACCTGCGTATCTGCCAGGAACAGCTTCAGCGCCTCAGTGGACTGGTTGAACAGATACTTTCCATGAGTATGGAACGCCGCAGGACTTTCCGCCTGCACCCGGAGGAGTTTGCAATACGTGATATTCTGGAAACGCTCATCGAACAACACAAGCTGAAAGCGGAAAGCTCCGTCCACATATCGGTGGACATCGAACCGGAAGATTTGAGCGTACTTGCCGACCGTACGCATTTCAGCAACATCATCAGCAACCTGATAGACAACGCCATCAAATATTCGCACGGAGAAGCCGAAGTGGCCATCCATTGCCGCAAGGTAACCGTCGAAGGGCAGAATGAACAGACCGAAATCTCCGTCAGCGACCACGGTATCGGTATTGCTCCCGAGAAGCAGAAGCACATCTTCGACAAATTCTACCGCGTACCCACGGGTAATCTGCACGATGTGAAAGGCTATGGGCTGGGATTGTTCTATGTGAAGACCATGATAGAGAAGCATGGTGGCAGCGTATCGGTAAAGAGTGAGTTGGGAAAAGGAAGTACCTTTACGATAAGGATATGATAACATTATTTGTTAGGGTACTTTACATTACTTGTTAAGGAGCTTTACATTACTTGTAACAAAAGCGACAATTATGGAAAAGATAACCGTACTTCTGGTTGAGGACGAACAGACCCTCGCCATGATTATCAAGGACACATTGGAAGGGCAGAACTTCATCATCCACACCGCAGCAGACGGTGAAGAGGGATTGCGCAAGTTCTTCGACCTCCGTCCCGACGTGCTGGTGGCAGACGTGATGATGCCCCGCATGGACGGCTTTGAAATGGTGCGCCGCATCCGGCAGACCGACAAACAGACCCCGGTACTGTTCCTTACCGCCCGCTCCACCATCAACGATGTGGTGGAAGGGTTTGAGCTGGGTGCCAACGACTACCTGAAAAAGCCTTTCGGAATGCAGGAACTCATTATCCGCATAAAGGCCCTGGTAGGCAAAGCTTTCTCCTTTACAGAGGAAAAGCCCAAAGAAACTACCGTTTTTGAAATCGGTGACTACCGTTTCAATTCCGTCACTCAACGACTTGCTTTTGCAGGCACCCCGACTTCACCTAACGCGGATACGGAAGTGGAACTCTCCCACCGCGAGTCCGAGATACTGAAACGTCTTTGCGAGAACCGTAACCAGGTGGTCAACACCCAGAATGTATTGCTCGACCTCTGGGGAGACGACAGCTTCTTCAACTCCCGCAGCCTGCATGTGTTCATCACCAAACTGCGGCATAAACTGGCCGGAGACGAGCGCATCCGTATCGTCAATGTGCGGGGAATAGGATATAAACTAATAGTGAACTAAACTAAAACTAAACTACTATTTATGAAAAAGTTATTATTCATTACTTTTATCTGTTCCTCACTCTGCGCCTATGCACAGAGCGAGATTCCGGAAGACACAATAAAGAACCGGCCTCCCGTAAAGAAAGAGCAGATTCCCTTTTCTCCAAAAGAGAACAAGCGTACGGGCCTTGATGAAAGCCAGCCCCAACAAAGTCTGCAAGGCGAACAGCAGGAAGAGATAAATCTCCATCTCCCTCCCTCCGACTATGTGGAGCCCCTGCCCTGGACGGACATGAAGAAGATACACTTTCAGAAAAACATCTTTGAATGGGACTTCCAGCGTTTCGCCGATTTCCTGCTCTCGCCGGAAGTCGTACTGACGATGTACGGCAGCCATAACACCTATCCTGCAATGGGCTCCATCATGCAGGCTGGCGCAGGAGTCACTTATTACAGTCCCGACGGACATTGGGAATTGAGCGGAGGGGTATATGCCGCCCACTATTCCATCTCCCAACCTTCATCCATTACCGGTGCCCAGTATGCCAAAAGGGATGCCCCCCGAGGTACTCAATGGGACATAGGCTACAATGCCTCCGTATCCTACCGCATCAATCCCTACATGCGCCTGCATGCCTTCGGCCAGTATTCGGGCTACGGGAGAAGCAACTCCTTTCATGGATATATGAACCCGATGTATCCGCAAAGCGGTTATGGCATGGTACTGGAACTGAAAGTGACGGACTGGCTCGACCTCAACGGAGGCCTGGAACGGAGCTACGACCCCACCAAAATGAAAAGGGTGACTTCGCCCGTCTTCGCCCCTACCATTCGTATAAAGAAATAGAAATAATACAAAGATATTTCCGGAAATAGAGGGAAACGAGTATCTTTGTTCAGTCTGCCCCTATGCGGTGGACAGCAACTGAAATTGTGAACAAAGAACTATGAAACGAATCTTCTTCTGCATCATCATTTTACTTGCAGGCATGTCATCCGTCAGCGCACAGAGCGAGATGCCTGCCGATACGGTACGTACTGCAGTACATGGCGAAGCGTCTCCCGAAGGCATGTCTCCGTCTGAAAAGGAGCTTCTGCCGGACGTGAAGAATTACGACGGCTTCCTGCTGGATATGGGGCTGATGAATCTGTCTGCCCCCACTCTTCCCAAATTCACCTTGGAGATACCGGATGCCAGCAAGGACTATAGCCGCATCTTCCAGTTGAACCCGAACGTGACTTATTCACAAGGCCTTTCGAACATATTCTCACTCAGCAACTCCCGGTATTTCAGTTCAAACCCCTTCGGACTGACGGGCTTCTGGGGCTCTACCGACAACCTGCAAATGGGAAGTTTCACTTTGAAGAACGGCATGCGCATCCATACGTACGGCGAATATGACAAGGACGGCTGGAAAGTGCCCAACCCTTCCGCACTGCCTTGGGAAAAGAACAATTTCAAAGGGGCGTTCGAGCTGAAATCAGCCAACGGAGCCTTCGGCATACGCATTGAAGTGCAGCAGGGAAGGAACTATCCATATTGAAAGGGGCCGAAGTGACAATGTGACTCTGGCAGCCCCAGCATGCTTCTTTTGTCTGTCTTCAATCGCGCATTTATAAACGTAATTATGAAAAGGAAAATATTGGTGATAGGCGCCAACGGTTTTACCGGCAGGCGCATCCTGGACGATTTATCCCATAATCAGTCTTACCAGACAACGGGCTGTTCCCTGCACGACGACATCTGTCCTCATTCGGGCGACTATCGCTTTATCCGTACGGATATATGCAACCGCCAGGCGGTGGAAAAGCTTTTCCAGGAAGTACAGCCGGATGTTGTAATCAATACCTCCGCCCTCTCCGTCCCCGATTATTGCGAAACGCACCATGCAGAAGCGGATGCCGTCAACATTACTGCCGTGGAGCATCTGGCAGAATGCTGTGAGGCGGGAGGCAGCCGTTTTATCCATCTTTCCACCGACTTCGTTTTCGGTGGTGATACGGACCGACCCTATACGGAGGAGGATATTCCCGCTCCCGTTAATTATTACGGCTACACCAAACTGGAAGGTGAGAAACGTATCGCTGCCGTTTGCAGGGATTATGCCATCGTGCGCGTAGTGGTGGTGTACGGTGCCGCCCTGCCCGGACAGCATGGAAATGTGCTCCAACTGGTGGCAAACAGATTAAGGAACAATGAGGAAGTGTTCGTCGTATCCGACCAATGGCGTACGCCCACCTTCGTGGGAGACGTGTCGCAAGGAGTGGAGAAGCTGATAAGTCATCCGCAAAACGGTATCTATCATCTCTGTGGCAGCGAGTGCCTGACCATTGCAGACATCGCTTATCGGGTAGCGGACGTATTGGGGCTGAATCGCTCGCTCATCCGTCCCGTCACTACGAAGGAGATGAACGAAAAGACACCACGTCCCCGTTTCAGCGGGCTGAGTATAGAAAAGGCACGCCGGAAACTGGGGTATCGACCGTATACGCTGGAGGAAGGAATAAAGCTGATGTTCGGATGGTAAATAATGCAGGTGCGGATGGCAGCAGATTCGACTACAGCAACTCCGGCTCTGCCAGTCCTTTCTCTTTGCGATACACACGTACCATCTCCAGAATCACATCTCCATATTTCTCCACCCCTTTTTTTCCGAAATACGGAATGCGTACAAGCATGGCCTTATCCGAAGGAAGCAGATTGCTGATGCCTAGAATTGCCTTCTGCTGAATGACGGTGTATACGGGCAGCCCTAATGCGGAAGCTTCTGCATTGCGCCATGCTACCAAGCGGTTGTAAAGTTCCGGATGCAGCACATCCGTGGGTACTTCAACAGCCGCAGCATCGCGTTTCCGCTCACGCGGACGTTTCTCTTTATCAGCTTGCTTACTGCTTCCCTGCCCTTCTTTGGCAGAAGCACTTCTCCCTTTGCCTTTACCCTTCTGCGAAGCCGAATCATCAATGGAAAGCAGTGCTTTCTGCTTCAAGTATCCTGCCATATGGAAACCATTCTCCAGCACATAATCCAGCAAATCAGTCTTCATGTCAAACACTTCCTCCAGCTCCTCCATGGCATCCCGGAGCTTCTTCTTCAACTCTTTATTATCAGAAGTTACCGTACTCGCCATCACCGCATCCAGCGGTTGCAACTGCTCTTGAAAATAAGTGGCGGTAGAGTGTATGCGCCCCTGCAAAGTCGGGTCGGCTGCATAGTCCTGCGCAGTATCAATCAGGCGGGTATACTGGATACTGAACTTCTGGGCTACTTTCGTCACTTTGTCGTGAAAACGTTCCATTTCCTCCTTACAGGCTGCGAGTTGCTTGGGAAAGAGCTTGTACAAGTGTTCGTCTATAAGCCGCACATACCGCCGCAAAGCCTGCTCCATGGGCTGGAAATCGAACAAGCCCGACAGCAGTTCCAGGAAATAGGTCTGCTGCAAGGAACGGAAGCGTTTCTCGTCCGGCTCGTTTCTCCGTGCCTCCATCGTGAAGGTATCTACTGCATGGTCACTGATAACGGCCTTTGCAGAAAGCGGGGCACTGAGCACCACTCCCTCCAATGTCTTGCAGCGGCTCAGAGCCACATAGGTCTGTCCATGCGCAAAGGAGGCACTGGCATCAATCACGGCACGTTCAAACGTCAGTCCCTGGCTTTTGTGAATGGTAATCGCCCACGCCAGCTTCAGCGGATATTGCCGGAATGTTCCTTCAATATCTTCTGTAATCTCCTTGGTTTCCTCATCAAGCACGTATTTGGCATTCGTCCACTCTTCCTCTTGAAGTAAGAAGGTAGCGTCGCTTCCCTTACTGCGCACTTCAATTCCATCTGCCGACACGGCTGTCACCTCTCCAATCATGCCATTGTAGTAACGGTGCTCACCGGAGATGTCGTTCTTCACAAACATTACCTGGGCACCGCGTTTCAGTTCCAGTACTTCATCCGTGGGATAGGAATATTCGGGAAACTTTCCGTCAATCTTGGCACGAAAGGCATACGAGCGTCCCGGAAGTTGTTCCAGCTCATGGTCATTAATCCGTTGGGCCTGATAATTGTGGGTCACCAGGCGGATGTATCCTTCTTCTTTATCTGGTACGAAATTGGGAATATACCGGCGGTTCAAGGCTTCCAGCACTTGCCCGTCACAACGGTTTTCGCGAATGCGGTTCAGTAATTCAAGAAAAGTCCCATCGTTCTGCCGATAGACTTTCTTTAGTTCTATAGTGCAGTATTCCGTCTGCTTCAAAGCCTGGCTGGAGAAAAAATAGGGCGTGTCATAGTATTTGCGCAGCATCTGCCACTCATCGTCTTTCACTACGGGAGACAGCTGCTGTAAGTCGCCAATCATCAGCAGTTGCACGCCGCCAAAGGGTTTGTTCCGGTCGCGGAACCGCCTCAAGACGGCATCCACCGAATCGAGCAAGTCGGCACGGACCATACTGATTTCATCGATGACCAATAAATCTATGCTGCGTATAATGTTGATTTTCTCTTTCCCGTAACGAAAACGGTAGGTTGCCTTGCCATCTGCGCTGAATGAGCTTTCGGGCACATAAGGAGCGAAAGGTACTTGGAAAAAGGAGTGGATGGTGACACCGCCTGCATTGATAGCGGCAATTCCCGTCGGTGCAAGTACAATCATCCGTTTCGGACTCTCTGCCCTCAGTTTTCGCAGGAAAGTTGTCTTACCGGTACCTGCCTTGCCGGTCAAAAAAAGATGAGTGCCTGTGTTTTCAATGAATTGCCATGCAAGCGCTATTTCGGGATTATTCTCCATTGATATGTTTATTATTCAACCAATCCGCTCTCTCTCAGAATGATACGGATTTCATCAGTAGCCATATATGATAATAGGACAAAGATAACGCTTATTTCGTTATCCTTGTCCTATTATTCCATTTATTTGTACCCATCCTGAGAAAGCCCTTTACGGGGCAATCCGGACTATTTCAAGCTACCGCCGATAATATCGAGCAGCTCATTCGTAATGGCCTGCTGACGGCTCTTGTTATACTGTTTCGTCAAATCTTGAATCAACTCGTTGGCATTATCTGTCGCCGTCTGCATGGCTAGCATACGGGCAGCATGTTCCGAAGTATTGGAATCGAGAAGCACGGTAAATATCTTCTGACTCAACACTTTTGGCAGAAGTTCCGCTATCAGTTCGCCGACGGAAGGTTCCACAATGTAATCATTATTAAAACTGCGGGCATCCTCCGGTACATCTTCTGCCGCCTCCTGCGCTACTTGCGTCAGGTCAATGGGCAGATAATTCTCGCGGAGCAGCACCTGCGAACCCATCGATTTGAAGTGATGGTAAATCAGCTCCACATGGTCAATCTGCTTTTCCACAAACTCATGCATCAACTTCTCTGCCAGCTCATACGCTTCAACGTACGAAGGCTTGTCTGCCATCACCTGGTAGCTGCCTTGCGGCACATATCCCATTTTCTTGACGGCTTCCTCCATCTTTCTCCCAACGGGATATATCAGAATATTCTCCTTGCCCAGCGACTGGTAATCTTCCAAAGCCCGTTCCAGCATCTTCGCCACATTCGAGTTGAATGCACCGCACAAGGAACTATTGGACGAAAACGCCACAACCGCTACTCTCGTCACGGGTCTTTTCTCGGTATAGGGCGACTCGAAGGAAGCATCCGTACGCAGAAAGTTCGTCAGAATCTCATTCAGCTTCCGTTGATAAGGCAGCATATTCTCAATCCGCCCCTGCGCCTTATGCAGTTTGGCAGATGCCACCATCTTCATAGCCGATGTTATCTGGCGTGTACTCTTGACGGAGCTTATTCTATTTTTTACCTCTTTCAGTGAAGACATATATCTATTTACGATTTACGATTGAAGTTACTTTTGCTTGCAGCCGATTTACCACTTACCATATAGAGTAGCCCCAATCGTAAATCGTAAATCGTCCAATCGTAAATTACATGAATTGCCTTGCAACCGCCTCTGCCGTCTCCTCAATCTTCTTGCAGACATCGTCATTGATGGCACCCGTCTTTAAAACGTCGAGTACCTCCATGCGATAGTTCATCTCAAGAGACTCAAGGAAGTTGCGTTCAAACTCGCTGACCTTGTCCAAAGGAACATTCCTCAACAAGCCGTGCGTGCCGCAATAAAGAATGGCAATCTGCTTTTCTACCGGCATCGGGCTGTATTGGGGCTGTACCAGCAGGCGTGTATTCTTCTGTCCCTTGTCGATGGTCAATGCCGTCACGGGGTCCATATCGCCACTGAACTTGGTAAACGCTTCCAGCTCCCGGTACTGTGCCTGGTCAATCTTTAATGTACCTGCCACCTTCTTCATAGCCTTGACTTGGGCATTACCACCCACACGGCTCACAGAGATACCCACGTCAATGGCCGGACGGTTACCCTGGTTGAAGAGGTTCGTATCAAGGAATATCTGCCCGTCAGTGATTGAAATCACATTCGTTGGGATATAGGCGGACACGTCTCCTGCCTGAGTTTCGATAATGGGCAATGCAGTCAGCGAACCGCCACCTTTCACCTTGCCTTTCAGACTGTCCGGCAGGTCGTTCATCTCGCGTGCCACTTCCTCCTGGCTGATAATCTTCGCCGCACGTTCCAACAAACGGGAGTGCAGATAGAAGATATCACCCGGATAGGCCTCACGTCCTGACGGACGGCGCAGAATCAGAGACACTTCACGATAGGCCACCGCCTGCTTGGACAAGTCGTCATAGACCACCAGCGCATGACGGCCGGTATCACGGAAATACTCTCCGATGGCAGCCCCTGCAAAGGGAGCGTAATACTGCAATGCAGCCGGGTCTCCCGCCGTAGCAGCCACCACAATGGTATAGTCCATCGCACCGTACTGGTGCAGGGTATTCACGATAGAGGCAACGGTAGAACCTTTCTGACCAATGGCTACATAAATACAATACACCGGATCACCAGCTTCAAAATTGGCACGCTGGTTGATGATGGTATCGATCGCGATGGCGGTCTTACCGGTCTGGCGGTCGCCGATGATCAGCTCGCGCTGGCCACGGCCGATAGGTATCATGGCATCCACAGCCTTCAGACCGGTCTGTAGCGGCTGATTCACCGGCTGACGGAAGATAACTCCCGGCGCCTTGCGTTCCAGCGGCATTTCATAAAGTTCTCCGCCTATCAGTCCTTTGCCATCGAGCGGCGCACCCAGAGGGTCTATTACACGGCCCAGCATACCCTCTCCCACCATGATGGAAGCAATACGCTTGGTACGCTTTACAATGAAGCCTTCCTTGATTTTATCCGTAGGGCCAAGCAACACAGCACCCACATTATCCTCTTCGAGGTTCATCACAATGGCCTTGATGCCGTTGTCGAACTCCAACAACTCGTTGGCTTCGGCATTGCGCAACCCATAGATACGGGCTACACCGTCACTGACTTGCAGTACCGTGCCAATCTCGTCCAACTGTACGCGGGTGTCAATCCCTTCCAGTTGCTTGCGGAGAATATCGGAGACTTCGCTTACTTTTATATTTTCAGACAACATCTTAGTATTTACTATTTTACAATTTACTATTTACTATTTGAAAGAACCCGAATCATATACTGTTTGACCTCTACAACTTACGCATCACAAGACTATTAAATAAGTAAATTGTAAATTGTCAAATCGTAAATCACACGATTCTTCTATTCTTATCAATGAACTGCTGTTTCACTTTCTTAAGCTGCGTAGCAATACTGGCATCCAGACGGAAGTCGTTGATGTCGAAGATAAAACCACCTTCAATGGAGGGATCCACTTCAGTCTGCAGCTCCATGCTGGCATGCAGCAGGGAGGAAGCACTGTCATGGATGCGCTCCCGCACTTCCTGACTGACGGGAACGGCTGTTATCAGCTTTCCTACACCGATATGCTTGTCTTTCCGGTACAAATCCAGA
>OHDI01000578.1_pt1 | contig 14496 bp, 11 predicted proteins | sample 1566981 | NCBI WGS metagenome assembly OHDI01 (sample SAMEA3879509, study PRJEB24766) | human gut metagenome | biome: human-associated habitat; feature: feces | place: USA | collected 1985/1987 | reverse complement strand
GTAGTAGATATCCACCGGCACTTCGATTTCGTCCAGCATCACCTTAACGCCATCTTCACCAGTAGGAAGCTTAGCAATCGTCAGCTCGCCAGTAGAAACGACCTTATAACCATTCGGGAAGTACTTGGGGGGGATCTCAGACACCTTAACAGTGGTCTTATCCTGTGCAACCTTGAGGTAATTCTGCTCACCCACGGTAGCACCCTTGCACATAAAGACAACCTTGACGTCCTTAGTCAGGACTTCTTCAGCAGAGCAACCGGCCAGCACACCAGCAGCAGCAACAGCCAGAGTGGCAACGCCTGCACCCTTCAGGAACTGACGACGAGAGATGTTAGACATAGTAATCAACCTCACAATCTTTCTTTCAAGCACGCCTTACACTCCGTGTAATGCGCTTTGCACCTCTATAATACCCTCTTCTGCCCCGGGTTGTCAAGTGCTTTGTAGAAGTATTCACTAAAAAATACAAGAAAAAAGAAAGAACTACTATTATTTTTTATGAATTACCCGCCGCTCCCGCCCAAAAAACGCGCCGCAGCCATTGCTGTGCACCGGTGCATCTGACCACCCGCCGCACCTACCGCCGGTTCACGCAAAAAGCTGTGCCGCAGGATGTGGTAAATGATATCGTACAGGCCGTGCGGCTGTCCTCCTGCGGGGCAAACCGGCAGGCGGTGCGTCTGGTGCTGGTGCAAAGCCCGGAGATGGTGGCCAAGGTACAGCCGCTGGTCAAATGGGCTGGCTATCTGCCGCCGGAGCAGGGCACGCCCAAGGCGGACGAGCTGCCCACCTTTTATGCAGCTGTGGTGCAGGATACCGCCATTCCCGGCGACCTTGCCACCGACACCGGCATTGCGCTGGCAAACATGACCCTTGCCGCATGGGACAAGGGCGTGGGCAGCTGCATCATGGGCGCGATCAATAAGCCCGCCTTGACCGCTCTGCTGGGCATTGAGGAGCCGCAGAAGCTGGCGTTTATGGTGGCCTTTGGTTACCCCACTCACAAAGCCCGCATCGTACCCATGACCGAGCAGACCGGTGTAAAGTACTATCTGGACGAAAACCGCGACTACTGTGTGCCCAAGCGCAGCGCAGAGGAGATCGCAAGAAGCCTGTAAAAGCCGGTTTATACTGCATATATTCATACATTTTCTCCGTTATTGCATAAATGTTTGCAAAATCGTTTCAATTTCACGGATTATTATGCACAAGTATTGACTTTTCGTTTTGTACAAACTATACTAAGTGCGTTCCCCGAAAGCGCGATGAATCGCATCCCATCGGGGCAAAGCAAACTATATTGCATAGATTGAGGAGTGTTTGAATATGAAAAAGATCTCTCGCCGCAGCTTCATGGCTGCCGCTGCTGTTTCCGTTGCTGCTCTGGCTCTGACCGCCTGCGGTGGTTCCGCAAGCTCTGCTGCTTCCTCTGTGGCAAGCTCTGCCGCTTCCTCCGAGGCTGTTTCTTCTGCCGCTGCCGCTGAGCTGACCACCGTGGAGGCCGGCAAGCTGACCATGGCTACCAACGCCGCCTTCCCTCCGTACGAGATGACCACCGATGCCGGCGAGTTTGAGGGCATCGACGTGGACACCGCCAAGGCCATTGCTGAGAAGCTGGGTCTGGAGCTGCAGATCGATGATATGGACTTTGACGCCGCACTGCTCAGCGTGCAGCAGGGCAAGGCCGACATCGTGATGGCAGGCGTTACCGTGACCGATGAGCGCAAGGCTGTGATGGACTTCTCCGACAGCTACGCCACCGGCATCCAGTCCATCATCGTGCCCGAGGGCTCCGACATTGCTTCTCCCGACGATCTGGCCGGTAAGAAGATCGGCACCCAGCGCGGCACCACCGGCTACATCTACTGCTCCGATGACTTCGGCGATGAGAATGTGGTTGCTTATGACGACGGTCTGACCGCTGTGCAGGCCCTGAACAATGGTCAGGTGGACGCTGTGGTCATCGACAACGCTCCCGCACAGGAGTTCGTGGCTGCCAACCCCGGCCTGAAGGTGCTGGATACCAGCTACGCCGAGGAGGATTACGCCATCGGCGTGGCAAAGGGTTCTGCTCTGGAGGACGCTGTCAACAAGGCTCTGGAGGAGCTGAAGGCTGACGGCACCCTGCAGGCCATCGTGGACAAGTACATCAACGCCAACTAAGCCGCGTGCCCTGTACCATTCCCGTACCCAAGGAGGCGCCCCGCTCCGGGGCACCTCTTTTTTTAGAAAAAAGTGGTTACAATTTATTGACAAACAGAAAGCGAGGATGTGAATGGCTGCGCAATACGAACTGCTCAAAGAGCTGCTGAACAGCGGCACAAAGCTAAGCTTTGGACAGGATTTCTTTTTTAAGTTTTATCAGGCCTTTCTGCTGAAGGACCGCTGGATGCAGTACATCAACGGTGTGGGCACCACCCTGCTGGTCACCGCACTGGCGCTGGCGCTGGGCGTGGTGCTGGGCAGCGTGGTGGCGCTGGTGCGCGTGACCCACGACCAGCAGCGCCCCGGCCACAAAAACGCGGTGCTGGGCTTTTTTAACGCGGTGTGTCAGGTGTACACCACCATCATCCGCGGCACGCCTATGATGGTGCAGCTGCTGATCATGAGCATGGTCATTTTTTCCAACAGCCGCAACTTTACCATGGTGGGTGCACTGACCTTGGGCATCAACTCCGGCGCGTATGTGTCCGAGATCATCCGCGGCGGCCTGATGGCTGTGGACCCCGGCCAGATGGAAGCCGGGCGCAGCCTTGGCCTGAACTACATGACCACCATGGTGGTCATCATCATCCCGCAGGCCATCCGTGCGGTGCTGCCTGCACTGGGCAACGAGTTTATCGTCCTGCTCAAGGATACCTCCCTGATCACCACCATCGGCGGCAAGGAGCTGCTGTATGCTGCACAGGGCATTATGAACCGTACCTACGAAGCCATGTTCCCCCTGCTGGGCGTTGCACTGATCTACCTGATCCTTGTTATGCTGTTTACATGGCTGCTGAGCAAGTTTGAGAGGAGGCTGGCACAAAGTGACCGATAAGATTTTGGAAGTACACGGCCTGACCAAGACCTATGGCGGCGTAAAGAAGCGCGGCGCAAAAAAGGCCGACCCCACACTGGACGTGCTGAAGGGCATCGACCTTGATATCTACCGCGGCGACGTGGTTTGCCTGATCGGCCCTTCCGGCTGCGGCAAATCCACCTTTCTGCGCTGCCTGAACCGGCTGGAGACCCCCTCCTCCGGCTCTATCAAGTTTGAAGGCGTGGAGGTGGACGAAGCGCACATCGACCCCGTGCGCCAGAAGATGGGCATGGTGTTCCAGCACTTCAACCTGTTCCCCCACCTGACCGTGAAAAAGAACCTTGAGCTGGCACCTACCCTGCTGAAGCTGAAGGACAAAGAGGCCATCTCTGCCCGCGCAGACGAGCTGCTGGCCCGCGTAGGTCTGGCCGACAAGGCCAACGCCTACCCCAAGAGCCTGTCCGGTGGTCAGCAGCAGCGCATCGCCATTGCCCGTGCGCTGGCCATGGACCCGGACGTGATTTTGTTCGACGAGCCGACCAGCGCCCTTGACCCCGAGATGGTGGGCGAGGTGCTGGAACTGATGAAGGAACTGGCACACACCGGCATCACCATGCTGGTGGTCACCCACGAGATGGGCTTTGCCCGCGAGGTGTCCAACCGGGTCATCTTCATCGACGATGGCAAAATTCAGGAGGACGAGCCGCCGCAGGAACTGTTCACGAACCCCAAGCACCCCCGCCTGAAAACCTTCCTCTCCAAGATGCTGTAATAATATAAAAAATTCAAGCCCGGAAGGTCGGTAGACCTTCCGGGCTTGTTTCATTAAAAATAGCGCTGCGGCTCAAAGCTCTGCCAGAATGGCATCGCCCATGGCGGTGCAGCCAAGGCAGGTGCAGCCATCGCTCATGTTGTCGGCGGTGCGCAGACCCTTGTCCAGCACACGGCTCACAGCGTTCTCAATGGCATCGGCTTCCGCTGCCATGCCAAAGGAGTACCGCAGCATCATGGCAGCAGACAGGATGCAGGCGGTTGGGTTTACGATGTCCTTGCCTGCAATGTCCGGGGCAGAGCCGTGGATGGGCTCGTACAGGCCCCGGGTGCCGTCACCAAGACTGGAGGACGGGATCATACCGATGGAACCTGTGATCATAGAAGCCTCGTCCGACAGGATGTCGCCGAACATATTCTCGGTGACGATCACGTCAAACTGCGCAGGGTTCTTCACGATCTGCATAGCGCAGTTGTCCACGAACATCTCGCTGTACTCCACATCCGGGTACTCGGCCTGCAGCCGGTGCATCACAGTGCGCCACAGGCGGCTGGTGTCCAGCACATTGGCCTTGTCCACGCAGCACAGCTTTTTGCGGCGCTTGCGGGCGGTCTCGAAGCCGATGCGGCCAATGCGCTCGATCTCGTGCTCCGCATAGGGCATGGTGTCCACGGCCTGCTTTTCGCCGTTTTCCAGCGTATGGGTCTGGTGCTGGCCGAAGTACACGCCGCCGATCAGCTCCCGCACAATGATAAAGTCAATGCCCTGTGCCACGATCTCGGGCTTTAAGGGGCTGGCAGGTGCCAGCTGCGGCCAGATCTTAGCCGGGCGGTTGTTGGCGTACAGCCCCATGCCGGCGCGCAGCCGCAGCAGGCCTTTTTCCGGCCGCTGCTCCCCGGGCAGGCCCTCCCACTTGGGGCCGCCCACCGCGCCCAGCAGCACGCTGTCGGCGGCAAGGCACTTATCCAGCTCGTGCTGGGGCAGCGGGTCGCCGTATTTATCAATGGCCTCGCCGCCCATGGCGGCAGCGGTGTAGTGGAAGGTATGGCCGTACTTTTCAGCCACCTTATCCAGCACCCGGAGGGTCTGCTTTACGATCTCCGGGCTGGAGCAATCGCCCCAGATGACAGCAATATTTTTTTCCATGAGGTACTCCTTTTACAATAATTAGCAGCGCCTGCAAACCACCCCTTCCGTCACGGCTTACGCCGTGCCACCTTCCCCAAGGGGACGGCTTTTCGCGGTAGTGGGAAAGTTTGCGGCATTGCTGTAAGGCGCCCCCTTGGGGGAGCTGCCGAACGAAGTGAGGCTGAGGGGGCTTATTTCTGGATTGCCTTCATCAGGCCACCGGCAGAGATGATGTTCTGGATAAAGGGCGGGAAGGGCTCGGCGTGGAACACCTTGCCGTTGGTCTCGTCGGTGATGACGCCGGTGTCAAAATCTACCTGAACGGTGTCCCCTGCTTCAATGGCGTCCACAGCCTCCGGGCATTCCATGATGGGCAGGCCGATGTTGATGCTGTTGCGGTAGAAGATACGGGCAAAGCTTTTGGCAATAACCACCGCAATGCCGGCAGTCTTGATGCACAGGGGTGCGTGCTCGCGGGAGGAGCCGCAGCCAAAGTTCCAGCCGCCCACCATGATATCGCCGGGCTGCACCCGGTTCACAAAGTCCTTGTCGATATCCTCCATGCAGTGGCTGGCAAGCTCCTTGGCGTCCTGCGTGTTCAGGTGGCGTGCCGGGATGATGACATCGGTATCCACGTTATCCGGGTATTTGAAAACAGAACCTCTTGCGTTCATGCTCATGCTCCTTTCGGGTCAGACCGTGCGCGGGTCGGTGATGTAGCCGGTCAGGGCGCTGGCGGCGGCGGTGGCGGGAGAAGCTAGATAGACCTCACTGTCCACATGACCCATGCGTCCCACAAAGTTGCGGTTGGTGGTGGAAACGCAGCGCTCGCCCGCTGCCAGAATGCCCATGTAGCCGCCCAGACAGGGGCCGCAGGTGGGGGTGGATACGATGCAGCCCGCATCGATAAAGGCGGTAGTCCAGCCCCGCAGGATGCACTCCTTATAAACAGCCATGGTGGCGGGGATGATGATGCCGCGCACGCCCTTGGCGATGTGCTTGCCCTTGAGGATGTTGTAGGCGGCTTCCATGTCCTCCAGACGGCCGTTGGTGCAGCTGCCGATGACCACCTGATCGATCTTGATGTCCTTGCCCTCGCTGGCAACATGGGTATTCTCGGGCAGGTGGGGGTAGCTGACGGTGGGCTCCAGTGCGCTGAGGTCGATCTCGATGGTCTTTTCATACACGGCATCGGGGTCAGCTTCGTAGAACACCGGCGGGCGCTGGCTGCGGCCTGCAAGATAAGCCTTGGTCACCTCGTCCACCGGGAAGATGCCGTTCTTGGCACCGGCCTCAATCGCCATATTGCAGATGCACAGGCGGTCGTCCATGGTAAGGCCTGCCACGCCCGGGCCGGTGAACTCCATAGACTTATACAGTGCGCCGTCCACACCGATCATGCCGATGATATGCAAAATCAGGTCCTTGCCGGACACCCGGGGGTTAAACTTGCCGGTAAGCACGAACTTGATGGCAGAGGGCACCTTGAACCATGCCATGCCGGTAGCCATGCCAGCGGCCATATCGGTAGAGCCTACACCGGTGGAGAAGGCACCCAGCGCACCATAGGTGCAGGTGTGGCTGTCCGCGCCGATCACGCAGTCACCGGCAGTGACGATGCCTTTTTCCGGCAGCAGCGCGTGCTCAATGCCCATCTGACCGACATCGTAGAAGTTGAGGATATCGTACTTATTGGCGAACTCTCGGCACTGCTTGGACTGGGTAGCGCTCTTGATATCCTTATTGGGTACAAAGTGATCCAGCACGATAGCGATATGCTCTTTATCAAACACGCGGTTAAAACCGGCGCGTTCAAACTCGTTGATGGCCACCGGGGTGGTGATATCGTTGCCCAGCACAATGTCCAACTTTGCGTTGATCAGCTGGCCTGCCTTGACCTCCGGCAGTCCGGCGTGTGCGGCAAGGATCTTCTGCGTCAGGGTCATTCCCATGGTAGTTTTCTCCTTTTTATCGATTGTTGATTGCGCTGACAAGGGCGCGGATACCGGCCACGATAATGTCGGTGTCGGTACCGGCACCCCATGTGACCGTGTTGTCTCCCCAGACAAGCCCCACATAGGAGGCTGCGCGGGAGGTGGAGCCCTCGTCCAGACTGTGCTCAGAGTAGTTTTCCAGATGGAAGTCCATGCCGGTGGCGCTCTGGATGGCGTTGGCTACGGCATCCAGACGGCCGTTGCCCACCGAGGTGACCACCTTGCGCTGGCCGTTCAGCTCCAGCGTGACTGTGGCGGTAATGCCGTTTACCTGCGCAAAGTGGGCTTCCACCACATTCAGCGGCTTTGCACGGTTGAGGTAGGTATCCTCGAAGATGTGCAGCACCTCGGCAGCGCTCAGCTCCTTGTGGCTGTGGTCGGACACGCTCTTGACCTTGTAGCCCAGCGCCTCCCGCATCTTGGGGGACAGATTGTAGCCGTAGTTCTGTTCCAGTACAAAACCGATGCCGCCCTTGCCGCTTTGGCTGTTGATGCGGATAACGTCGGCATCGTAGGTGCGGCCGATGTCGTGGGGGTCCACCGGGATGTAGGGACAGGTCCAGCGGTGTTCGCCGGTCTGCTTGCGGTACGCCATGCCCTTGGCAATGGCGTCCTGATGGCTACCGGAGAAGGCGGCAAACACCAGCTGCCCGGCGTAGGGGGTGCGCTCGTAGATGTGCATCCGGGTCACCCGCTCGTAGGTGGCGCAGATGTCCGGCATATCGGAGAAGTCCAGCTTGGGGTCCACGCCCTGGGTGTAGAGGTTGAGGGCCAGGGTCACCATGTCCACGTTGCCGGTGCGCTCGCCGTTGCCGAACAGCGTTCCCTCGATACGGTCGCCGCCGGCAAGGAGTCCCAGCTCACTGTCCGCCACAGCGCAGCCACGGTCGTTGTGGGGATGCAGGGAAATGACCACGTTTTCACGCCGGTACAGATTGTCGTTCATATACTCGATCTGGTTCGCATACACGTGAGGCATGGAGTGGGAAACGGTGACCGGCAGATTGATGATGACCGGATCTTCCGGTGTCGGCTCCCAGATCTTCAATACGGCATTGCAGATCTCCAGGGCAAATTCCGGCTCTGTGCCGGTGAAGCTCTCCGGCGAATACTCAAAGCGGAAGTGACCCTCGGTCTTTGCCCGGTATTCCTTGCAGAGATTTGCGCCCAGCTCCGCCAGCTTGATGATGTCTTCCTTGCTCTTCTTAAACACCTGTTCCCGCTGTGCCACAGAGGTGGAATTATAGAGGTGTACGATGGCGTGCTTTGCGCCTTTCAGCGCCTCAAAGGTCTTTGCGATAATGTGTTCCCGTGCCTGGGTCAGCACCTGGATGGTTACATCGTCCGGGATCATATCGTTCTCGATCAGCGTCCGGCAGAACTCATACTCCGTCTCCGACGCAGCCGGAAAGCCGATCTCAATTTCCTTAAAGCCGATCTTCACCAGATAACGGAAAAACTCCAGCTTTTCTTCCAGGTTCATGGGTGTGATAAGTGCCTGGTTGCCGTCCCGCAGGTCAACGCTGCACCAGACCGGTGCTTTTTCGATCATGGTCTTGGATGCCCAGCGCATGGGCGGATTCTTTACCGGAAAAAACTGCGGTGCGTACTGTTCTACGTTTTTCATAAGATACATTCCTTTCCTGTTTGTGTGATCTGCGGCTGTTCTGTCTACAAAAAAAGCCCCTTCCATACAGACAACCTATCTGTACAAAAGAGACGAAGATCCATATTCTCCGTGGTACCACTCTTTTTGACGCAGCTGATGCGCCCGCTCATCACATCTGACAATGTGTACTCCGGTAACGGGGAGTGTCCGGCACAGCCTACTGACACGGGACAGCGCCCGTATGTTCCGCCTGCGGCTCAAGGACCAGTTATCCTGAACGCCCTGCTGCCGGCTCACACCTGCCGCCGGCTCTCTGAAACACAGTCTGCGTTCTCTTATCTTCCTGTCAAAGCCTTTTTCTTCATGATACACCAGCGCCGTTCTCCGGCACTGTGATTATTTTCATTATAGCATTCTCCCCTTTGTTTGTCAAGCAATTTTGCGAAATTTCTTTCGATTTCACCAAAACCGCCGGTTTTTTCTTTGTATCCTGTCAATTTATTGAACAAAATGTATCTAAAATGTAAAAATAAAAGGCAGCTACTTGCAATTGCGAAAACATAGTGCTATACTAAACACATACGAATCACAGCGGCGGTGTATCTGCACCGTCATGCGGCAGGGTTCGCAGGGATTTTTTTGGAAAAGGAGTGTACGGCGATGTACAGCGACGCTATGTGCCGGTTGGCAGCACGAGTGATTATCGTGGAACTAGGCGCTCGAGTCATTTTGACCCGAAGCGGAATTTGTGCTGCACACACCGGTGTTCCAAAGAAAAGTGCGAACGGCTGTTATTCTGCCGCAACGCTTGCATGAAGATTGGAAGCTTTCGGTACTTGCAGCCGAGGGCTTTTTTTGTAGGCACAGCTGCCGGACAGGAGCGGCGGCGGTGCGGTTCTTTATGAAAAGCGTGCCGGGCGGCATACGTTTCGGGTCTGTCCCGTATCTCCCTGTATCTATTGTATCTTATATAATCTGAAATTCAAAAATAAAAGGTGAAAGTAACATGAAGTTGAAAGGCGCACAAATCATCGTAGAGACCCTGATCGAACAGGGCGCATCTACGGTATTCGGTTATCCGGGCGGCCAGGTCATCGACATCTATGATGCCCTGTATCTGGCACAGGACCGGATCCACCACATCATCACAGCACACGAGCAGGGCGCAGCACACGCTGCGGACGGCTATGCACGTGCCACCGGTGAGGTCGGCGTAGTCATCGCCACCTCCGGTCCGGGTGCGACCAACCTGGTCACCGGTATCGCTACCGCATATCTGGACTCCGTTCCCCTGGTTGCCATCACCGGCAACGTGCCGAACTCTCTGATCGGACGGGACAGCTTCCAGGAAGTGGACATCACCGGCGTGACCATGCCCATCACCAAGCACAATTTCCTGGTAAAGCGTGTGGAAGATCTGGCGGACACCATCCGTGAGGCATTCCGTATCGCAAAGTCCGGCAGACCCGGACCTGTCCTGGTGGATATCCCCAAGGATGTACAGAACGCACTGTATGAATACACCGCACAGGCACCGGCTGCAAAGAATCCGGTTCCGGCAGCAAACGAGAGCGAGATCGAAAAGGCTGCGGAAATGATCCTGGCTGCGGAAAAGCCTTACATCTACATCGGCGGCGGTGCGATCACCGACAACGCCGGCGCAGAGGTTCTGGCACTGGCAGAAAAGATCGACGCACCTATCGGCTGCACCATGATGGGCATTTCCGCCGTTCCCACCTCCAATCCCCGCTGGCTGGGCATGGAGGGTATGCACGGTCACTATGCCTCTTCTATCGCACAGAATGAGGCAGATCTCATCATCACCGCCGGCGCACGCTTCAGCGACAGAGGCACCGGCAACACCGCAAAGTATGCACGGAACGCCAAGATCATCCACATCGACATCGACGCATCCGAGCTTTGCAAGAACATCAGCGTGGAGCTGGGCATTGCCGGCTCGATGAAGGAGATCCTGACCCGTCTGATGGACAAGCTGCCCCAGCAGACCCACCCGGACTGGATGGCTCGTGTGGCAGAACTCCAGGCAGAGACTGCCAAGCTGGAGGCACAGGATCCGGACGAGCTGACACCGTTCACCGCCATCGACCAGATCGCTGCCGTGGCAGACAAGGACACTATCGTGGCAACAGACGTGGGACAGCACCAGATGTGGGTGGCACAGCACTACCCCTTCGAGACACCCCGCACCTTTATTTCCAGCGGCGGTCTTGGAACTATGGGCTTTGGTCTGGGCGCAGCCATCGGCGCTGCAACTGCCACCGGCAGAAAGACCGTTCTGGTCACCGGCGACGGCAGCTTTGGCATGAATCTGAACGAACTGGCTACCGCAGTCACCAACCAGACCCCGGTCGTTGTCTTTATCATGAACAACGGCGTTCTGGGCATGGTACGCCAGTGGCAGACCCTGTTCTTCGACAAGCACTATTCCAACACCACCCTGGAGCGCAAGACCGACTTCGTCAAGCTGGCTGAGGCATTCGGTATGCCGGGCTATCGTGCCATGAACATGGCGGAGCTGAAGGAAGTCCTGCCCAAGGCATTCGCAGAAAACGGTCCGGTCCTGGTGGATTGTGCCATCGACTGCGACGCATTCGTACTGCCCATGCTGCCGCCGGGCGGCTGCATCGACGATATCATCGTTGATATTTCTGCAATGTAAAGGGGTGTGCCATCATGGATAGAATCGAACGCTTTGTTATTTCCGTCCTCGTTGCAAACCATTCCGGTGTGCTGTCCCGTGTTTCCGGGATGTTCACCAGACGAGGATTCAATATTGATACACTGACTGTGGGCGAGACCGAATCGCCGGAATTCTCCCGCATCACCATCTCCACCCACTGCGACCGCAGCATCTGCAACCAGATCGTCAAGCAGCTGGAAAAGATGTACGATGTCAAGACCGTAAAGGTCATGAAACGGGATCAGACCGTCATCCGTGAACTGCTGCTCATCAAGATCAACAATGTAGCAGACAAGCGGCAGGACATCATGTCCGTAGTCGATGTCTTTCGTGCAAAGATCACCGACTATTCCCCGGAGGCACTGGTCATCGAAATCCGTGGCGAGTCCTCTAAGATCAACGCTTTTATTGAGCTTCTGGAACCCTATGGCATCATGGAAATGTGCCGCACCGGTCTGGTCGCTCTTGAAAGAGGCGGCTCATGCCTGAAAGATGCGTGAGCAGCCGTATATAAATGGATCAGCAGACTGCACGGAAAACCGGCGGTACTGCGCCAGAAATGCACAGGAATGTCATTTCTGAAACCCAAATTTATTCAAAGGAGTCTTTCACAATGGATCATGTTGCAAAGGTATTTTATCAGGAAGATTGTGACCTGTCTCTGCTGTATGGCAAGACCATCGCTGTTATCGGCTACGGCAGCCAGGGCCACGCACACGCACTGAATGCCAAGGAATCTCTGGGCGATAAGGCCAGAGTAATCATCGGTCTGTACGAGGGCAGCAAGTCCTGGGCAAAGGCTGAGGCACAGGGCTTCGAAGTATTCACCGCAGCAGAGGCTGCAAAGCAGGCTGACATCATCATGATTCTGATCAATGATGAAAAGCAGGCAGCAATGTACAAGAAGGACATTGCACCGAACCTGGAACCGGGCAATATGCTGATGTTCGCTCACGGTTTCGCAATCCACTTCGGTCAGATCATTCCGCCGGCAGATGTTGACGTTACCATGATCGCTCCGAAGGGACCGGGACACACCGTTCGTTCGGAATATCAGGCAGGCAAGGGCGTTCCGTGCCTGGTTGCTGTACAGCAGGATGCTACCGGCAAGGCACAGGATCTGGCACTGGCTTATGGTCTGGCAATCGGCGGCGCAAGAGCCGGCGTTCTGGAAACCACATTCCGCACCGAGACTGAGACCGACCTGTTCGGTGAACAGGCTGTTCTGTGCGGCGGTGTCTGCGCTCTGATGCAGGCTGGTTTCGAGACACTGTGCGAGGCTGGCTATGACCCGAGAAACGCTTACTTCGAGTGCATCCACGAGATGAAGCTGATCGTAGACCTGATCTACCAGAGCGGTTTCGCAGGTATGCGTTACTCCATCTCCAACACAGCTGAATACGGCGACTACATCACCGGTCCGAAGCTGATCACCGAAGAGACCAAGAAGACCATGAAGCAGATCCTGAAGAACATCCAGGATGGTTCTTTCGCAAAGGAATTCCTGCTGGATATGAGCGAGGCAGGCGGCCAGGCACACTTCCGTGCTATGCGTAAGCTGGCATCTGAGCATCCGTCTGAAAAGGTCGGCGAAGAGATCCGTAAGCTGTACAGCTGGAACGGCGAAGACAAGCTGATCAACAACTAATCTGGTTACAGCAATCCCCCATTTCTGAATTGATGGGATACGCAGGATAAAACTATAGCGCAGAAACTGCTTTCCTGACACAATATCGGGAAAGCAGTTTTTGGCTACACATAAGCGCCTGCTTTGTATCTGAGATCCATTGTGACACACGGAAAAGCAATTTTTCCGAAATTATATGAGGTGAAAAAAATGAGCGGTAATTTTTACTGTGAGGGTGTGGACAAAGCACCCCAGCGTTCCCTGTTCCACGCACTGGGAATGACCAAGGAAGAGATGGAGCGTCCGCTGGTCGGCATTGTCTCCTCCTACAACGAGATCGTACCGGGACACATGAACATCGACAAGATCGTCGATGCCGTTAAGATGGGCGTTGCCATGGCTGGCGGTACACCGGTGGTTTTCCCGGCGATCGCAGTCTGTGACGGCATCGCCATGGGACACAAGGGCATGAAGTATTCCCTGGTGACCCGTGATCTGATCGCAGATTCCACCGAGTGCATGGCGCTGGCGCATCACTTTGATGCCCTGGTCATGATCCCGAACTGTGACAAGAACGTCCCCGGTCTGCTGATGGCTGCCGCAAGAGTGAACGTGCCGACGGTATTCGTCAGCGGCGGTCCGATGCTTGCCGGTCATGTCAAAGGCAAAAAGACCAGCCTGTCCAGTATGTTTGAGGCTGTCGGCTCTTACGCTGCCGGCAAATTCACCATGGAGGACGTGGAAGAGTTCGAGAACAACGCCTGCCCCACCTGCGGTTCCTGCTCCGGTATGTACACCGCAAACTCCATGAACTGTCTGACCGAAGTCCTGGGCATGGGTCTCAAGGGCAACGGCACCATCCCGGCAGTATACTCCGAGCGCATCAAGCTGGCAAAGCAGGCTGGCATGGCAGTTATGGATATGTACCGGAAGAACATCCGTCCCCGTGACATCATGACCGCAGACGCTTTCGAAAATGCACTGACCGCAGACATGGCGCTGGGCTGCTCCACCAACAGTATGCTCCACCTGCCGGCAATTGCCAACGAATGCGGCATCAAGATCGACCTGGATATGGTCAACAAGATCAGCGCACGCACCCCGAACATCTGCCACCTGGCTCCGGCAGGCCACGCATATATGGAGGATCTGAACGAGGCAGGCGGCGTGTATGCGGTTATGAATGAGCTGTCCAAGAAGAACCTTCTGAATCTGGACTGCATGACCGTAACCGGCAAGACCGTTGGCGAGAATATCAAGGGCTGTGTCAACAAGAATCCGGAGGTTATCCGACCGATCGACAATCCGTACAGCCAGACTGGCGGTATTGCGATCCTGAAAGGAAACCTGGCACCGGATACAGGCGTTGTAAAACGTTCTGCCGTTGCACCGGAGATGCTGGTACATCAGGGACCAGCGCGTGTATTTGACTGTGAGGAAGATGCAATCGCAGCTATCAAAGGCGGTAAGATCGTTGAGGGTGACGTTGTTGTTATCCGTTACGAAGGTCCAAAGGGCGGACCGGGTATGAGAGAAATGCTTTCTCCTACATCTGCAATCTGCGGTATGGGACTTGATAAGGACGTTGCTCTTATTACAGACGGACGTTTCTCAGGCGCTACAAGAGGTGCGGCTATCGG
>OHDI01000575.1_pt1 | contig 14550 bp, 17 predicted proteins | sample 1566981 | NCBI WGS metagenome assembly OHDI01 (sample SAMEA3879509, study PRJEB24766) | human gut metagenome | biome: human-associated habitat; feature: feces | place: USA | collected 1985/1987 | reverse complement strand
CTTTCTATTTGGACAGAACCGATTTTTTCAGTAGTATAAATACAAGCCAGCGCTCTCCGTAATTCTGGCCTACAACGGATTTACGGGAGCGGACAGATGTTGCGGCAACATACTCCAATTTTCATTATACCAACGAAAAATAAAAATGCCCCACCCGAAAGGGTAGTTCTTCGGGTGAGACGTTTTTCGCGGCGATTTAATCAATAGTATTTCGTTTCGTAAATGCGCGTGATTTCCTGCAGATTGTCAGAAACCTCATGGATCGAACCATTTACGCGAATGCAATACCGCGCCCACGTTGTGCCGTTGTCATACAGCTCGACCAAGCCATAGCTGACACGTTTGCATTTCAGTACCATACGACATCACCTCCCTCGTTCCAGCGTAAAAACAATGCTCCTATTTAAACATAACGAACATCAGTGGCATGACTTGTTTCCTAATATTTCGGCAAAATCAGTCTTTTTTCCACAACCTCAGATACAAGCTGGACTGTACTATGGAAGCCTGTTTTTTGCAGGATATTCCGAATATGATATTTGACGGTATTAACGGACATACAGAGTGTATCCGAAATCTCCTCATATTTCATCCCCTGCGCCATGGTCCGTATCACATCCAGCTCCCGGTCCGTAAATTCATCACTTTTTGCCAGGCCGATGCGAAGGGCCGGTGTTTCTTCCGGCCATACGGATTCTCCGTTCAACGTTCTTCTGCAAATGTCGATCAAATCCACGGTGCCGTATTCCTTATACCAAAAGCTGTCACAGTTCGCAGCCTTTGCTTTTTGCTGGAAGGAATATTCCGGCATAGAGGTCATGATGATAATCTTTATTTCCGGATATTTTATTTTAATCCTCGCCGCCGCATCCAGTCCGGATTCGTCATCTGCGGTACATACATCCATCAGAATCAAATCAATTTTCCCCCTCATGCAGAGGATTTCTGCGTTAGCTGCATTCTCGATCGAGGCAAGCACCAGAAAATCCTGCTCCATTTCCAGTTGCCGTTCAAAGGCGGAACGGGAGATCCGTGAATCCTCAACAATTAAAATATGATACATATCACCCCTCCTTTGGCAGTGTAAGAATCAGCTTAACACCATTTTCACAGACAGTCTGCATCCTTGCCCCGTTCTGCTCCAGTCGCGTCCGAAGGGTTCCCAACCCTACCCCTTCCCGGATCCTTCTGGCATTTGACTGCCCATTGTCGCATATTGTCACCTGATAGCTACCCTGATCCTGCCGGATCCTTACATATAAATGGTCCGCACCGGCATGGCGCACCGCATTGGTCAGGGCTTCGCGGATGGCAGCGAACAAGAGCAGACGAGGTTGCCGTTCCACCGGCTGCTTTCCGTCTAAAACTACTTTACAGCCAATCAGTTCCGCAACGTGGAGGATCTCTGCCTCCGCGGAAGAATCGTTTTTATTTTTTACGGCGGAGAGGTCACTCATGCTGCTGATGGCATACTCCCACTCCTCACAAAGCGCCTGTGCTTCCTGCTGGCTCAATACAAGGCCGCGGGCGTTTGCCTCCAAATAATTCTTCGTTGCGATCAGGCAGCGTCCAAAATTATCGTGAATTCGGATCTTGGCATGAAGACGCTCCTTTTCTTCGTTGGTTTTGGCAATATTATTCAGCAGCACCCTCTGCCGTTCATGATAGGCACGGGTACGTTGGTTCATTTCATACAGCTTCCGGCTATATTCGTAGAGCTGCGTAATATTTTCAGCGGTGTATTGATACATAGCAATGCCGCCAATTTCAAGCTCTGCCCGTTGGAATTGCCAGACGGTTTTGTCCTCCAGCTCAAAGATCGGTGGTATTTCTGCGTTGGAAAGGTAGTTCGTTTCCCCATCTTCCGCATAGGAAAACCACTCCAGTCTTACGCCGTTTTGAACAGGCTCCCTGCTGTTTAACCACTGCCAGGTCTGTTCGGCATTCAAAATGGTCTGTCCGGTCAGGGCATGACATACTCGATTCATCGTGGGATTTGCCAGAATAGTCATGCCATTGGGATAGGCAAAGCATATCCCATCCGGATAGCTGTTGATGGCTTCTCGGATCAGCCCTGCCATTTTGTGTTTCTTCAAAGTCTTTATCATGATCAACTCTCCCGGCCATGTTGCCTCAACCGATTACCTCGTTCTCATTTCCTCTTCCAGAGAAAACAGATAAGCACCGGGTTTTTCCTCAACAAAAAAACGATAGGGTAGCCCCGAATGCTCCGGAACCCTGCGAAATTTTCCGTCCCGGCCCTGAACCAGGTAGGAAACACGTATCGGATCTACCACGATGTCAAGCTTCCGAAGATCAAAATCTTCATGTTCAATCAGTATTTCCAGCTGATCGAAAGCGCAGATCCAGAATTCCGCAGAATGCAGAGCGTCTCCGTACCAAGTCAATTCGGAAATCGCTCCCAGCTGCCGAAGAGCAAACACCATGTCCTGAAAGCACAGGCGAATATCCTCTGCAGGAATACTCCCACATTCCTGCTCGATCAGACGCAGGTTGCAGCGGCGCTTGACATAGGTTCCGATCACAAACAGGATGCGGTAGAACTGCAGATTGTCCGTACACATCCGGCACTTCTTGGCAATTTCCCGCATCATCACCAGCTGAGAAACCACTTCCTCGGAGAGCAGACTGTATATCTGGTTTTGTACCGTGACCTTCGTTTCCTCCGTTCTGACCCGGATCTCCTCCTGCAGCAACATCCCCTCATGCGACAGCTCGCTCTCTGCATTTTTCATCATAGAGATAACCTCCTGCAGCTGCCGGATGTCTTTCCGCCAGACAAAACAGGTGCCTCCGTTCTCATGCAGGATAAGCTCCTTGTCAGGGAAAACCAGCTTCTTCTCCTGTTTCAGCTGTTCAAACAGACTGCCGGTCAGGCTATCCGCATTCTGGGAACACAGAATTTGGCGGCCGTTTTCATCGGTGATCTGCATTCCTACGGTAGCATATTCAAAAATACCGGTATACTCCATATTAACCGGAACAAGGCTGGTTAAAATATAAAGTTCCCATGATAAAACTTCCAGATAATAGATTCCCGCAAAAAACTCAATGATTTCAGGAGTTCTATAGAACGAAGAAATCAGATATGGGATCATGTAAATGGCTAAGAGAGACACCTGCGCAAGGGGCAGGAATCTGCTGAGGGTATACTGTTTCGGGCTGATTTTGTTTCTCTGATAAATGACAATCGCTCTCATCAGGATCAACAGGACAGCCATCGCACAGATCAAATACAGGCCAATACCCGGATGAAAAAAAATGTTGGGCTCTGTTTCCTCCGGCAAAATACGAAATACAAAATGGTGCTTTGCATCGGTGAGGAGCAAAGCGGTCAGAAAAAGTACAGGAAGGGAAATCCAATACCACTTTTTCGGCAGCTGATAGTTCTCACCCTGTCCCAGACCCAGCGAAGCAAAAAAGCCCATAAGGAAAATAGGCAGGAGAGTAGCACTCACAAAGTACCCTGAGAGCCTTAGCAACGGAAGATTTTCCTGCAGGAAGGTATCCTGCACGAAACGAATCGTGAGGCCCATCCACATCAGCACCGCCTCACCAAGCAGAAATCGGTAAATGGTTCTTTGTGTCACTCGGGATCGAAGGGAAAGTACCCAGACAACGATCAAAAAAACATAGCCTGCGTAGACAATATAATGTCTAATTCGCAAATCCGGGATGTATTGCATACTGGCCTGACGATAAGCGGAAAGAAACAGCAGAATGAAAAATGCCAGCAGTTGAAAGACTATGGCCTTTTTTCTTTCCTTCATGCAATCCACCTCCCCATGTGGTCATATTGTTCATTATTTGTCATTTTCGTGGTACGATATGAGATCGAACCGGCCCGTAAAAACGCCATCAGGCCCTGCTGTAGCAAACCTGTCCTGTAACTTCAACCTGCATTCATCATATACGAACAATGGTCCTCCCATAGGAAGATAATTTCGAATGCTTTTCTGTGTTTTCATTATATCAAAGAATGCAACAACATGCCCCACACAAAAGTGTAGTTTTTGCAGGATTCTGAAAAGGGGATCAGCCCGTAATATCAATGAAGAAATAGAGGACTCTCTACTTGCATACCATTTGCTCGACCTATAAGTTTGAACTTTGTATAAAAACTGAGTTTCGTTTGATTCTTCTCAAAAAGAAAGGGAACAGTCAAAAACCACATTGAATACATTTGCATGTTCAGTTTAGCACATTTCTATTTGCTCGAAAACATTATATTCAATTATCCCATATGGCACAAAGCTGTGATGCAAGAATTTAGGGCAACACCGCACAAATGATGGAATTCTCTGAAAGTACGCGATGTGCATCTAAATAACCCTGCAAAAGTAATTCTCTATGGTAAGGGGAGGAAATTACGTGAAGTACCGATATTACCAAATATCGCACTTCATTTACAACAGTATCTTGCGGAACATAAGCTGCATCCCTGGAAAAGCTGGACAGGCATCTATTTGTCTACCGACAGGGAAATCCGCTCACCCGTGCAGGAGCGGCCTATATTTTGGATAAGTATGTGAAGATGGCTGAACTGGACACCCATATTTCTTCCCATTTATTGAGGCACACAAAAGCCATGCACTTGCTTGAAGCAGGTATTAACATCTTTTACATAAAGGATCTCCTTGGGCATGAAGATATTTCCACTGTGGAAATTTATGCCAAGGCCAGCATTGAAACTCAGCGGTGTGCGCTGGAAAAGCATTTTTTGGTCATGCCCCCGGCAACTCCATCTTGGATAACAAACACCGATACCCTGGAATGGCTGAAATCTCTTGGCAAGTAATTTTTATGTAAAGAAAAAGCAGGGAAACTCCTTGAAAACCAAGTGGGTTTGCCCTGCTTCTTTGCATAATATCTTTCTTTACATAAGGAATTTTATGCCCTTAAGGACATAAGATGCCGTAGCCCAAGATTTCGTAGTATCCCACAGGATACTGCCTCTGCCGACAGCTATCTCCGGAATTGCCCTCCACGGTATAAACAATGCCGTTTTCGCACTTTTCCACGATACCCACATGGTCGGCTTGCCCATCCTGCGGCCCGGAGGAACCACCGGGATTGTCCCAATCAAAGAAGATAATCATGCCCGGTGTCGGCTCAATGCTGTTATCGGCCCATTGCCCACGGTCTTTGAACCACTGGACGCCGTTGATACAGCCTGCAAATTTCGGAATCACACCAGTGTCGATGTAGCCGCACTCGTTGGCACACCAGCTCACGAAGCAGGCGCACCATTCCACACGGGAACTGAACCCATACCATGACCAATATGGCTGACCGCCGATATTGCCTACCTGGGACAGTGCCACGGCCACAATCGCATCGTCGCTGACGCCGATCCCATACAGCACCGCCGCCCACAGAGAATTGTTTTCGTCCGCCAGAAGCTCGGCAAGCTGCGCCCTCTGGTCTGCGGTGAAGCCAAGCTGTTCCGCCATTTCTTCTGCGGTTTTATGGCTGACCGTGATGTACAGCGTAGTTCGGGTGACGGTGGTGGAAGTTTCCACGATATTGCCATGTCCATCGTCCGTTTCTTCGATGACAGTTTCCGAGTTGGTTTCCGTCCGGGAAGAAATCTCGTTCATCTGCCAGAAGATGTCCTTCAGGATCGCCTTGCGGGAATCGTCCACGGTGGCCACATCCATCGCATTGTCCGGGTCAGTGGTGGTTTTTACCGCATAAACAGACAGTACCTCCGGCCAGACAGCGCGGGAGCCGGACATTTCCAGCACATCATAGGTGATGTTGTCCTTGATGGTATCAAGCTGGTTTTCGTAATCCTCATTGATTTCCCGCACCACGGTCTGCATGGTCTGTCCGGTGCCGGTATCCTCGCCGGAGAAGAAAATCCCAAAGCAGGACCCCAAAAGCAGTCCAACCAGACAGATGATTACAATGACCATGACGGCAATCCACCCGCCTGCAGCAATCGCGGCAACCAGCGCTTTGGTTGCCGCGATAATTGCTTTTACTGCGGAAACGGTAATATTGCTGGAGGATACAAGATTATCAAGTTCTTCAAGCGAAGCCTTTGACACATACCGCTTTGCGGGTCTGTATGATCCTCACGGATAACCCCGGAGAGCTTGTCGGTAATGGTCGTCGTAAGACTGTCATTATCTCGCCATCCGAGGCAAGTCGTGAGGTCGCCCTGTGGGTCGGCATCTACAAGGAGTACCTTCTTGCCGAGTCGTGCAAGTCCAACACCCAAATTGACCGTTGTGGTCGTTTTGCCTGTGCCGCCTTTCTGATTGCAGATAGCAATAGTACTTTGTTTGATTTTCGATGGAGGAGACCTGCTCTTTGCTCTTCGTACTCACACGGGCATAAACTGCAACACGCTTATGCTCTGCATCTCGAATGGTAGGCGTTGGTTTTGCTGGACGGAAAATAGTCTGCGGCGGAACCGTATAATGCTGGATTCTCTTCTTCGTTTCATACCGGTAATATTCTCGGTCAGCATCCTGCGGACGCCACACCGGAAGCCGCTGGTCTACGATTTCTTGCTCATCGCCTCGGATTTCCGATTCCTTGTTTTCATCCTTTGCCATATCCTTATCCGTCCTCCCGTAAGTTTGTGATGGCAGAAACCACTCCATTCAACCACTTCTGGTGGTCAGGCGGATTCAGATAAATGTAGTCTTCAGCCATTTTTATCAGTGCCTCACGCTGCTTGTCTGCGTTGAGAATCGTGTTGATGTTGAACTTGTCATCGTCGGTTATGATGTCTACCCGTTCTTTCAGATTAAAGATGAAATGGAGCCAGTAGCAGAACTCTCGTGTGTTTGCACTCAAATATCCTTTGGTTTCTGCAAAAATCAGATTCACTTTTCCATCTGCACAATCCCGCATAAGCCGCAGCATCTCAGGACGCTTGGCCGTTTCTTTATAACCGGTGATGTCGATATAAACATCCACGAGTGTGCCATCCTCAAAATCACCAAACCGTCTTTCAATCGCATTTCGATGAAAGGCTCTTATCTCACGCTCATTGCGCAGATTCAGTTTTGCCCGCTTTACATAGCCACCGATTCGGAAAATCCGCTCTGTATCTGTGCTCACACTCATCGTCTTTGCTTCTTTCCTTCGTTCCAAACATAATCCACGAAGATATCCCAGTTGTTCATGACCTGCATATAGACATCGACTTTGATTTCCTTCGTGCCCCGATCTCCGCACCAAGGTCCGATGACAACTTCCCATTCACATTTACTGCAGTAATAGTAGAAAAGAGAACGGCGCAGCTCCTCAGCGAATGCTTCTTTCTCTGTGCATTTCAGCAAGAGCTTCCGTACTTCTTCTCTGAATCTCCCATGTTCAAATATGTTAAATGGCCGAATCTCATGCCCACTCATACTGTGATAGTAGGCTTTCCAAACTAAGTTCTCCATCATCTCATCTCCCGGTAAACATCATTGGTTATTTGGGTTTTGGCAAACTCCAGTACCAGCTTCCGCCAGAACGGTAAGTTGTGACTTGGAGTTCTTTTTTTGCTTTCTCAACAGTACGGCTTCCAACGCCTATATCAGCAAGGCCGGCATATACTTCTTTTGCCGGACGATCCTCATGCTCCAAAAGCTGAACCAGTTTTGCACGAGCTCGCTCCCGCTTGGTTGTTTTTACTGTGATGCTGTCCATGAGTTCTGCGGTATTCAGATCATATTTGCCGTGCCATACGATTCCGCCATGCTCTTTGAACGAGAAAGCAATTGCAGGTCCTTCCGGAGCAAGGCTCGATTTTATCGGATACATGTATCGAATGTCAGGGCGGCTTTCATCTCTTGAAATCATGAGCACACTCCGTGCAATGGCAGCAATGTCGATAGAGCCAAGCCCTCGATACAATGATTTGCTACTGCCGCCTTTGTTCATGTGACCGATGAGAATTACAGCGCATTTATTGCGGTCTGCAATATTTGCCAGCTTCCGCAGAACAGAGCGCATCTTGGTGGCACTCTGCATATCTGCATCAGGCGGGATAAATGCCTGAATGGGGTCGATAATAAATACACTGGCGTGTGTGTCCTTGATCGCTGTTTCGATTCGACCGTCCTCCAGTGTCAATGCAATGTCGTTGTCTATGATATAAGCTACTCGTTCACAATCCGCTCCGGCCTGCTGGAGACGGGGCTTTATTGTATCTGCAATACCGTCTTCAGCACACTGATAGATCGCAACACGCTTTCCTTTAGCAGGAACACCATCCGGCATAGGCTGTCCTGTCGTAATTCTTGCTACGACATTCAACGCAAATGTAGATTTACCCTCACCGGGATCGCCTTGGAGCACCGTCAGCTTCCCGAGCGGTATATAGGGATACCATAGCCATTCAACCGGCTCAGTTCGGACATTTGCGTAGTATTGGTAAACGGAACCTTCCATTCTAACCTCGCACATTTCTCAAAGCAGATAGGGATCATAAGTCACTACTATTATTATAAGGTGGTGACACATCTGCTTCCATCGCCGTTTCGGCAATAACCACTTTTCACTGAGCCATTTTGGCAAAAACGGTGTCCAAGCTCGCACTTTTCCTGCTTTTAACCTCGCAAAAGGGATGCTCACAAAAGTGCGTGCTGCCTTGCGACCTTAAAAGAAAGAGCACCGCTTACACGGTGCCCTTTCAAGATACAGAGGGCAAAGCTCCTGTCACTTTGCACCTCTCTGTTTAGATTTTCTTATTCCCTGTATGCAGCTCTAATAAGGCAATTGCATCCTGTCTGGCTCGTTCGTCCGCCTGACGCATAGCGCTTATCATTGCAGCTTCTTTTTCGGTTATGCTCGTGTCAACGACCTCATCATTTCCAATTAGACAATCAACTGAAACGCCGTACAGTTTGGACAACTTCAGAAGAATATCGATGGATGGCTCTCGTTTGCCATTCTCATAACGGCTGTAAACAGATGGCAAGCAGCACAGATAGTCTGATACCTCTTGTACTTTGAGTTTGTGACTGACTCGTATTTCTTTTAGGTTCATGTATTCCTCCGCATTCCGAGATGGTGCGAAGTGACACGAAGCATTTACCCCTGCGGAATATGATACTACCAAAACGGTATCTGGTCAACGAGCCATTTACCGATACGGTAGTACATTGCATTCCGTTCCGGTAGTATAATTTAATATAGTATATTGGAAGGAGGTCGTGCCTGTGAACATCAAGGATATTCGCACTCGCAAGGGTCTTACGCAGGCAGAAGTGGCCTCCGCATTGGGCGTATCCTCCGTGGTTTACTCCCGTTATGAAACCGGCTCCAGACAGCCTTCCATTGACATTCTGATCCAACTGGCAGATATTTTTGGCGTAACGGTTGACTACCTGCTGGGAAGGCAGGACATCGAGGACTCTACACTGTCTGAATATGAACTCAGCTTGTTGATCGCATCACGAAAAGCTGATGAGCGAGCAAAGCAAGACGCACTCAATATGTTGCTTGCCCATGCAGTAAAAACGAATCAAAAGAACTAAGAGGAACTGCAAGTCGCAGTTCCTCTTTTTAGTTTCCATTGTTCTTTTGAGCAAAGTATCGCTTCCGAAGATGGGCAACATCCCTTTGACTATCCGAATTTTTAAATAGGTTTGCCTTAGCGAAGGCTTGCTTGATTTCTGTGGCAAGCGCAATCGGGTCTTTCTGCCGTATCACAAATAACTGTATCCTTTTCGCTTTGCACAGGAAGTGAAGAACCTCCGCAACTTTGGCTTCTCTATCAGTGCCTTTTTGAGAAAAGGCAAACGCAAGCCGCAGTTCCGGGATAACCGCATCGATCCTTGCCCCAATCAGTTTTTCGTCGTCTATGCGTGTCGCAAGCCCATATTGCTTTGCATACATCGTTACAAGCAGATATGGCAGCTCCTTAAGAAATGCTTTCTCGCAGTAGATGCAGCTAGCCCCTTCAACTGCACGGTGAAACACTTTATCCTTCCATTCATGCCCGCAAATGCCTTTCCACCAAACCGGGTACTGTGACAGTCTTGATATCTCTGTGGGCTTTCTTGTGTTTCTGGCAGCATTCCATTCCTGTGCCAGCTCCGGGTCTGTAGTTGCCAAATCGTTATAACCGGGCAACAAAGCGTTTTTCGTGCATACCGGGCATTTTAGCCCATGAACTTTGGATTTGATTACCGCCCTATACTCATGTCCGCAGGTACTACACTTCCACCAGACATTTTTGGTGGAGCGCTCGTTGAAATCTTCCGGCAATAATGTGCCGTTGTTTTGTGACCATTCCAATGCGAGCTGCGGATGGAGCGAAGCTAAATCATTGAATCCCTTCAGCAATTTTATTCCGCTGCAATAAGGGCATTTGCTTCCATAAGCCCGTGTAGATATGAGCGTAAACCACTCATGGCCCTGTTCGCATTTCCACCAAGCTTTCCGATTGGCATAAGGTGTTACCTGTGTTGGCTTGAGCGGTGCGTTTCGAGGCGACCACTCCTTTGCAACCTGCGGCAGTACAGTTGCAAGGTCGTTGAATCCTTGAAGGACGGCGTTGTGTGAACAGTAGGGGCAACCAGCTCCCCTGACTCGATTTCGGATTTCTGCGCTCCACTCATGACCGCAAGCTCCTATCCAGAGCACTTTCTTATGAGAGCCAACACCGATCTCTGTTGGTTGGATGGTATTCTTCGGCGACCATTCTTTCAGTAGTTCCGGTTTCAAACTCGCAAGGTCATTGATACCCGCAACGATTCTGGCGTTACTGCAAATCGGGCAATTCTCGCCGCTTGATCTTGCCTTTGCGCTGGCCTGCCACTCATGGCCACAACTGCCATACCACCAATATAGTTTTTTAGAACCATAGGGTACATCATCCGGTGAGATGCTGCCGTTTCTTTCTGACCATTCAGCTACAAGCCAAGGTTTCTTATTTGCCAAACTGTTCTCCATACTGTTGCCGCCCTTCCTGCGTACTGCTAACAGTATAAGAAAAACCTCAGAATAAGAGAAATGTGCAAAAAGAGAAATCCCCCTGCAATCGCAGATTTTGCGACCGCAAGGGGGAGAGAACCATATTATACATTTGCCATTTGCTTGGTTCCGGTTTTCAAATATGTTTCAAAGGCTGTGATTTCTCGTTTCTTCAGGTCGTTCGTGACCGTCACATAAATATCGAGCGTGGTCGTTACATCGGCGTGGCCAAGCACAGACTGCACGACCTTGACATTCAGACCGCTCTCGCACATTCTTGTAGCGAATGTATGCCGTAGCACATGGCACGAGAACTTAGGCAGAAGAACCGGATCGGAGTCTACGCCCTTTTTCTCAAGAACTTCGCTGTTACAATCGCGCATGATCCGTTGCAGAGCCTTATTCAGTGTGCCTTGATGCTGCACCTCGCCGTTCCGATTAACAAACACGAAGTCTGAATACCCCTCAATGTGGCTGACACTTTTCATTCCGCACTCCTCTTGGAACTCCTTTTCCATGAGGAATGCCTGCTTCACACCTTCGGTCATGGGAATTTCCCGAATACCGGCTTTTGTCTTAGGTGTATTGATGGAGAAGTAGCAGCCCTTCTCATCTCTGTGGTTGTAGTACACCAGCGTATGGTTCACGCTGATGATGCCGTTTTCCATATCCACATCGCACCAGCGCAGACCAGTGATTTCCCCCACACGCATTCCGGTGTTCGCCATAATATAAAAGACAGGATACCAGTGCTGGTATTTTGAAGTTCTGGCCAGATAGCCAAGAAACAGTTCTTCCTGCTCAAGGGTCAAAGCCTTTCTTTTCTCGATTTCCGAACCGTGCGCCATTTTGATTTCTCGAAGCATATTGGCCGCAGGGTTGCTGCGAATCATATCGTCATCGACGGCTATCTGAAATACTTGGTGGACAATATTATGGATGACATCTACCGTAGACGGCTTCAGAACCTTATCGTCGATGAGCTGATTATAGAATCGGCGCACATCCGATTTTTTTACCTGTACCAGCTTCTTCTTTCCGAAAGTTGGCTTCACAAACAACTCATACATATAAATGTAGTTTTTCATGGTGCTGTCCTTGATGCCTCTTTTCAGTTGGCACCAAAGCTCATATACATCATTCACCGTGACATTTTTGATATTGGCTTTAATGCCGTCATGCTGGTCAACAAGGATCTGCTCCTCCTGCTCCCGGAGATCTTCCAATGTTGCAGCGTATATGGTATTACGTTTTCCGAGCTTGTCTGTCCAGCGGTACATATAGCTGCCGGTTTTTCTCTGTACCTCTCCGGTGCGTAGCCTGACATGGTGGCTATCAAAGCGAACGGTTGTCTGCCGCTTTTCCTTCTTTTGAAACTGCATAGTCTTCACTCCTTTGCTTTCGCTTTTCTCTTGGCACCATTAAGGATACATAGAGACATCTCGTTTTCCAATGTTGCGAATCAGCCCATATCAAGCAAATCGCATACTTGACTCATACAGAATAGGCCGACTCAAGGTATTCATCGAACTTTTTCCGCTTGATCATTCTTCGGTTTCCGACCCAGATAACATAGTTGCATTCGGGCTTATCGGTCATATCCCGCAGCTTCCTCACGCCGATACCGCTATATGCGGCAGCTTCTTCCAGACTAATGGTAATGCGCTCCCAAACAGGAACGAGATTTTCTTTTTCTGTTCGCGTCATTTATTCCGCCTCCTCGTGTTTCCGGAGATAGGTCACATATTCACTTCTGTTTCGGAACTTGTACCATCTCCAGTTGTATTCCTCCGATTTGAAAAACGCCTTACGGATCGCATCATAGAAATGCTGGATAGCTTTCATGTTGATACCGGGGGTCAGCACCAAGTCGCCGACTTTGATTGCGGCAAGGTCTTTGTGCTCTTTTCTCCACGGAGTATAGAGGAAGGGCTGTGACATCATACCGTTATAGATAGCCTCATCGATAGCTGTGTTGGGATTCAGCCACTTATATAAACAGATGATCACTTCCTCGACTCGGACAGCGTTCAGGCCCTGCATATTCATCAGGTCGAAAACACGCATATCAAGGATCTGCTTCAGGGAACGGAAGCCCAAATCGCAAAAGTAATCAGCGACGACCCGATCATCTTTTTCGAGCCACTTTGTCGAGCTGGGGTTGATGTTTATTTTGTTGTTCATGTTAATCACTCCTACCGGGTTTTATGAGATTGCCTTCTCACTTTCTCTTTGCCGAATTTTTCTGCGAGATTCCCACAGTTTTTTGCTCGTTTCCAAAATATTTTTCGGAAGCAGAAGAATTTGGAGGAAGGCGGCATATTCTTTGGAATGAATTCTCATGCGCTATTGACAAAACTATCATCAGGATGATATAATGTGGTTGTATCATTACAATGATAATGGAGGCTTCATATTATGAGCGTCATTCAACTGCTTCATGGAACCGACCACATCATCGAGGTTCCGGATATTCATATCGGTAATCCGCACAACGACTATGGCATGGGCTTCTACTGTACCCGCGTCGATGAAATGGCTCGTGAGTGGGCCTGCAAAAAGAACACAGACGGTTTTGTCAACAGCTACGACTTTGACACGGAAGGACTGAAGGTGCTGAATCTGTTGGACGGAACGCATACGGTCCTGAACTGGATGGCTCTTCTGCTTCAGTTCCGCACCTTCAAGCTGGACTCCGAAGTTGCCGTTGATGCAAGGGACTATCTTATTGGTCACTATTCAATTGATTTAACCGGCTACGATGTTGTGATCGGCTATCGGGCAGACGATTCCTATTTCCAATATGCTGAGTCCTTCGTATCCAACACCCTGCCGCTTCGAAGCCTCAACAAGGCATTGAAGCTTGGAAAGCTGGGAGAACAGACGGTTGTCATTTCTCAAAAAGGCTTTGATCGGCTGCACTTCGTAAATGCTTATCCGGTCAGCAAGAGCGTCTATTACCCCAAGTTCTTGGATAGAGATACCAAAGCGAGGGATACTTACCGTAAAGAGATCAAGAAAAGCAAGTCTTACCGGGACGACATCTTCGTGCTGGATATCTTGAGGGAGGAGATGAGCAACGATGACCCACGCATACAGCGAATCTTATTTGAATAATGCCAAGGATCGTCTTTCCTCTTTCTTCGACTATGCAATCAACGACTGCAAGCTAAAACCGGATTGGATCACAGCACTCTTCATCAATACCGGCTACGCCGAGCAGTTTGAACGAGGCAACCCCGCCTATGTTGCAGGGATGTCCGGTGTTGAGCTGGCCCGTGCGGTCATCACAAAGGCATACGGTCCAAAGGAGCTGCCAGCACCAACCAACGCAGAGGACTGCTCCCCTGAATATTGGGCCGGTTGGGCAGTTGCAGAGTACCAATGGTTTACTGGCCGTCGTTTCAAGGATATCTTTGAGCGCATTCCACTTTCCAAGATCATTGGGATGTATTCCGTTTACCACGAGATGGACATTACAAGTTTCATCGATACCATGGAGGAACTCTATAAAGCAGCGGAAGGCGATTCCAACCTGAAGCGCATCCGTGAAAACCGGGGCTTATCTCAGGCAGAGCTTGCAGAGCAGTCCGGCGTGAATCT
>OHDI01000545.1_pt1 | contig 15495 bp, 9 predicted proteins | sample 1566981 | NCBI WGS metagenome assembly OHDI01 (sample SAMEA3879509, study PRJEB24766) | human gut metagenome | biome: human-associated habitat; feature: feces | place: USA | collected 1985/1987 | reverse complement strand
TAAGTAGGATTGAGATATATAATTTTAAGAATATTAAAAGAACCGAATTAGATTTTAAGCATTCTATGCTAGGTTTGTATGGACAGAATGGTTCTGGTAAAACAGCTTTGATCGATGTGTTGGATTTAATTAAGACCATTTTATGTGGTCAAAAAATTTCATCGGATTTTTTAAATATGATTCATGTAGATGCAGAGTATTCTGGAATTGTAGTACAGTTTACTATGGATGAGAAGGAAAGGCATAGTGAAATTGAGTATTCGTTTAAATTCAATAGATCTTGTATTTATGATGAGATTCTTTCTTATGCGTATACGGATGGTGAAACAAGACTTGCAAAGTCTAAATTGATCGATACTTCAAATTCGCCTACTTTTAGTCCTGTATCCAAGTATAAGTCTTTGATTGGAACTTCTAAAGAGAATGAGTTGAATGTCATGGTGATTAAAAAGATGGTTTGTAAGGAATTTCGATCATTTATTTTTTCAAGTGAGTTTTTGGAAGTAGTTCGAAATAGAAGTAACGAATGTAAAGATAAAGAGTTTATGCGTCATGTGTATATTTTAGAGAGTTTGGTTAATTTTGCGAATTATGAATTGTTTGTCGTGAAATCAAAGTGTTGTATAGATGATTCAATGGTTCTTTCTAAAAGTGCTTTGGATGTTTATAAGAGAAAAATTGAAAGTATGAATCGAGTTCTTCCTTATTTGGTGCCTGATCTTACACTGGATGTACAAGTGCTAGAAAAAGAATTGATGAGGGATAGTTCAGTTGGATATCGTGTAGAATTGGTTTCCAATAAAATACCATTTCAATATGAGTCGGATGGTGTAAAGAGAATTGTATCGATACTACAACCTTTGATTGAGATTTTCAATAATACTTCAGTTGTTGTTGCGATTGATGATTTGGATTGTGGTATACATGAATATTTGTTTGGTGAAATCGTAAAGTTGATGTGTGAACAAGCTAAGGGGCAATTGATTTTCACAGCGCATAATTTGCGTCCGTTAGAAATAATCAATAAGAAGTTTCTAGTATTCACAACTACAGATCCAGAAAATCGATATGTCCGTTATAAGAATATTGCAGCACATAATAATTTAAGGAATGTATATATAAGAGATATTGCATTAAGTGATTTCGTAAAGAGTGCAGAGATTTCTTATGGGTTAAGAAAAGCAAAAGGGTAGTGTAGTATTACCTTTGCCTTAATTGCATAGCATAATTTAATGAAAATTTAAATGTAAAGGAGCTAATATTATGGATAATACAACAAGTTTCAATATTTGTGTAGATAGTGATATTTTAAAACAATGTGAAGCCATGTATGGTGAATTAGGTGTTGATTTGAATACTGCGATCAATGTGTTTCTTAATAAGTCACTCTGTGTTGGTGGTTTTCCTTTTGATGTAAACAAGGAAACAATGGCAGCTATGTTGGAGGCTGAACGTATTGTGTGTGATCCTTTTGTAAAACGATACTCTGACGTAGAGGAAGCATTGAAGGTATTGAAAGAGTGAGTATACATTGAAAACAAATATATTTAAGAAAATGAAGAAACGCTAGCTTGAGACTGTCGAAATGGAATAAAAAAAGAGTAAAAGCTCTAAATTTGATTGGTGTGAGTCTAAACATCTCACCGAGTCCTCATTGTTTTTAGCCTTGGTCCAGGCTGACGTTTCCAATCACTTTCCGTTTGGTTTTGGTAGGGTACACCGTTTTTGGTATTTCTACCATCAATCGGATTTTACACAATATATTATTAAGGCTAAGGCTATCTTCTTGTGTTGACATCCATATAAATGAGTATGGATACAATAAGCTTTAGTGTTCGTGTAGATAGTAATATTAAGAAACAAAGTGAAGCGAGTATGGTAATTTGAATATCGCAATTCATGTTAATGGTTTTCTTATTGATGTTCGTTTAGAGAATCTATGTTAGAAGCAGTATTTAGTATTGAAAGATGTTAGTTTATGACTGATTTTAATACAAATTCACTAAAAAGTACAAAGACAAATGGTTGTATAGGGATTATAATAAAGATGTATTAAGTGCTAATACATAAAACTTCCTTTCTATCTTAAAACTATGGGAAATGCGGCAGGACTTTGTGTCTTGTCGTTTTTCCTTTATAATGGATGTGGAGGTTTTTTTATTATGAAATATCCTAAGTTTTTAAATGAGAATAATAATACAATTGGTGTATGTGCAATGTCGAGTGGTGTAGGGCATAAGCTAGATAGTTTTGATGCGTCTATAGAGTATATTGAATCCAATGGGTTTCATATTGTTGAAACAGCTAGTGTTCGTAATAATAGTGAACCAAGTATTGATGCCAAAACTCGGGTTGATGAATTGAATTCGTTGGTGAATGATTCTAGTGTTGGAGCTGTATGGTTGGCTGCGGGTGGTGATTTTCAGTTTGAGACGTTGCCGTATATTGATTTTGATTGGATTGAAAAGAATCCAAAGTGGTACTTGGGTGCGAGTGATCCAACAAATTTATTGTTTCCCATTACTTGTAAGTGTGATTTGGCTACGGTGTATGGTTTTAATGCGGGTAGTTTTGATGAATATGGTATCAATGAATATTCGAGTTTGTGTCTTGATTTTTTAAAGGGGAAGAATAGTAAACTTCATTCGAGTTCAATGCATCAGGATGTTGATTTTTATAATGATGGAGCTCCTATACTAAACACAAAGACAGAATATGTGGGTAGTTGTAGTGTTGTGGGAAGATTACTAGGTGGATGTTTTGAAAGTATCAATGATATGGCGGGCACGCCTTATGATTTTGTAGAAGTTTTTAATGAACGTTATAAGTTGGATGGGATTATTTGGTTCTTTGATATTTTTTCAATGAATTCATGTGATGTGTATCGTGCTTTATTGAAGATGAAGTATATGGGGTATTTTAAATATACGAAGGCTATATTGGTGGGTCGTGTACTATTTAAGAATGTTTCGGATTTAATTGGGTATGAAGACGCATTTAAAAAAGCATTACCTGATATCAATGTTGTATTTCAGGTGGATATTGGTCATACGTATCCGCATATGTATGTAGTAAATGGTGCCATGGCTAGAGTTGAAATCAAAGATGGTCATGGAACTATTAACTATGAAATTAAAGAGTGATTGAATATACGGAATACCAGGATGAAGTGCAATCATTATTCTTGTTAGTGAATTGGGTGTCTAAAGAATATCCAAAGTATTAGGGTTGGGTAATACAGGTCATTTGATTGAATTTGCTAAAGAGAAGTATGAGGCTTATTTATATGTTGGTAGTATTATCATTTGCAATCCGGATAAAGGGAATAGTTTAAAGCCTCATATCTATAGAAGGTATGGGGCATTTTGATATCTAAAAATCAAACGAACTATACTTTTCTTTTCTGGTTGAGAAAAATGCAATATAAGTATATACTGATATTAGTTCTAATAAGTAGAAGTAATACAAAAAAGAGAGGTTGAGAAATATGATCGTTATGGATTTAAAATTGGATAATTTATGTGCATTTAGAAATTTTCATGTGAATTTTTCGTATCCAAAAAAAATTGTGAATTCATATATTGAACATGAACATTTGGATGGATTACCAAATTTTCGCTATAAGAAAGTGAATATTATTATGGGTTCAAATGCGACAGGAAAGACGTCTTTAGGTCGTCTGATTCTTTCTATATTTATTTTGATTGGAAAAAGAAATGTAGAAATTATTACGTCATATATTGCGGATAAAGATAAAAAAGCTTCTTTTTCAATGGATTTTGTGAATATGGATCATGATATTTATAAGTTATACAGAATTAATGCAGAGTTTGATCCTAGTGAAAATCATGATTATTCTTCTGAGAATATTAAAATTCGAATTGAGTCGACTGATATTAAGCAAAGAGAAAATTATGAGACTTGTGCAAAAAGACTAGATTCAATAATGACAGGTTTTACAGATACGAATTACATTATGGAATTAGAAAAATTGAAGAATTTATCATGGCTATTTTCGTTTCCGTTTGATGCGTTCTTTAAAACTAGATATCGCATTGAAGAGAATGAAGAATATTTGAGAGTGTTGAATCATACTTTAAAAGTATTAGATCCTGCAATTAAGGGAATTATAAAATTAAATGAACTTGAAGATACTTATGCGATTCAGATGGGAAAGGAAGAGATTCTTATAAAAGATGGTAAGATATTAAATCCGTCTATGTTGTCTAGTGGTACAAAATCTGGTCTTGATATTGCGGGAATTGTAGCTTCTATTAAATCGGATAAACATAGTTTTTATTATTGTGATGAAAAATTTTCGTATGTACATTCAGATATCGAAAAAGGCTTTTTATCATTAATGATTTCTTTGTTGAAACCCAATAGTCAGTTGTTTTTTACAACACATAATTTAGATATATTGGATCTGCCTCTTCCTAAGCATAGTTTTAACTTCTTAAAGAAAGAAATATTTGAAGATGATCAAGTCATTAAGGTAATAAATGCGGCCGATTATCTAAAGAAGAGTACGGATTCATTGAGAAATGCAGTTGATAATGACTTGTTTTCGGTTTCACCAAATTTAGATTTATTATATGAAATTGAAGATTTGTAAGATTAGGAGCCATTGCCATGTCTAAAAATATTTATCATTTCTTTGTTGAAGGTGAAGGGGAACGTGCCATTATTAATACATTAAAAACAGATTTTCAATGTATTCAAGCTGGAAAAGTGGATGTATTTAATGTTATTCAGAATAAATTGAACAAAAATATTTTAATGAAATTAAAACCTGGAACGATTGTTATCTTGGTGTTTGATACAGATAAAGATGAAACGGATATATTAGACTACAATCTTCATTTCTTAAAAAAACAGTCTAATGTGAAAAAGGTGATTATTATTCCTGAAGTGAAAAATCTAGAGGATGAGTTAGTGCGTAGTTGTAATATTGCAAATGTAAAGGAGCTCATGAAGAGTAAATCGAATAGTGAGTATAAGAGTGATTTAGCAAAATGTAAGAATCTTAAACAAGTTTTAATAAACCATCATTTTGATATTAACTCCTTTTGGAATCAAAATCCAAAAGGAGCATTTACGAAGTATAAGAATGATAGTAATTTGATTAAGAAATAAAAGGGAAAACATTTGCGTAATTTCCAAAAAATGAAAAAAATCAAGATTTGAATTGTTTTTGTAAGTTCTCTTTGGTTGAATCAGAAAATGAGCTGTAGTTTGTAACTACAGCTCAATCTGTTTAATAAAGCAACTTTTGTATTCAAATTCGAGTTCTTTTGCGACCTTATCGTGGTCTACTGTTTTTGAGGGTGTGATAGTATCATTGTTTGTACTCCAAGTAAAAAGGAATAGTTTAATAGAAGGTATGAGGGTTGATCGTATAATGTGTTAGATATTTATAATTCACAACGAATGCAATTTGGCAATCAATGCTTCTTGAAGGACTTGCGAAAAATTGATTTTTTTGCTCATAGCTTCTTTGTTTAACCATTCGGGTATGGTTAATGTTTTTTTGATAGCTTTATTGAAATGTGTTTTTGCATATTCTTCAACATCAACAGATACAAGGGTGACAAAAGATTGTTTAAATTCGAATTCAAGTTCAGATGCGATTTGTGTTGGATCCATTTCTTCTAACTTTGAAGGAATTGGAATATCTTCATTGTCTAGTTTTGCGCTGAACAATGCACCGGCTAGACAATCTACGGCCATTTCCATTGCGTCTTGTAGTGAATCTCCACATGTGGAAAGGTAATTGAAGTCTGGAAAAATGACAGAGTAATGATTTTCTTCTTCAAAGAAACAAGCTGGATAAATTGACAACATGTTGTTTACCTCCTTTTTAAAATATTCAAGCAGAGTTATTTAAGCCCTGCTTGTTTTAGAATGGATTGTTCAGTTGACTTTGATAATGGTATAGTCACTTTACCTTTTTTCGTTGGGTGTTTGTATTGCCTGTGGGAACCCATCCATCCGTAAGGATAAGTCGCTCCATATCCTTTGACGTCATTGGCATATGTGTCCTCTTTGCACAATTATCATATCAAAATATACGTGCATACACAATACGTATTATAGTGAAACGTATAAACAAAAAGAAGGAGGTTAATCCTTCTTTGAAATATAGAGTGTACATGTAAAGTCTAGGTTTTTAGATTGGTCAATTAAGTATTGTGGTTGTACTTTTGCGCCCCAGCTATTGATTCCGCCTACGCCCATTTGTTGTTTTGTGATTCTTAGATGGGTTTTATTGGTTTGTGGAAGTTCAAATGTGTGGTTAGCATTATATAGGTGCATAAAGGAATACTTGCTTGCCATGCACTCCATTTTTTCAGACTTGATGTTTACTTGAATGGTATCGTTGGATAGGCTGCACCATTTGCAGTCTGTGTGGTTACCATGTTCTTGTGGCTTTAAGTATGGAATGTAGTTTGTGTCTACGTTTTCAAAGTAGAAATCGGTTAAGGCATGATCTCGATCTATATATGTATCTTTTTCACCTTTTCCAAAGTAGGCGAAGTTTTTGAACTCTTCTTTTAGAGCAAATTCGATTCCAAAGAGTGGTAGTGTTTGTCTTTGTGAGTTTTTGTCTAGGTGCAATTGGATTTGAATACTTTGATTGTTGTAGACTGTATAGACGAGTTTACATTCTTCTTCAATGGATTCAAGTTGTATTGTATAGATCATTTGTGTACATTTGGAGTTTCGTATCATTTTAAAGTCGACTACGTTTTGAAATAGGCTGGCATTTAGCCAGTTGGCATAGGTTTGTTTGGCACCACGATCATTGTCTGTTAAGGCTCTGTAGAAGACGGGTTTTGGTGCTTGTTTAAGTATTTCTTCATCATTTACTTGAATGGATACTAAACCTTTTCGTTTGTCGAATAAGTATTCGGTATCGATAAATTGAATGCCGATTGTTTCTTTGCCTTCTACTACGAGCATGGCTTGTTCTTTGGGTTGGTCTTGTTTGACTTCAAAGACTTGTTGGTCAAAGGATTGAATGCCAAGTGGTGTTTTGTAGTAGATGGTTTTTGTGTAATAGCCTGGGGTATTGATTTGTTTAAATTGTACGGGCATTGTTTTTGTAGTGCTTGGTTCTACGCTTGTTTTAAAGATGCCGGATTGAATAACGAGTCCGTTTTGTTTCAATTCAAAGATAAAGGTATCTTTGCTTAGGTCGTAGAATAGGTTTTTATTTTTAATGGTTACCGAATCGAAATGGATTTCCATATCGACATAGCGGTAGAGTTGTTTTAATTCTTGGCTTTTGCCGGTTTCTTCTCGATTGGCTAAAAGGATGCCGTCTCCACAAAAGTTAGAGTCATTAGGGTAGTCATCGAAGTCTTGTCCATAATAGTATTGTCCGTCTTTTAAAATGGCTTGGTCTACATAGTCCCATACAAAGCCGCCTTGGTATTGTTCGTATTCATCTTCTAGGTTGGTATATTCTTCCATGCCTCCAAGACTATTTCCCATGGCGTGCATATATTCACATAGCATAAATGGTTTCATTGGATGGCTATCTAGATAGGCTTTCACATTTTCTGGAGATGTATACATTCTAGATTCAATGTCCGAAGCGTTTTCGAATGTTCGATCTTGTGTGATGCCTTCATAGTGGACAAGTCTTGATGGGTCTTGTTCTTTGAAGTAGTCGTGTAGGATCATAAAGTTGGATCCACTGCCGGATTCATTTCCAAGTGACCACATTAAGATGCAGGCATGGTTTTTATCTCTTTCATACATGCTTCTTGCACGGTCTAATAAACAATCTGTCCATTCGGTTTTGTTTTGTGGAAGGATATCACTAGCTCCGTGGGTTTCTAGATTCATTTCGTCAATGACGTAGATTCCGTATTGGTCGCATAGTTTATACCAATAGCTGTTGTTTGGATAGTGGGATGTTCTTATGGCGTTGATGTTTAGTGATTTTAAGATATGGATGTCTTCTTCCATTTGTTCTTGGGATAAACATCTTCCTGTTTTTGGATCCCATTCATGGCGGTTGATGCCGTGGAATACGATGCGTTTTCCATTGAGTTTCATAATGCCATATTCTAGTGTGAATTTTCGAAATCCAACTTGTTCTTGAATGGTTTCAATGATTTCGTTGTTTGTATCGTATAAAACGAGTTCTAATTGATACAGGTTTGGGAATTCACTGCTCCATTGGCATGTGTTTTCTACAGGGATTTCAAATGTATCTTGCATATTGCCATTCCATACGATGTTTCCTTGTGGATCGTATAGTTTGGCTTGTAGTGTATGGGATTCATTGCTACTCATTTTACAAACACAACTAAGGACACTTTTGCGTGTGTCTAGATCAATGTCTGTATCTATTTTTAAGTCTTGTATGTGAAGACTTGGTTGTTTATAGATCATGACATCTCTAAATATGCCTGTAAAGCGCCACATGTCTTGGTCTTCTAGCCATGTGCCTGTGCATTTTTGAAAAATGCGTACGCAGAGTACGTTATCTTTTTCTTGTGTGTATTTTGTGATGTCAAAACGACTTGGGGTAAAGGAATCTTCAGAGTATCCGATAAATTTACCATTTAGCCATACGTAGATATTGGATTCTGCTCCTTCAAAGGATAGAATGAGTTTATTTCCAATAAAGTCTTGTGGACAATCAAATGTTTTACGATATTGATAGACTTTGTTTTTGTCCATATCAATTTGTCCGGGTTTTACCACGTCATGCCCATCCCAAGGGTAGGTAACATCTGTATAGTGTGGGTTGTCGAATCCTTGGAGCTGGATGTGTCCGGGTACTTGGATGTCATTCCAGTTGGAGTCATTAAATTCTGTATTATAGAAGAATTTAAAGCATGAATCATAATTTTTTGAAAGGTTGAATTTCCATGTTCCATTTAGTGAGAATGAGCTTGGCTTTTTGTCCTTTCCAATTGTATATATGTGGTCGCTATAAGCGTGTAGTCTATTTACTTGAAAGACGCGTGGGTCTTTGATCCAGTTTAAGTCTGGTGTTCGCATTGTATCACTCCTTGTTTTATTGGTAACTTAGATTATATCAAAGGCAAGTATTGAAAGGAAGGTAAAAATCAATTAAAATAGTTGTTAAATTGGAGGTTGAAAGATGTCAGACATTCTTGGTTTTGTGGTTTCAATAGCCTTAATTTATTTTGGAATCAAAGTCGCATTTAAGTTCATTAAGTGGATTGGGATTTTGTTGGTTGTAGTATTTGTGTTTAAGATGGTAGCACTTCTTATATAGGGGAACTGAAGTTCTCTTTTTTTTGGATTTATTGAGTTATCTACAAGGATTTAGCTAGATGTCTCATTTATTCTTTTTTAAGGCAAATGAGAAAAGTGTTGGTTATTTTTTGTGATTGAATCAAATAACGTTATAGAAAAAACGGAACATTGGTTAATGAAATGATATTAAAATAGCAGTATTATTCTCGCGAGGTAGTGAATCTTTTTGTCATTACGAAGGGGGTTAATTAAAGATGAAGAATGTCAAAGACAAAATCATTATGAGTGCTGCCGTGGGATTTACGGCGGCTAGTGGAATTACTCCTGTGTTTGCACAAGAAACTACAAATGCGGAAGTTATTAAGGAAGATGTAGAGGCAAAGAAGACAAAGAAAGAGAAACTAGAAGATTCGGTTAAGACAGCTAAGAGTAATCTAGATGATGTTAAAAAGGTTACAGATGAAAAGAAGGCTGATGCAGATGCTGCTAAAAAAGAATTAGAAGATGCGAGTGCTGCACAAGACAAACAATATGCTGTTGTAGAAAATCAATATGACAAAGCATATGATAGTGTGAATGAAGATTATCAAGCTTTATTGTCGAAGGCTTCTGATTTAGAAGAGGAAATTGCTTCTAAGCAAGCTGAATTGGATCAATATACAAAAAATGAGGAGAGTGCTGCAAAGAATTTAGAAGAGGCCAAAAAAGATTTGGCAGACAAGCAGGCTAAGCTTGATGAAGTAAATAAAGAATTGGCTAAGTATGATAAAACTTCTATTGATGTAGATTTAAAGACTGCAGAAACAGAACAAGAAAAAGCTTAGACTGCTTATAATTCTGCAAAACAAGCAAATGAGGATGCTGCTTCTGCGTTGACTATGGCAAATGGGGACTTAAGCGCGAAAAAGGAAGCATTGAATACTGCACAAAAGGCATATGATGATGCAGCAGCTGATGTAAATGCTAAACAAGAAGCGGTAAAGGATGCACAAGCTAATGTAGATTCTTTTACGGGTAGTGATGCTTTAACAAATGCACAAAAAGAATTGGATCAAGCTAAAACTGAATTAGTGAATGCACAGACTATTGCGAAAAATGCAGAAATTGCATTAGATAGTGCAAACACTGAATTAAGTGAGGCTGAAACAGCACAACAATCGGCTCAAAGTGAGTATGATAAGAGTGTTAAAAGTTTAGATGAAGCTGAAAAAGCATTAGAAGATGCTACAAAGAAACAAGCAACTGCAGAAGAAGCTTATGAAGTGGCAAATAAAAATGCTAAGGATAATCAAAGTATTGTTGATAAATTAACTCAAAAACAAACGGAGTGTCAAACTGCAGTAAATAAAGCTCAAACAGCATTAAATGATGCTCAAACAGCTTTTGATTCAAATAAGAGTGAAAAGGAAGTTGCTCAAGAAAAATTAAATACATTTATTAATGAAAATAAGAGTACAATAGATCAAATTAATAAAGGTACTCAGGGATTCTTTGAATATGTAAGTACGGATCTTGGTAAATTAACTTCACAAGCGTTTGATAAGAATAACGCTACATATGCGAAGATTGCAGCTTATGTGAAATTGGGTCAGGAAGGCGATGCGACGAGTATAGAGAATATGAAAGCTGTTATTCCTTGGCTTAAGAAAACAAATGATTTGCGTGCGAAACATAATTTAAATGCGTTGAATGTAAGTTTGTGGGAAATGGCATTAGCACAGGCAAATTCTGATTGGGCACAAGAGAATATAAAGCATTCAGGAATATATGATCATGGAGAAAATTTATCATGGGGTTATCAAGATCCTTTTGATGGTTGGTATGATGAAGAAAAGGCTATATATGACACATTTGATGATTCATTAAAGCAATTATCGGCTAATGACTTATCTAAAAAATATCCTGATAAATATAATCAGGTGGGACATTATTTGAATATTGTACACCCAAACTTCACCAGTTTTGGTATGGGTCATTCTTCTATAGGAGATTATGGAAGAAATGATTCTCAAGATTTCTTGTTTAGACAAATTCATTCAAGTGATGTCATTATGACTGTGGATGATTTTGAAAAGAAATTAACTGAATATGAGAATAAAATTGATGCTGTTAATAAGGAGTATAAAGCTAAGCAGGATGCTGTAGCGAATGCTTCAGATGTAAAAGATAATTCTGCAGTTTTAAAAGCGCAAAAAGCTTTAGATGATGCGAATGCTCAATTGGATTCAGTTAAAAATAAGTTGGAAGCTCCTGCTGCAAAACAAAAGGAGTTAAATGCAAAAGTAGATGAAGCAAATAAAGCTCTTGTTGCAGCAAATACAGAAGTGGCAGATAAGACAAAGGACAAGACAAATGCCGAGACAGAAAAGATTCAAAAAGCGAGTGAATTAGATACGGCAAAATCAAATGTTGCATCTAAGAAAAAGGTAAAAGAACTAGCGGAAATAAATAAAGCTGCTACAGATAAAGTGGTTGATGATAAACAATCTCAAGTTGATCAGTTAAATAACAAAATCAATAATTGGAATGCAAGTAAGGCTGAAGCTGAAAAGCAATTAGCGGATGCGAATAGTGCGTTGAATGAAGCAAAAGGCAAATTGGATGGTGCTACAGACAATTTAACTCCAGTAAAGAAGGCGTATAATGCTGCTGTTGCTGTACAAGCTAAAGTTGAATCCGATTCTATGGCTGCTAATAGTGCATTTGTTTCTGCAGATACATTGCTTCAAGAAAAGAATGATTCTTTAGCTAAGGCTAGAAAGGCATTAACTAATTACAATGGTGCTACAAAAGCAGTAGAGGATGCTTCTGATGCTGTAGATGCACAATCCGCTTTAATTGATAAGTATACTAAGGATGCAAAAGATGCAAGTGCGGCTATTAAAGAAACTACAAAGAAGATTAGTGAGTTAGTTGATTCTAAAGATGAATTAGATTCAAAAGCAGATGTTAAGAAGAAAGTCTTAGATGTTATTGATGATGTGAAGGTGAATGGTTCTAGAGCAAATACTTCAAGTATTACAGATGAAGAATTACTAGGTTACTTAGATGAACTTGCTAAAGAAGTAGATGCATTTGAAGAACTTCATATTAAGTTTGCGAATGCAAATGTAAAATATATGACTTTGCTTTCTGTTTATGAAGAGGCTAAAAAGGATGAGGATCAGGCTCAAACTGTTTATGATGAGGCTATGAAATCTCTTGATACATATATTCAGGAAACTTCAAAGCATGCTGTTAAAACAGATAACAACACGAATAAAAAGAATGGTGTATCAACAAATAAGAATGGTAATACATCTGGAGTTAAGAAAACTAATTCTACAAATACCGGTGTAGAAACTGGTCTAGGATTAGATGTAGCTATGATGGGTGTAGCTGCTTTGGGTATTGTTGAGGCTAAGCGTAGAAGTAAAAAACAATAGTTTGTTTTGGAGGTAGGATTTTAAATCTTGCCTTCTTTTATTATGAGAAAAATAACTATAAATAGTTACGAATTGTTAATTGGGTTTGTGCTCATATGATGATTTTCAGTTAGCTTTTTGTGAAAACGCTTTAAATATAGTTGATTGAATTGTTTCATGGTTATAAAATGGGTTTGTATGTAGGAGGGTAAGAGAGATGAATAAACTAACTAAACAGTTACTATCATTGGGGTTGAGTGTAGTAACTGTAGCTGGTATGGTTTCGCCAGTGTTTGCTGAAGGCGTTGATGAAACACAGAGTACTGGTAATTCACCGGTTATTGAAAAGGAAACAGAAAGGGAATATGCACTACAAATCTATAAGCATAATGTAGATGGTACTGAAAAAGTTGAATACACTACATTTACTATTTCATCATCTGCTGGTTATACTGATATTTATAGATATGTCGCAAAAGAGTATTTACCTGATGGTTATAGTTTGCCTGCACCAGCGGTTGCAGCTGTAACGGAAGTGGATGAAAATACGTATCGTTTTGATGTATTTGAAAATAATAAGACAGAAGATGAAATGATAGATGTTACTGTAGAATTCTATTTATATAAATCTGAAGACAAAAAGGTGGTTGCAACTACAACTCTTTCTGTAAACAAAAACTTATATAACGATGAGGTTGGACAGATTATTTACAAGAATCCACCTGAAGGATATGAGGTAGTATGGGCTGGTGGTGCTGGACCGATCGTTGGCGTTGATGAAAATGGTGTCTATCATGCGGCTGTACGTAAATTGTCTGAAGACAATAAAAAGCCAGAAACTAAGCCTGAAGATAATATGAAAACGTATACGTTGATTATTAATAAAGATGGTGTTGAAGAACAAAAAACAGTACAAATAGAGAATAATAACTCATACGACATTTCTTACTATATTTTAGCTAATTTCATTCCTGAAGGATATAGAGCTGAAATCAAAGATGTTGAATATGTTAAAGACAATACTTTCAGAGTGAATGTTGTAAAGAAGGATAAGAATCCAGAATTAAAGACATGGAAATTAAATATTATCAAGAGAACTTGGGATAATGTTATGGGATCTTTTCCAAGCATGTATGATGGTGTTAAAGTAGAAACGAAAGAATTTACTTATGATTCGAAGGCTGGAGTTGCAGAAATTGCGAATTATATTGAAAAGACTTTTGCTCCTAAAGATTATGTAGTAGACAATGGATATAATGGAGAATGCAAAATTTATGATATTCATCAGATTAATGATTCTACATTTAATATGTTAACTACTAAAAAGGATAAAATACCAACATATCCATCTAATTTCTGTGCAGTTGAATTTGTGGATGCAGATACAAAAGAACTATTGCCTTATAGTGGCATTATAGCTTTGAGATCACAAAAAACATATTTAGAAAAGTCTGATATTGAATATGTCCCAATTGGATATAAATTGGTTGGTAATTCGTTTAAAATTGTAGATAATGGTACAAGAAAAGCAACTATTACAGTTAAAAAGGGGAATGAAGATAGTAAATTGGATCTTGTATTCTTTGTGAATAGTAATGGAGCACTTTCTAAGTTTAAAACAGTTACTGTTGTTGCAGATCAATATGATGCGAATAAAGATGGAGTGGTTGCACTAGATGAACTTGCATCAGCTATTCCAGATGGATATGTAATTGATGATGATATGCAGATTGAATCAGCTCCTGCTGTTTCTTATACGGATCAATCAGATAAAAAATATATTAATTGTTCTATCGAAATTTGTTTAAATAAAGTTTCTTCAGTAAATCAAACTGAAAGTTCTAAGGATATTGCGAGTATTACAGATTCTAAAGCGAACAAAGTATTAACTAGTAGTTTAAATACGGATCAAAAGAATGAATATGATGCAGCTATCAAAGCGGGTAAAGAAGTTGAATTCAAACCTGTTGTTAAGAATGAAGTAAAAGAATCAGATAAAAAAGCATTATTGGCATATGCAGATAAAAATGATACTGAAGTTGTGAATGCATTTGATATTGAAATTGAATTGTTAATTAATGATGAGAGTAAAGGTTTGATTCCTGAAACGAGTGAAAAATTAACATTCAAAGTGGCTATTCCGGAAAACTTAAAGAAGGATGGTCGTAAGTTCTATGTGTTGCGTTTGCATGATGGAAAGATTGATAAGCTTCCAGTAAATGAAGATGGTACTTTTGAAACAGATAAGTTCTCTTCATATATGTTGGTTTATGAAGACAAGGTTACAGCTTCTGAAACGAAACCAGAAGTGAAGCCTGAGTCAAAACCAAGTGCTAAATTGGAAGTAAAACCAGCTGCTAAACCAAGTGCTGGATCTACTACAACTTCAACAGATATAAAGAAGAACAACACAGTTAAGAAAGATGTTAAGAAGAATAAGAAGGTAAATACAAGTACAAAGACTTCTAGTACATTGTTTACTGGATTATTAGGTATTTCTATTGTAGGTTTAGGTGCAGTAGAAGTATTGCGTAGAAGAAATAAATAGTGTGAATTGAAAGAAATCTTTTGCGGTAATTCATAACTAGATATAGTTGTCTAAAGATACTGGGAGTAGAGATTGATTACTCTGCTCCTTTTTCAATAGCTATCAACAGCTACGTTATTTTAATTTGGTTTGATTTGATTTGATTTTGTAAAAGATATACATTATTTGTATTAGAGTTGGAGGAAGTTGCAAATGAGCAATAGTCTAAGAAAAATAGAGTATTATGGAATATGTTTTTGGGATTGTGGTGTTGAATATGAAGATTCTGGAAAGTTGTTAGAATTAATTGAATCTTTAAAT
>OHDI01000541.1_pt1 | contig 15695 bp, 18 predicted proteins | sample 1566981 | NCBI WGS metagenome assembly OHDI01 (sample SAMEA3879509, study PRJEB24766) | human gut metagenome | biome: human-associated habitat; feature: feces | place: USA | collected 1985/1987 | reverse complement strand
TACTGCTGTCAAAGTGTGCCCAGCTGTGGGTGTTTGGTTCTGTGCGGTCGGAGGGGATGCAGCAGGAAATCAAATGGGCGAAGCGGCGGCATATGACCATTCGGTATTTTACAGAAGAACTGGAGGAAATAGAGTAATGTATCAATTTCCACAAATGCTGCAAAAATTGATGGAGTGCCATCCAACGTACCGCAGAAGAATTACACAAAAAGAACTGGCTGAACACGTTGGAGTTCGACCGCAAACAGTCTCTCTGTACCTAAAAGGTGAAACGGCTCCCTCACCGAGGCTTTTATTAAAAATGGCGGATTACTTGTGCGTGTCGACAGATTATCTATTAACTGGGCAAGATGGCAAACAGTCTGGAGATGTAATTACTATGGACTCTTTGCGTGATATACAAAAGCAAGTGTGTGGAATTATGAGTCAGACAAATACGCTGATTGCAGAACTGGAGGCAAAGAAATGAAATTTACGCTTTATACTGCTACTTGTCGTGAAAACGCAAAAAATATCAAATATCCGAATGATGTAGAGGTAATTGACGAGGAAAGTTTGAAGTCTGCGGTGCAATCTGACCATGTTTCTGCGAAATTTACGGATGATAAAAGAAGCAATGCAAACTTCATAGAAAGCGATTGCCTGATGTTTGACTGCGACAATAGACATTCTGAAAACCCAGAAGATTGGGTTACACCTTTGGAACTGGCATTGACATTTCCAGACGTAGCATTCGCAGTTGCCTATAGCAGAAATCACATGAAAAACAAGGGAAACAGAATCGCACGTCCTAAGTTTCATGTCTATTTTGAAGCAGAAAAAGGGATGTCCGTAACAGAACGACAGAATTTGAAAAAACAGGTTCTGGAACAGTTTCCCTATTTCGATGAAAAGGCACTGGACGAGGCACATTTCTTTTTTGGTGTGGAGAATCCAAAAGTGGAATGGTATCAAGGCAATCTGACGCTTGCTGAATTTTTTGAAAAAGATGCTTTTGCAGAATGGGATGCTCAGACGGAATTAATCCAAGAAGGCTCCAGAAACAGCACAATGAGTCATATCGCTGGGAAACTGATCAAGCGTTATGGCAATACAGAGGTAGCGTATCAATTGTTTCAAAAGGCAGCAGAAAAGTGCAACCCACCATTGGCGGAATCAGAACTGCACATGATTTGGCAGAGTGCAAAAAATTTCGGAAAGCGAGTATCAAAACAGAACGGATATATTGCTCCGGAGTTATACGGGCAGATGTATAGCCTGCGACCGGAGGATTATTCCGATATTGGGCAAGCAAAAGTTTTTGCAGAACAGGTACAAGGCGAACTTGCCTATACAGATGCAACCGAATACTTATGCTATCTGCAAACACACTGGGTAGAGTCAAAGCAGACAGCAGTCGGCAGATGTGAAGCATTTCTGGACAAGCAGCTGGAAGAAGCAGAACGGACACTGGAAATGACACACAAGATGCTGCTGGACAGCGGAGTAGATGCTGAAACAATCTCCAAGGGCGGAAAGGTGCTGGAAAAAGCCGTGGATGATGTCAGCAGAAAAGCGTACATCGAATATCGCTCTGCTCTGACTTATCGAACTTTCGTCATGAAACGCAGAGATATGAAGTACATCTCTTCGGCTTTACAGGCTGCCAAGCCAATGTTGCTGAAAGACATTGCAGATTTTGACAGTCAGGAGTTCTTGCTAAACACACCGACAGCAACCTATGACTTGCAGAAAGGCGTGCATGGCGGAAGACCGCACAATCCGGAGGATTACCTCACAAAAATGACCGCTGTTTCGCCGAACAACGTGGGGGAAGAAATTTGGAAAGATGCCTTGCATTGCTTTTTCTGCGGCGATCAAAGTTTAACGGATTATGTGCAGCAAATCTGCGGGCTTTGTGCGATTGGAAAAGTGTATCAAGAGGCATTGATTATTGCCTATGGCGAAGGCAGCAACGGCAAGTCCACCTTCTGGAATGCCATTTCACGGGTGCTTGGAAGTTACAGCGGAACAATGTCCGCAGATGCATTGACGGTCGGCTGCAAGCGAAATGTAAAGCCGGAAATGGCAGAACTCAAAGGTAAACGACTGGTCATTGCAGCAGAACTGGAAGAAGGAATGCGGTTGAATACTGCGGTCATCAAGCAGCTTTGTTCCACAGATGAAATCCAAGCAGAGAAGAAATACAAAGACCCATTCCGCTATACACCTGCTCATACGCTGGTGTTATATACAAACCATCTGCCGAGAGTCGGTGCGAATGATGCCGGAACATGGCGTAGATTGATTGTGATCCCGTTTCTGGCAAAGCTGGAGGGCAAGTCAGACATCAAGAACTTTGCAGATTATCTGGTCGAACACGCTGGCGGAGCAATTCTGTCTTGGGTGATGGAGGGAGCGAAACAAGTCATTGACCGACAATTCAAACTGGAAGTTCCACAGTGCGTCAAAAATGCGATTCACGCATATCGGGAAAGCAACGACTGGATGTCAGCATTTCTGGAAGACTGCTGTGATGTAGATAAGACCTACCAGCAAAAATCAGGCGAATTGTATCAGGAGTATCGTTCGTATTGTTCCAGAAACGGAGAGTATACCAGAAGCACGACAGACTTTTATACGGGTTTGGAAAATGCAGGGTTTGAACGAAAGAGAACCAAGAAAGGTGTCATCGTTTATGGCTTAAAAATCAAGTCAGAATTTTTAGAATAATGGGTGGGGGTGACGGTCGGAGAGGGTCATTTCGTAAACTCTTCTTATAGGTAATTTTTACCAAATTTTCAGCCTAAAAGGGGTTTTATATATTGACCGTAACAGACCATCACCCCAGAAAAGAAAAAACTTGAAAAGAGGGCTAAAATGCGTGAAAAAATGATTGAAAGCCGGTTCGTGCAAAAGGTGCAGTCCAGAGGAGGTCTTTGTTGGAAGTTTACAAGTCCGGGAACGGATGGAGTGCCGGATCGAATCGTATTGATGCCGGGTGGAAAAATTGCTTTTGTGGAAGTAAAGGCTCCGGGTGAGAAGATGCGGGCGTTACAAATCCGGAGAAAACAACAGCTTGAGAGAGTGGGCTTTTCCGTGTATTGTCTGGATAGTCTGGAACAAATCCGCCCCATTTTGGATGAAGTCGGAGGTGAAACACCGTGAAGTTCATTCCGCACGACTATCAGCAATATGCGATTCAGTTTTTGACGGAGCATCCTGTGGCAGCACTTCTTCTGGATATGGGGTTGGGGAAGACTGTCACAACATTGACAGCAATCAACGAGTTGTTGTTTGACCGCTTTGAAATCCGCCGTGTTTTAGTGATTGCACCCCTTCGTGTGGCACGGGATACTTGGTCAGCAGAAATTGAAAAGTGGGAACATTTGAAGCATCTGAAATACAGTGTAGCAGTTGGAACATCCGCAGAACGCAGACAAGCCCTGCATGCAAAGACGGATATTTGCATTCTGAATCGTGAGAATATCAGTTGGCTGGTAGAGGAAAGCCATATTCCGTTTGACTTTGATATGTTGGTGATCGATGAGTTGTCAGGCTTTAAGAATCACCAGACGAAACGATTCAAGGCACTGATGAAAGTTCGACCAAAGGTGAAACGCATTGTTGGCTTAACGGGAACACCGTCCAGTAATGGTTTGATGGATTTATGGGCGGAATTTCGTTTGCTGGATATGGGACAGCGACTTGGAAGATTTATTGGACAATATCGAACAGCCTATTTTCAGCCGGATAAACGAAATGGGATGGTAGTTTATTCTTACAAGCCATTGCCACAGGCAGAGAAACAAATCTATGATAAAATTTCAGACATCACCATTTCCATGAAAGCGATTGATTATTTGCAAATGCCAGAACTTTTGTTGACAGAAGTTCCAGTTCGTCTTTCTAAGCAAGAAAGAGAACGATACAAGCAATTGAAACAGGAATTCGTGTTAGACTTGCCGGATGGCGAGATTACCGCCGCCAACGCTGCAAGTCTATCCAACAAACTTTCCCAGCTGGCGAATGGAGCGGTGTATGACGATACCGGAGCGGTGATTCCCATTCACAGCCGAAAGCTGGATGCACTGGAAGATTTGATAGAGGCAGCCAACGGCAAGCCCGTTCTGGTGGCGTATTGGTTCAAGCATGATTTGGAGCGGATTCAAGAGCGACTGCGAAAGCTGAATGTTTCCTATCAGGAAATCCAATCCTCCGACAGTATCCGGAACTGGAACGCCGGAAGGCTGCAAGTTGGTCTGCTGCATCCTGCCGCTGCTGGTCATGGCTTGAATTTGCAGGCAGGCGGTTCTCACCTGATTTGGTTTGGACTGACATGGAGTTTAGAACTCTACCAGCAGACCAACGCCAGACTGTGGCGGCAGGGGCAGCAGTCCGAAACGGTTGTCATTCAACATCTCATCACGAAAGGAACGATTGATGAACGCATCCTGAAAGCCCTGACCCAGAAAGAACAAACCCAGACCGCTTTGATGCAAGCAGTCAAAGCAGAACTTGGAGGTAGCAGATGAATATCATTTGGCAGTACTTAGACAAACGGAGTGCCGCTGTAAACGCACTGAAGGATTATAGTAGCATGGCTTACATCCTTGCACACACAGACGAAGAAATCACACAGGTGCATGAAGACACCACAACCCTTGGCAGTCCGGCATTTACAAATATGCCGGGCGGCAGTCCGAACCCGCAGTCCGGCGAAATGCGAATCATCACTGCCATTGACGAAATCGATGTGCTGCGGGAACGGTATCGTCAGGCAAAGGAGTACATGGAATGGTTTCAGCCTGCATGGGACAGCCTGTCGGAGGATGAACGGTATGTGCTGGAACAGTTCTATTGGCAGGAAGATCAAAACATTTATACCATTTGCGAGCACTTCGGTATTGAGCGTTCTTCTGCATACAACAAAAAGAATCGTGCCGTACAACACTTGACGTTGCTTCTCTATGGTAAGGCATGAGTAAAATCGAGGATGACTTTTGCAAAAAGGTGTGATATAATAATATCATAGAAAACTGACCGAAAGCCCTGTGGTGTTCCACATGGGCTTTCGTTGTATCCGGAGGTGAACCTTATGCCGAAGAAATGTAAGAAGCCCTGCAAGCACCCCGGCTGTCCCAATCTGACAGATGGTTTGTACTGTGCAGAGCATCAACCATTGCACCCAGACCGACCGTCTGCCGCTAAGCGTGGATACGGCAGCAAGTGGCAGCGGCTCAGCAAGGCGTACCTGCGGAAGCATCCGCTGTGCGTGAAGTGTATGGCACGGGGACGGTTCACAGCAGCAACTGTGGTCGACCATATCATTCCTCACCGTGGTGATCCGCATCTGATGTGGGATGAAAGTAACTGGCAGGCTCTTTGCAAGTCCTGCCATGACCGCAAGACATGGACGGAAGACCAAAATCCCGTCTATCGGTATTGATTGTGTCTGAAATGCTGCCGGTGGGGGGATAAAAATCTCTAATTGTGAATTTTTTACAGACCGGCGTTCCCTCTCACACACAAAAACCAAGGTTCAAACGGGGGATTAACCCCGAAAATATGCAAACAAGCCGAAACCTACGCAGTTTCGGCTATTTTTCTCTCAAAAGGCAGGTGAAATCAGATGGCAAAGGACGGCACAAGAAGAGGCGGCAGACGAGTTCGTGCAGGTGATAAGCCGAAAGCCCTCTCCGACAAAATTGCAGAGGGCAAGGACGCAGAGATTATAGAATTTCATGCTCCGGAATTGGATGCAGCTGATCTGGACGATGCCGCTGATTTGACCGGTGCGGATATGCCAAGTCCCAGTGCATACTTGTCTGCCCAGCAGAAGAACGGAAAACCGCTGGGAGCAGACATTGTGTACAAAGAAACATGGCTCTGGCTGAAACAGCGTGGCTGTGAAAAGCACGTCAACAAACGGCTGCTGGAAAGTTACTCGCAGGCATTCGCCCGATTTGTACAGTGTGAAGAAGCCCTCAGTACCTATGGACTGCTGGGAAAGCACCCGACCACGGGCGGCGTTATTGCCTCCCCGTTTGTGCAGATGAGCCAGACATTTCAGAAACAGGCAAATTTGCTCTGGTATGAGATTTTCGATATTGTGAAACAAAACTGTACGACCAAATTTGACGGTACACCGCAGGATGATTTGATGGAACAGCTTCTGAGCAGCAGAAAGTGAGAAATACATGAAAGCAGATACTCAGTTCTGGCGAGATCTGAAAGCCAATCGCCAGAAGATGACCAAACAGCAATACCGCACAATCAAGGGACAGGCGGTCAGCGGAAAAGTGCTGGATGCCAGAAAAGGCTTACAGAAAGTTTTGAAGCGGAGGAATGGAGCATGACCACAACCACAGAATTTCAGCTTGTTGACATCAACAAGTTAGTACCCTATGCCAATAACGCCAGAACGCACAACAAGGAACAGATCCTGAAGCTTCGCTCTTCTCTGCGTGAGTTTGGCTTTGTGAATCCGGTAATTATCGACCGGGAATACAATGTGCTGGCTGGACATGGACGCATTATGGCGGCAAAGGAAGAAGGTATTGCAGAAGTACCCTGTGTGTATGCCGACCATCTGACAGAAGCACAGAAGAAAGCGTACATTCTTGCTGACAACCGTATGGCGTTAGATGCTGGCTGGGACGATGAACTGCTTGCTGTTGAGATGGAAGAACTCCAGAATCTCGGTTTTGACCTTGGTCTTACAGGTTTCGATGAATCTGAAATTGCTGATTTATTTGATACAAACAGCGGTGATGAAGTCAAAGACGATGATTTTGACCTTACCACAGCGCTTGAAAAGGCTGCATTTGTACAGCGTGGCGATATCTGGACTGTCGGAAAACATAAGCTGATGTGCGGTGATGCAACATCAGCCGAAGATGTATCTGCTCTTATGGGCGATACTAAGGCAAACCTCATTCTGACCGATCCGCCATATGGGGTATCTTTCAAGAGTTCCAGCGGACTTACCATTCAGAATGACAGTATGAAGAATGAGGAATTTTATACATTTCTACTCTCAGCTTTCAAATGTATGGCTGACCACCTTGAAAAAGGCGGTGCAGCCTATGTATTCCATGCGGATACGGAGGGACTGAATTTCAGAAAGGCTTTCATTGATGCCGGATTTCATCTTGCAGGCTGCTGTATCTGGGTGAAAGATAGTCTGGTACTTGGACGCTCTGATTATCAGTGGCAGCACGAACCTGTGCTGTATGGCTTTATGCAGAACGGCAAGCATCATTGGTATTCAGACCGCAAGCAAACGACCATCTGGAACTTTGATAAGCCGAAACGAAATGCAAATCACCCAACCTCAAAGCCCCTTGACCTTTTAAGCTATCCTATCGGAAATTCCACACAGGCAAATGGTGTAGTTATTGATACGTTTGGCGGTAGCGGTTCAACCCTTATGGCTTGTGAACAAATGAACCGTATTTGTTACACAATGGAACTTGATGAAAAGTATGCATCTGTTATTCTCCGCCGCTATGTTGAGGATACCGGCGATGCTGATGGTGTGTATGTTATCCGTGACGGAAAGCAAATCGCATATTCTGAACTGGTGAAAGAGGTGGAAAAGCCTGATGAATAAACCTCTCACCCTCGGCAGCCTTTTCGATGGTTCAGGAACATTTCCTATGATGGCAATGCTTTCCGGCATCGTGCCTGTCTGGAAATCAGAAATTGAACCTTTTCCTATCGCTGTTACAGAAAAGCGACTGCCGTTTGTAAAGCACCTTGGCGACATCAACAGCATCAACGGTGCAGAAATTGAACCTGTGGATATTATCACCTTTGGCTCGCCTTGCACCGATCTTTCAGTTGCAGGCAAGCGTCAGGGTTTGAATGCCGCACGTTCCGGACTATTCTTTCAGGCAATCAGAATCATAAAGGAAATGAGAGGTGCAACCAATGGAAAATATCCGAGATTTGCAGTGTGGGAAAACGTCACAGGGGCATTCTCCTCAAATGGCGGAGAAGACTTCCGATGCGTCCTCGAAGAATTCTGCAAGATTAAAGACGCAGATTTATCTGTCCCTAAACCTGAAAAATGGACAAAGGCAGGAGAAATTGTGGGAAAAAATTTCTCTGTCGCCTACCGAACATTCGATGCTCAATACTGGTATCTTCCCCAACGAAGAGCAAGAATCTACCTTGTCGCAGATTTTAATGGCGGATGTGCCTCAAAAATATTATTTGAGTCAGAAGGCGTGTCTGGGTATTCTGCGGAGAGCTTCATTGCGTGGCAAGAAACTGCCCGAAGTTTTGGAACTTGCTCTGAAGAAACAGGCTCAGGTCTGATGTTTGAGAATCATTCTCAGGATACACGCTACAGAGGACCTCTTGATGTGGCACAGACTGTATCTGCAACATATGGAACAGGTGGAAACAATCAGCCTTTTGTGGTGGAATCACCAGTTGTTCCTGCAACACTGAAAATACGATGTGGTCACGGAAATGGTGGACGTGGTGCTTTGATTCAGAAAAACAAATTTGCTACTCTTTCCTGCAATAACGACCAGACACTTTTCGTTCCAAAGGCATATGGTATCTGTGGAAAATACAGTAATTCTATGCTGAGTGATAATCCAAACAGCGGATTTTATGAAACTGAAACTTCCAGAACCATTGATACAAGCAATCAGTCACCTTGCAAGAACCAAGGTGGAATGGTAGTTTTAGAGGGCAACGGCTCACGCCCTTCACATCATGGTGACGGATACAAGGAATCGGAAACTATGTACACGCTGAATTGTACGGAAAATCACGCTGTTTCTTATGGAATCGGCAGACCTGCCATGAATCAGGGATACAACGCACGATTCAGTTTTCAGATTGAAGAGGAAAAATCCCCGACACTTGTTGCATCAGGTGCAGGCGGAATTGCTCATCCGAAATACTCCACAAGCAAAAATTCTCATCATACCGTTGCTGAAAAGGAAAAAGCAAACACACTTGTAGCATCGGACTATAAAGACCCTCCTGTTGTCAATGACAGCACTTCTGAAATTGAATATATCGTAAGGCGACTGACACCGCAGGAATGTGCGTTACTGCAAGGTATGCCGACCTGGTGGTGTGACGATATCGGCATTGAAAATCCGACCGAAGAACAGGTCACATGGTGGCAGAATGTTTTTGAAACATACAACAAAGCTGTTGGTAAGACCTGCAAACCAAAATCCCGTAAGCAAATTAAAAAGTGGCTGAAGAATCCGTATTCCGATAGCGCTGCTTATAAAATGTGGGGAAATGGTATCGCTTCAAGCAACGCTTGGTTTGTGCTGGCAGGAATCGCCTATTATGCACAAAACGAGGGAAAATAATTCTACATATCCCACACTTGATATCTGTGCCATTCAGAGTTATCATGTGTACTACCGAAAAGGAGGTCAAACATATGATAATTGAATTACATCTTACAGGAGAAAAGCGAAAGGAACTGGTGAATGCCATCAGCGAGATCATTGAAATCCCTGCCGAATATCAGTTCATGCCGACCTGTGCCTACAAGATTGGTGACTTTTACACAGTTACCAAAGATGGCAATCTTGAAATCAGCGATTCAGCAGATGGAAAAGAGGTTGAAATGCTGATTAGTGAACTTGCAAGCAGAGGGTATGAAATTCCGTCAGCAAATAAACTAACTGTTCAGATGCCTGCGGGCTTCTTCACAGAGCATACCTTGAACAATCTCCACCAAATCTGCGAAAATAAAGCCGTCCTGTTTCAGGTAGCTTTCAAAACAGATTCACTGGACATTATTCAGTCTGATGATAAAGTAGAATTTCCTTGGTTCACCGTTGAAAATGATGGTGATGCAGATGCCTACTGCATTTTCATTTCCATGCTCTGCGAATTTGCAAAGAATCAGAAACGTATCAATAACAAGCCTGAAACCACTGATAATCCCAAATACACAATGCGTTGTTATCTTCTTCGCTTGGGTATGATCGGTGCAAAGTACAAATCGGCAAGAAAGGCATTGCTCAGAAATCTTTCAGGCAGTTCAGCTTTCAGAAAGGCGGCAAATGATGAAGTTTCCGAATAAAAACTATCTGGCACAACTCCGAAAACAATACCCGATTGGAACGAAAATACAGCTGATTTCTATGCGTGATGAAAAATATCCCATTCTTCCGGGAACAATCGGTGAGGTCACTCATATCGATGATATGGGTTCCATACACATGAAATGGCAAAACGGCTCTTCTCTTGCCCTGATTCCAGAAGTGGATTCTTTCAAGGTTTTGGAAGCCGAAAAATAAGGCAGAACCTATTCCATCGTACTGTATTTTACCATAGAAAATCAAGTAAAGCAAGACTGTATATTACACAATTATTCGGCGGATATACAGTCTGTTTTTCTGTTAATTTAGCCGCTTGATATGTCCTCCGTAATGCGGTAATATGTGATACAACGAAAGGGCAGAAAGCCCGAAATTACGGAGGAAAATACCATGAACGCTAAAACAGAAAGACAGATTGAAAACCTGAAAAATCAGACCATTGGGGTTGAAATTGAGATGAACCACATCACAAGAGAACGAGCTGCAAAGCTTGCCGCAGACTTTTTCGGAACAGGCAGATACGAATTCACAGCAAGCCGAAACGGATATAGCACCTGGTCAGCTTGGGACGCACAAGGCAGAGAATGGAAATTCCAGAAAGACGTCAGCATTGCAGGATGCGATGCTGAAAAGTGCGAACTGGTTACACCGATTCTTCACTACAGCGACATTGAAACCTTGCAGGAACTGGTCAGAAAGCTTCGCAAGGCAGGAGCAGTAAGCCACGCAGGGGTTGGGGCAGGAGTTCATATTCACATAGGAGCGAATGGACACACACCGCAGAGCCTGAGAAACCTTGCAAACATCATGGCAAGCCACGAAAGACTGATTGCAGATGCTTTGAAAATTGACCAGGGCAGAATGAACAGATATTGCAGAACGGTAAACCCAAGATTCATTGAACAGCTGAACAAAAAGAAACCCACCACAATGGCACAGTTTGCAGATATCTGGTACACAGCAAACGGTGCGAATTACGGAAGAAATCAACATTACAACGATAGCAGATACCATATGCTGAACTTCCATGCAACCTTTACAAAAAGCACAATCGAATTTCGACTTTTCCAGTTTGACAAGCCTACAGCAGAAAAGAAAAACGGACTTCACGCAGGACAATTGAAAAGCTACATTCAGCTTTGCCTTGCACTTTCCGAAATGGCAAAGGAACTGAAAACAGCAAGTCCAAAGCCACAGCAAACGGAAAATCCGAAATTCGCCATGCGAACATGGCTGATTCGGCTGGGACTGGTCGGCGAGGAGTTCGCCACAGCGAGAAATTTTCTTACCAAGAACCTTGACGGAGATGCGGCTTTCAGATACGGCAGAGCCTGAAAAGGCTCGCCCTCAAGGGCAACGGGTGGCAACATCGCCGCCCACGTTGCTTTTGTGGGATAGTTTCCCCACCATACAAACCCGGCCACACAAGCCCACACAGCCCCTGATTTTGCAAAGTGTAATCTGAACAAATTTCACACCGTATATTTTGTAGTTTTAGCGGGTTGCATTCACTCCGAAAAAGAGTTAATATGTGACTACCGCAAAGCGGAATTCACGAAAAGGAAGATTTGCAATGAAAAGATATTACCTTGCTTATGGCTCAAACCTCAACGTCCGTCAGATGAAGTACAGATGCCCCACAGCAAAAATCGTGGGAACGGCGGTTATCAGGGATTATGAACTGCTTTACAAAGGCAGCAAAACAGGCTCTTACCTCACTATTGAAAAAAAGAAAGGTTCGCTTGTTCCGGTTGCTGTCTGGGAAGTGACTGCCGCCGATGAACACAGCCTTGATATTTACGAAGGCTATCCAAGTTTCTACTACAAGAAAAATATGAAAATCAGACTTTCCGAAGCTGGAAAAATGATTAATACATTTGTGTATATCATGCACGAGGAACGCAGTCTTGGAATTCCAACTTCTGCATATGTCAGCACCTGCAAATTCGGATACACCATTTTCGGATTTGATTTCAAGTACCTTGATGAAGCCTATGAAAAAAGTCTGAAAGGAGTTGCCAACAATGAAAAATGAAACCCCGACTGAAAGAACCTGCCCGAAATGCGGATGTGTTTATACTGAAGTTCCTGCACTTTCCAGAACTGATAATAAAACGCTGATTTGCCCCGACTGCGGAATCCGTGAGGCTCTTGAAGCCTTGGGAATCTCCCTGGAAGAACAGGAAAAAATCATCAGCATCATTCACCGTAACACAGCAGAATAATCGAATACAAGCCACCACGCTTGGCTGTGTGGCAATTCAGGGATTTCCTCCGTAAATTATCCCATTTGAAGCAAAGCCCCACACAAGCAAACAAGGTGGCTCAGAAAGGAAATCCATATGAAAGTACTTATCGTTGAACCGAGAAAACGTCCAAGAGAAGCTGAAATTGACGGCAGTCTGGAATCCATGCAGAAAACGGTCGACGGGTATCTGCAAGCAATCTACCCTTTTGAAGATGAAATCGCCCTTGTTTGTGATGATGAATCAAAGCTGAAATCCGATATGGAGTGGAACAGAATGCTCCCTGAAACAAGCGACATCATCAAAGGCACATTTTTCATCGCAGGTCTTGGAGCAGAAGATTTTACAGATCTTTCTGCTGAACTTATGAAAAAGTACAAACAGCGATTTTGGAACATTGAATTTTTCATTTCCACACCAAACGGTCTGATGCCGATTGTAATCAGGGACTGACAGCCCGCACGTTCACCTGTGACGGCAAGTAAAACCGATTCCGAACACCTTTCCGATTTGAAAAGCAACGCCACAAACGCAAACGTGGCGGCTGCTTTTTTGCTGTCATAATCTACACAATACAGGGACGGTTTTCAGACTGTATATTCTGGCAGTTTAGCCGCTTGCAATTATACACACTATGCGGTAATATGTAATCACCGAAAGGGAAAAACCACGAAATACGGAGGAAAACACAATGGTATCATACGGAATCGCAAAGGCAAGAGCAATGGCAAACAGAACGGACTGGAACGAAAGAACCGAAATCACAAAGGCGGTCATCACCTGGTTCGATGCGGACTACGAATACGAACTGGAGATTGAAAACGAGCACAGGATGGACAACGAGGAGTTCACTGCATGGGTTGAGGAAAACGCAGAAAGCCTTGCAAAGGCAGATGCCGAGGAAAACGGAACGACCTTTGAGGAAATCGACAGCATCGACTTTACGGAAAAGGAAATCGATGACGATGCCCTTTTCGATGAGGAGTACGAAAACGCCTGCGAATTTGAATGGGAGTGCTAGACCGGACGGTAATCCAAAACCCATAGCCCAAGACCAAAGCCCCGAAAGGGGCTGCGGCTCGTACAGCCGCTGTGTTGCCCTTGTCCGGCGTGGTTTTGTTTTCTCCAAGTGGTTTTCCCTTTTCCACAAATGCCCCACACAGGGCAACGTGGGGCTTGCTTTTTTGGTTGGTATCATACACAATTTTCTGCCTTCCTCTTTGTGCAGAATATGCCGGAAATTTCGTTGACTTCTCCTTTGGTTTATGGTAATATACATCATGCCGAAAGGCAAAAACAACGAAAACCGGAGGAAAAAACAATGTGGACAGAAGGAACAATTCAGGTAGGAACAAGCACTTTTCACTACTGGGTGAAACATTACGAGGAGCCTTCCACTTTTGGATATGAGGAAGGCAGAGCTTCGAAAATCTCCCTGCGGCGGAATGGCAAAACGGTGTTCAATTTCGACCGGGGCATGGATATTCCGCCGGAGGATGAGGAAACTGAAACTGCACTGGCAATTCTGCTGAAGCAGTACAACTAAACCAAACAAAATTCCACACAAAAAAGCCGGAGCCGAAAGGCTCTGGCGGTCGTACCGGAAAAATTTCTATTGGTGTATCTTACACAAGAAAACGGCAAAATTTCTACGTTTTTTCTGTCTGTTTAGCCGCTTGCTATCCTTGAATTTGTATGGTAACATGGTTACAATGGGAATAGAATCTCAATTACAAAAAGCCCACCGGGGCATAAAAATAAATGATACAGACTTGCTTTTTGGCAGGTCTTTTTTGTTTGGAGGTGAGAACAATGGCAAGATTTAAACCAACACGTTTTATGGCGGAGGATTCCAAGTACAACAAAAAGACGGCAGACTATGCTGTTTCTTTTATTGAGTGCCTCAGCCACACCAAAGGCACATGGGCAGGAAAGAAATTCGAACTGCTGGACTGGCAGGAACAGATTATCCGTGATTTGTTCGGCATTCTGAAACCGAATGGCTATCGTCAGTTTAACACGGCTTACATTGAGATTCCGAAGAAAAATGGAAAACAGCTTGCTTTAAATACCCTTATTCCTACACCAACAGGCTTTACCACTATGGGCGAAATCTCTATCGGAGATGAGCTTTTTGATGAAAAAGGAAACATCTGTCATGTTGTTGCCAAAAGTCCTATCGATTACTCGGAACAGGGATATAAAATAACCTTCAAGGATGGAGAAACTGTTATTGCAGGGGCAAGACATCTCTGGACTGGTGATGTCACTTATGGAAAAAGAAAAAGAGTGACAATTTCTACGGAAGAAATGTATGAACATATCTGTGATTCCTCCGGCTGTTATCGGTTCAGGATTCCTATTTCAGATGCAATAGACACTGATAATGCTGATTTGCCGGTAGACCCATATTTAATGGGGTATTGGCTTGGAAACGGTAATGCTGTCAAGCCTGAAATTACAATACAAACCTGTGATATTCCTGAAGTTCTTGACCAAATATGGCCTTGGCACAAACTGAAAAGAAGATGGAAAAATACGGGCGATTCAGAAATTTGTCCTGTTCCCGATTTAAAAAAGGTGCTTGTGAAAACCTTTCATGACAAGAAAATCCCTATAGAATTCCTAAGAGCCTCTGTGCCTCAGAGGCTTTCCTTATTGCAGGGACTTATGGATTCAGACGGATCGATAAGCAACAGAAAAGGTCAGGCTATTTACACGTCAACAGAAAAAGTACTTGCTGAGAGTGTAAGTGAACTGTTATGGAGTTTAGGCATAAAAAATGCAATCACGACTGCGGTATCCACACAGAGAGCAGATTGGAGCAAGCCGAGCAGCGAATGTGGAAGAGTGGCAACAGGAGAAACGATATACTATGTGAAATTCACTGCCTTTGACGATATTCCTGTTGCGGGTCTTAAAAGAAAAATGAAAAATACAGTAAAGCGAAATCCTAATACAAGAAGTCATTTTCGATATATTGACTCGATTGAAAAGGTTGATAATCCCGGAATGCAGTGCATTCAGGTGGATAGTGAATCACATCTTTACTGTATCGGTCATTCTTTTCTTCCAACTCATAACAGCGAGCTTGCCGCAGCAGTTGCGTTGCTCCTAACTTGCGGTGACGGCGAAGAACGTGCCGAGGTGTATGGCTGTGCTGCTGACCGACAACAGGCTGCCATTGTTTTTGATGTGGCTGCTGACATGGTGCGAATGTGCCCTGCTCTTTCCAAACGAGTAAAAATTCTGACCTCACAGAAACGTATCGTGTACATCCCGACCAACAGCTTCTATCAGGTGCTTTCGGCAGAAGCCTACTCCAAGCACGGTTTCAACATTCACGGGGTTGTGTTTGATGAACTGCATACGCAGC
>OHDI01000530.1_pt1 | contig 15837 bp, 10 predicted proteins | sample 1566981 | NCBI WGS metagenome assembly OHDI01 (sample SAMEA3879509, study PRJEB24766) | human gut metagenome | biome: human-associated habitat; feature: feces | place: USA | collected 1985/1987 | reverse complement strand
CGGCGGAAGGCGGCCGAGAGGCATGGTACGCCCTCCTAGCCAAAACGCCCGACCGGCCGGTAACGCATTACCATCTCTGCGGTATGGAGGCCATCATGCCGCTGCCGGAGCGGAAGGATCCGCAAACGGGGGAGGGCACTGCCGCCACTTTCCTCTGCCCCTACCACCTGATTCAGGATGAACGAATCGAAGACAGTTATGTCCGTTTTGAAAATGGGCTTCTATATGGCACAGCCTACCCAAAACAGGAGTTTCTCGATTTTTACCGCGCCGTCAGCCAATATGAGGTGACGGAGACAGAGCGTGGTTTCCAGATTCAGGAGAAAGAAGAGGGAGCGGATCGGATTAACTACGCCTTCTATGAAATCAACGACCGCCGCTATTTCAGCATGACCGCGCTGTGAACAAAATATAATTGCCCGCCGAGCCAACATAAAACACCCCGCTTCGGTTCATTCCAAATCAGACCGGACCCTTCGTTGGAGTCTATTCCTTTACACTTACTGAAAATTAAGCGTTCAGTAATTTACCAAAGTGTTTGATTGTACGAACCATCTGGCTTGTGTAGGAGTTCTCGTTGTCATACCAGGAAACAACCTGCACCTGATACAGGCCGTCGCCCAGCTCGGACACCATCGTCTGCGTGGAGTCGAACAGGGAGCCATAGCGGATGCCGATGACGTCGGAGGAAACGATCTCATCCTCATTGTAGCCGAAGCTCTCGGAAGCGGCGGCTTTCATCGCGGCGTTAATGCCTTCCTTCGTGACGTTCTCGCCCTTTACAACTGCGGTGAGAATCGTCGTAGAGCCGGTGGGAACCGGAACGCGCTGTGCGGAACCGATGAGTTTGCCGTTCAATTCCGGGATAACAAGGCCGATCGCCTTGGCAGCGCCGGTGGAGTTCGGCACGATGTTGGCAGCGCCAGCACGAGCCCTGCGCAGGTCGCCCTTGCGGTGCGGGCCATCGAGGATCATCTGATCGCCAGTATAGGCGTGGATGGTGGACATGATGCCGCTCTGAATCGGAGCATAATCATTGAGGGCCTTCGCCATGGGCGCAAGGCAGTTGGTGGTGCAGGAAGCGGCGGAGATGATCTGATCCTCTGCCGTCAGGGTGTTTTCATTCACGCTGAAAACGATCGTCTTGAGGTCGTTGCCCGCAGGAGCGGAGATAACGACCTTCTTCGCGCCTGCCTGAAGGTGGGCGGAAGCCTTATCCTTGGAGGTGAAGAAGCCCGTGCACTCCAGCACGACGTCTACGCCCAGCTCGCCCCAGGGCAGCTCAGCGGGGTTGGCATTCTTGTAAATCGTGATGACCTTGCCGTCCACCGTGATGGAATCCTCGCCCGCCTCAACGGTGTGACCGTCATAACGGCCCTGAGCGGTATCGTACTTGAGAAGATGAGCAAGCATCTTCGGGCTGGTCAGATCGTTGATCGCAACGACATCATAGCCCTCGGCGCCGAACATCTGGCGGAACGCAAGGCGGCCAATGCGGCCAAAACCATTGATTGCTACTTTTACTGACATTCTAACTACCTCCATATGATTATTACATGGACATGCGTATATATATTAACGCTTTCCTTTGAAATATGCAAGGATTTCGCTGTAAAATGAACCACTGCGGGTAAGTTTTGTTAATGCTCAACAAAATCTCAAATTGCCAAAAGAAAAAGGGTATGATATGGACGAACTTCTCAGCCAAACGAAACCTAACAAGGAGCTATCATACGTGTTTTCTTTTCTTCAAAATAGATTTGACAGGCTGGCAAAGATCCCAGTCTGCCCGGAAAACGAGCCGCAGCTGCGCGAAGAAATCCACCTGCTGCTCACACTCTCTCACCTGTGCGCCGGGGGCGCAGATCAAACGCAAAAGCAGAGCCTCGCACAGTTGACGCAGGGCTGCCACAGCATCCTACGAAAGCTCGAAAACCTGATGCTTTGCCGCGCGCGTGTTTTCGCTTTTGAACCCTGCGCGTTCGTTTCCTTCCTCGATGATATCTGTTGCGCATGCGACCTCTTACTCAGTGGCTGCGGCAAGCGCGTTTTATTTGACGCAGATTTGCATCCACAGGCTTTTTCAGACGGTCAGGGTCGCAGTGACCTCTTACTCAGCGGCTGCGACAGGCCTGTTTTATTCGATACCGGCGTGCCGGAAGCGCTCGTCGCGTGCGCCCCCGGGCCTGTGCGTGCCGCGCTGCTAAACCTGATTGCAAACGCCGCCTGCCATTCGCAATCTGGCACCATTCTCGTGCGCCTTTCCTGCACACTCAGCCATATGCTTGTTACTGTGCGCAGCGCCGGGGAAACCTCGCTTTACGCGCTTCAACGGGGAACGGATACCGCCGGCTCAGGCCTGTGCGCCGTGCGCCGATGCATGGAGCTGCACAAAGGCACGCTCCTGTTCCAAAGCGACGAAGGCGGTACGGCGGCGGCGTTTGCCCTGCCGCGGGATTTGGCATTGCCGGAGGATGCGTATCCTCTCCCTCAGCCGGATTTCGTAGAATATATCTGCGACCGCTTGAGCCCGGTGTATACAGGGCTTTGTGGGCTGTGCCCGTGCCCGGTGTGAAATAAGGCATGAAATAGTACTTGTGTGCGATTTCCTGAAGCGGACATCTGGCCCGACTTAATTCTGCGAACGCATGATTTTTAGAATACAGCACAGTTCTCCCCTGCTGGAAACGCTATACTGAATCTCAAAAATCCAGCCGCCTTTTTGCACGTTATGTTACTGCTCCAATGCATCTCTCTGTTCCGCTTCCATCATAATACCATACGGGAAAGCAACCATCCGCCCCCGCTTATAAAATCCGCCCTTTTTCGCCGCCTGCACCGCCTTCATTCCATGGGTGGCGCACCGGCCGCTGAGTCCGGACAGCTTTGGCGACGTATACGGTTCCCCTCTTTCCATCCGTTTCTCCATCTTCGCCGTGTCAAAACGGAGCCAATGCCAGTGCCACCGGGCTGATATTTTCGCGAATCCCTTGAAAACGATCCCGGCCATGCGCATCCGCCTCCATTCTTCAAAAATAAAACGCTAAGGGAGAGCATATCCCCCTTAGCGCTATCTTACTTCCATTTTCGTGCAAAAAGTGTCGAAGAGCAGAGGCAGCGTCAAAAAAACGAAAAAGCGCTCTCTCCGATGTGCATTTTATGCAATGTTGTCGATTCCAGCCGCTTTCTTGAGTGCCTCGGCGCGATCTGTCTTCTCCCACGTCAGGTCAAGATCCGTGCGGCCAAGATGGCCGTAGGCCGCGAGCTGGCGGTAAATCGGACGGCGCAGGTCGAGCATGTCGATGATTGCAGCGGGACGCAGATCAAAATTCTCCTTGACAATTTCACTCAGAGAGTCATCAGAGATCACACCTGTGCCAAAGGTATCGACCATAACGGAAACCGGCTTGGCGACGCCGATGGCATAGGCCAGCTGAATTTCGCATTTCTTTGCAAGGCCCGCCGCCACGATGTTTTTCGCCACATAACGCGCCGCATAGGCTGCGGAACGGTCCACCTTGGTCGGATCCTTGCCGGAGAATGCGCCACCACCGTGGCGCGCATAGCCGCCGTATGTATCGACGATAATTTTGCGTCCTGTCAAGCCACTGTCGCCCACAGGGCCGCCCGTGACAAAGCGCCCGGTCGGGTTGACATAAATGATCGTATTGTCGTCTATCAGATCCTCCGGGATCACGGGGCGAACCACATGCTCCACGATTTCGCGGCGGATTTCGTCCAGGGAGACATCCGCACGGTGCTGGGAGGAAATGACGACGGTATCGACGCGCACGGGGCGGTCGTTTTCGTCATACTCCACCGTGACCTGCGATTTGCCATCGGGCAGCAGATAGGGCAGCGTGCCGTCCTTACGGACCTTGGTCAGCTGGCGGGTGAGCTGATGCGCAAGGGAAATTGGCATGGGCATCAGCTCCGGCGTTTCATCGCAGGCATAGCCGAACATCATGCCCTGGTCGCCGGCTCCATTGAGATTATAGGCGTCCTTTTCGCCGGATTTCAGCTCCAGGGAATGATCCACGCCCAAAGCGATATCGGGGGACTGCCCGTCGATCGCAGTTAACACAGCACAGGTATTGCCGTCAAAGCCTTTGTCGGCGCTGTCGTAGCCAATGTCGCAAATCACCTTGCGGACGATCTGCGGGATCTCTACATAGCAGCTCGTGCTGATTTCGCCCATCACGAGCACCTGTCCCGTGGTGCAGGTTGTCTCGCAGGCAACGCGGCCCTGCGGGTCATTTTCCATAATCGCATCGAGAACGGCATCGGAAATCTGATCGCAGATTTTATCGGGATGGCCTTCGGTAACGGATTCTGAGGTAAAAAGATGTTTTGCCATTTGTCTCATTTACTCCTTTATGTTACTTTTTCTTCTGAACGGCGCAGAAAACGCCAAAAAGCGCTCGCAGTGAAACCGCGGGCGCTTTTAACACCTTATTTTTCGGTTAACACCGCAGGATTTAGCACCTTGCACACTGCTTCAATGTGCAGGTTGCCGGGCTTCAAAGGGCCTTTCCCTCAGCCGCTCTCAATAAGGAAATATGTAGTTTACAGCCTATATTGTACGGCATGGGACGAAAAAAGTCAAGCGCTCCGGCAGCATGCGGCTAAAAGTTCAAATTGTGTTCATGATTGCTCCTTTTCCCGCAGGAAGTAATTTGCTATACTAAATTCAATCAATCAAAAAACAGGAGGCAATTTGTTATGGAAACCGCTGTGACCAGGCAGCAGGCGCTCACCCTGCTGCGCAAATACAATCGGGAGCCCTTCCATCTCCAGCACGCGCTGACGGTGGAGGGCGTGATGCGCTGGTATGCGCGAGAGCTTGGCTACAACGCGGAGGAAAATTTTTGGGGGCTGGCCGGGCTGCTGCACGACGTTGATTTTGAAGCCTACCCGGAGGAGCACTGTAAAAAAGCGCCGGAACTATTGGCGGAGATTGATGCGGAGGATGCGCTCATCCACGCCGTGTGCAGCCATGGCTATGGCCTGGTGTGCAATGTGGAGCCCGCGCATGAAATGGAAAAGGTGCTCTTTGCGGCGGACGAGCTAACCGGCCTCATCGGTGCCGCGGTGAGAATGCGCCCCTTCAAAAGCGTAGCGGATTTGGAGGTATCGAGCCTCAAGAAAAAATTTAAGGATAAAAAATTCGCCGCTGGCTGCTCGCGCGATGTTATCCGTACAGGCAGCGAACGGCTGGGCTGGGAGCTCGAACGGCTGTTCCAGATGACGATTGAAGCGATGCGCTCCTGCGAGGCGCAGGTGCAGGAGGTGCTAACCGGTATGCTTGCGTGATCGCACAGACGCGCCCGAACGATTCCCGCATAGAGTGAAAAGCGGCTGCTGCAAAACAGGTTGCAGCAGCCGCTTTGACTTTTTCATTCGCCTATTTTTTCAGCACTACCTCCAGCTTCACAGGATTATGATCCGTATATTGGAAATCCGTTTCGATCACATTCACCGCTTTTACCTCCACATTGGGGGACACGATAAACCCGTCGATCACATAAAACTGCGTTGTTGCCCGGTTGCCACTGTAGGGCTGATTCAAGAGCCTGCAAGTGGGCGCGCTGTCATCCACGGCAAACCGCCAGCCCTCCGGCAGAATATCGGAAGAAAGCGTGCCGGCCTTCCAATAGGAAGCATCGACGAGTGGATATTTCGTTGCGTCCACCTCGGAGAACGTCTGGTTAAAATCGCCGCCTGCGATGCAGTAATTTCCCTTTTCATATTCCGTTGTGAGCAGCTTTAAAAGCTCTTCCGTTTGGATCTGTTTGGCGTCGCCGTCGTCATAGGCCTCCAAATGGAGGTTGATGAGCACCAGCTCCTTGTCGCTCCCCTCCAGCGGCACCCGCTCCACGAGCAGGCACCGCTTGAGCTGCGCAACGCGTACAGGCCAGGTGTAGGTTCCCGTCAATGCGATGCGCTCCGCCTTTGCCGCGCCGAAGGAGCTGAGCGTCAGCAGGCCGGACTGCACCTTGCCGATCGTCGGCAGCGGAAACGGCACATACTGGCAGGAATAGTTTACTGCAAAAGCATTCGTCCCGCCAATCAGGTTTGAAAGCGATGCGGTCTGGTCGACAAAATAGGAACGTTTGGAGCTCTTGTCAACCTCCTGCAAAAACTGCACGTCGCACTCTGCATCTTGAATGATCTTGCCGATCCCGGCGATATTCTTGCGCACATTTTCATCGGTTTCCGGGCGGACATTTTTACCGCCGTCCATGAAGAAATCCTGCGTTTTGTCGAGTGATCCATAGCCAATGTTGTAGGACAGGATGGAGAGAGCGCCGCCCTCCTGAATCGTTTTCTCCGCCTTACCGCCAATCTGGAGCGTTTCCACCGGCTCGGGCTTAAATTCCGCCGCCGTCAGGTAGATCACAAAGCCCACAACGATGAGGAGCAGGGTGAGAAGAATCGATAGTAAAATGGCGCCGATGCGTCTGAGGGTTCGTTTCATAGCATTCGCCTTCCCGGATGCCGCAGGTTGCATAAAAGCCAAGCGGCGTTCCTCTCTTTTTTAACATAAATGTAGCATTTGGCGGCGGGATTGTCAATTAGATTTTATAGATGGCACGGCCGTTTCCTTTCCCATTCCGAATAATAGGCAAAAAATCAAATAAGCACTGTATCCAAAAGGCCGCCGCGAAACCCACGGCGGCTTAAATGATGCGATAAACAGCCTTCTTTTGGGCGCTATCATCGATACTGATACGCCCTGACATACTCCACCACAAAATCCGACGGCCAAATCTCCTCCGGATTTTTTTGAATATCCCCTGACCAGCCGCGAAACGGCCTCCCATTCTGCCCGTCCACCTCGGTGGATAAAATCAAAAATTCCGGCGTTTGCGACGGCTGGCCGAAACTCGTCCGGCAGCTCTCCACGCCGTCGATGTAAAAAATATATTCCCGCTCGTTCCACTCCACGCCATAATCATGGAACGTCTCATAGGGATTCTCCACGCGGATTATCCCCGCGTTTTTCGTCCGGTGCGCACGCCCATAGCCGTCATAATGGAGGTTGCAGGTCACAAGCCCGTTCTGCCTGCGGGCATAATAGGGCGATTCAAAAATATCGATCTCCGCGCCGCTCTTCCCATTGCCCGTCTCCTGCTCTACGCCTTCGCACATCATCCAGAAAGCGGACCATAGCCCCTGCCCCCTTGGCAGCTTGCAGCGCGCCTCAAAATAGCCGTATTTCTGCTCAAAAAGGCCCTTTGTGTCAAGCCCTGCGTGATACCAGCCGGGGCCATATTTACCATCGTGGTATTCCGTTTGAATAATCAGCTTTCCGTCTCGCACAGCCGCCTGTGATCCATCCCAGTAGCCGCCGCGCCGGACATCCTCGCCGTGCGATTTCCATTTGGCTGGATCAAGCACGTTTCCTTCAAACTGGTCTTCAAACGTGAGCTGAAAGCGGGCTAAATCCAATTTTTTCCCTTGGGGCGGATGAGGGCGGCGGAACGGGACGAAGAAAAACTGCGCTGCCGCCGCCCCGTAACCTTGCAGCATATCAAGGCCGATTTTCATGATTCACACTCTTTTCCCTTTATTTCCCGGCCCGCAGCTTATTGATCCGGTCGCGCAGATAGGCGGCATGCTCAAATTCGAGGATCTTTGCCGCCGCCTTCATCTCCGCCGTGAGCTGCTTAATCAGCTGCTCGCGCTCCACGCGGGAAAGCCGCTTGGTAGGCTTATTCGCGTCGATTTCGGACCGGCTTGTAATCTCCAAAATTTCACGGACTTCCTTCTTGATCGACTGCGGCGTGATGCCATGCGCTTCATTATACGCCATCTGCTTTTCACGGCGGCGCTGTGTTTCGCGCAGCGCTTTTTCCATGGAGGGCGTTACGGTATCCGCATACATAATCACCTGGCCCTGCGCGTTGCGGGTCGCGCGGCCAATCGTCTGGATGAGCGACGTTTCGGAGCGCAGGAACCCTTCCTTATCCGCATCGAGGATGGTAACGAGAGATACCTCTGGGATATCGAGCCCTTCGCGCAGCAGGTTGATGCCAACGAGCACATCAAATTCGCCCTTGCGCAGGTCGCGGATAATTTCCATGCGCTCGATGGTATCGATATCATGGTGCATATAACGCACCTTGATGCCGGCAGCCTCGAGGTAATCCGTTAAATCCTCCGCCATTTTTTTGGTCAGCGTTGTCACCAGCACACGCTCCTTACGCGCGGTGTGGATGTTGATTTCTGAAATCAGATCGTCGATCTGCCCTTCCGTGGGCTTCACGATCACTTCCGGATCCAGCAGCCCGGTCGGGCGAATCACCTGCTCGACAATCGCCGCACTCTTCGACCGTTCAAAATCGCCGGGCGTAGCGCTGACAAAAATCTTTTGCCCGAGCCGCTCGTAAAACTCATCAAAGGTTAAGGGGCGGTTATCATAGGCGGAGGGCAGGCGGAAACCAAAATTGATCAGGCTCTCCTTGCGCGAGCGGTCGCCGCCGTACATGCCGCGCACCTGCGGCAGAGTGACGTGCGATTCATCCACAAAGAGCAAAAAATCCTTCGGGAAATAGTCGAGCAGCGTAAACGGCGCGCTACCCGCCGGGCGGCCGGACATCACGCGGGAATAGTTCTCGATCCCTTTGCAAAAGCCCGTTTCCCGCAGCATCTCAATATCGTATTCCGTCCGCTGGCGGATGCGCTGCGCTTCCAACAGCTTGCCTTCGGCCTCAAACGCCTTGACACAGCGCTCCATTTCCTGATAGATATCCGCAATCGCGGCTTCCATCTTCTCCTGCGAAACCACATAATGCGAGGCAGGATAGATCGCAACATGCTGCAAAACGCCCTTGACCTCCCCGGTGAGCGGATTCACTTCGCTGATTCGGTCGATTTCATCGCCAAAAAACTCAATCCGGTAGGCCGTATCGTTGGAATAGGAAGGAAAAATTTCAATTACGTCGCCGCGCACACGGAATTTATTACGCACAAAGTTGATATCGTTGCGCTCATACTGAATTTCAACGAGCTTGTGGATCACATCATCCCGCTTCTTTGTCATGCCGGGGCGCAGGGAGATCACCATGCTGCGGTAATCAATCGGGTCGCCCAGGCTGTAGATGCAGGATACGCTCGCCACGATGATGACATCCCGCCGCTCGGACAGCGCAGAGGTGGCAGAGTGGCGCAGCTTATCGATCTCATCGTTGATGGCGGAATCCTTTTCAATATAGGTGTCGGTTGTGGGAATGTAAGCTTCCGGTTGATAATAATCGTAATAACTGACGAAATATTCCACTGCGTTATTTGGAAAAAACTCCTTGAATTCGGAGCAGAGTTGCGCAGCTAAGGTCTTATTGTGCGCTAAAACCAATGTCGGCCTTTGTGTCTGAGCTATTACATTCGCCATGGTGAAGGTCTTGCCGGAGCCCGTAACCCCCAGTAGAGTCTGCTCTTTATCCCCTCTTTTGATTCCCTCTACCAGTTTTGCGATCGCCTGCGGCTGATCTCCTGTTGGCTTATATTTTGAAACTAATTGAAACAACGAATCATTATTTCCCATTAAAAATCCCCTCATTATGACTAATATCAGCCACCAAATTCGTGTTTTTATGTACCATGCAGAAGAAATTTTTAGCTGTTTTTTGGATCTTAAACACCAAAACACGAATTGCCTCACTGAAAAGCGTTTTCCGACTCCGTAACACACACCAATATTAGGCGTCATCTATCATGATATTATAACACATATATCGCCTTTTAAAAGTGAAAACTCGATGAATAAATCCGGGAAAATAAAACGCCTGATCATTGATTGCTTGCAAGTTTCATTGATCAATCATTCATATTTTATGAGTCATTTAATATAATAAGAGAGCCAATTCCTCGATAAGAGGTTGGCTCTCTGGTTTTTGGGGTCTCTACTGAAGATCAAAATACCATTCGTGGATATCTCTTAATTCATGAACGTTTGAATGATCATATACTATAGTTACACGAAATCCTAAATTATTGTCAAGGGACATTATTTCTGATACGGTATAATCAATATATAATCTCAAATCTAATTGAGATACATCCACTTTCTACACCTCACTTCTATGCGCCTTGGTTTTTACATCATCCGGCTTAAAATTATCGTTTACAAATTTAACCGCTTTATCTTCATCTTCCATAACACCTAGATAGAATTCAAAAGTGGTATTTACAGACTGATGACCCAATAGCGCCGATACCTTCGCTAATTGAAGTCCTCGCTCAAGCATTATTGTCGCAAACATGTGCCGCAAACTGTGTACCGATATGATGGGGAGCCCAGCTTTTTTACAAATCTTTTTGATTTCATTAATTAGTGAATTAGGGCCACGGTAATTACCATTTTCCTGACAACAAATTGTCAATCGGAAATGCATAAGCGAGGAACAAAGGCTCCCAGTGGTTCAATCGAGGTATATGTATGCCCAAAATGTGGAGCAGTTCTTTGTATCTATAATGAAGCCAAAAATTGGAGTAAATATGCTGCAGCTCCGTGAATACCGGCCTGAAATAAATATGGCAACCGAAACCTCAATAGCAAACGAGCTCACCGCTGCCGGTAATCAACCCCTATATTTTAAACAGCTCTCTACCAGCTCATTTGCCATCTCCTATCAGTCCGAGGGCGTGATGACTTTTGAATATGTTGCGTGGGATCTTAAAAATGAATGCCGTTTGATTTTAGCAACACAAGCCGAAAATGCAGATTCAATACTTCCACTCATCAAGCAGATATATGGCTCTTTGAAATGGATAAAAGCTTCACCTATACCAGATGCTATCCGTCTCTCATATAATGATTTTGGGGCGTTTGAATTTGCGTTTCCTGCTTCATGGGAATATGGAACCTCAAGCGAAGCATTCTCTGCCATGAATCCGGATACGAATTCCGTTTACAGCGTTACTGTGTCACAATCCGACAAGAGCTCGCTTGCTGATATCACAGAGTTGCAGTATGCGCAGCAAACCTCACAATCCCGATCGAATTTATTCATGAAGCGCTACGCTGCTTCTGCTCATCAGATCACGGCCGAATCGGTATATTCATCCACCCAAGGCCAACAAATCCTATTTTATCATGTGCTGATACTTAAAAACGGCTTTCAATATGAATTCCTGCTGGATACTCCAGTTGCCGCCGGGGAGGACGATTATCTTACAATACAAGAATGTCTCAAGTATTTTCGAGTGTTCTAATTTCCAGGTGCATCCTGAAAAGGAAATATCAAGGCCATTTCTTGCTCTGCAATTCCACTACGCTCCATAAAAATTTTAGAGATAAAGCTTGCGCTTCCCGGAGCTAATGCCGCAGGAAGCGCTTGTCTAAAGCATTCAGTTATAGTTTGTTGGATTTATAACCGATTTTCATATGTTGTTACTATATCTTGTGCGGTCACATTATTTGGACAACTGCGAATAATCGATTGTGCATAATGATACAATTCTTCATCTGTAAACGGCGAGTCTGGGGAGGAAGAAAATGTATCAAGAACCCACTCTTTAATTGTATAGTCCGATGGTGATAAAATAATTGCTTTCTGAATATGCCAATAAACTAAAGGATAAACATAGTGAAAAAAAGGATCAAACATGAGGAGCTCACAGATTGACATATGCAATTGTGAGGTCTCATTCCGAGAGATCGCGTACATCAAAAAGCAGTATTTCTCCATGCTGTTTATATGAGGTAAGTCGTGCATTAAATTCTCTATCGAATATACATATCCTATTTTATTTAAATCGTTATATGCAGAATAGTACTTTCCTTGCCTGATTTCTTTCTCAATATTTGTCATTTTCTCACCCACGCATCACTAATTCTAAAAACCTTATCCATTATTTTACCTGTTACTTCTATTACCCTTCCTTTATATCGCCATAGAATCTGTATGGTTCCATTATTTCTTATATTCCAAGATCCTTTTCTAATGGCTTGGTAAACTAAATTCTGAATAGAACTATTTGTTACTTTCCCTAATACTTTTCCCCATAAGTGTTTAGAAACATTTATATGTTTCATCGTTTGTGCCGTTAGCTTGACGCTCCTATAAGAACCACGTATGAGTCCAGCCATTTTTACACTAAATGTAGACCACGCTCTTGCAACATATGGACCGACAAAATAGCCGATTGTCGCAGCGGAAGCCGTAATTATAGCAGACAAGCCCCAAATGAATGTGTTTCTTTTCCATCCTCTTAACCCAATACGATCCGCAAGCCATCTCGTCAGGAAGTAACCGCCAACCGCTCCAATGACACCACCAATAACAGCGCCTATTACATTAGCGGCAATTGTCCCAGACTGATCCACCATATTGACGGGATTGTTTTTACAATAGGCAAATAAATTTGCGCTTACTGGGTTCTCTTGAGAAATATTCAGCACTTCCGCAACATCCGCATTGATAAACCTGCCCCACTCCGGGTTGTAATACCTCGACTGAAGATAATACAGCCCCGTCTCCGCATCGTAATAATACCCGCGGTACGTGCAGGGGTTCAGCTTCTGAAGCGTTGCGTCGCCCGTCATGGACACGATCTGGCCGTATGCGTCGTACACATAGGATACCTTCTCCGCTCCCGTTTTGTCAACGATGGCGAGCACGTCGCCCTGCAAATTTTTCACATAGAAATAGCTTGCGCTGTCATTGACCGTGAAGCCTACTGGCTCGTCGTTTGCATCGTAGAGAATTCTGACCGCATCGTTTCCAACCTTCTGCCCGACAAGCTTCGATTCGTTCCAGAGGTATTCATACACGGTTGACGCGCCGCTTTGCGTGACCGTCTTTTTCGTGCGCAGGCCGTCCGCGTTGTACTGGTAAGCAACGTCCGTTCCGCTCTTGCTCATTGAGGCGAGCTGCCGCCCGGCTTCCCATGAGAATGCCCAGCCATTGTAGCTCGTCGGGTTGCCAACAGTATCATACTGAATTCGCTTTGCGTCGTAATACGCAAGCTGATCCTTCCACGTGCTGTCATACGAATACAGCCACGTCCGCTTTAAGAGCAGCGGCGTTCCCGTTGTGTATTTGTAATTTGTCCGGCTGACGAGGTTGCCGCCTTCGTTATATGCATACACCACCGTTAGATCCTGCACCTTATCATCCACGCGCGTAAGCTGGTTCGCCGCATCATAGTGATAGGTATACAGCAGTGTGGAGCCGCCGTCGTTATTGACCTGCTGCACAGTTTTGAGATTGCCGTTGCCATCATAGGTGTAGGAAAAATCCTTGGTTGCAGACGTGTTCGCGCCGGTTTTGATCGCGTTGCGCAGGATATTCACGCGGTCGCTCGTTTGCGCGGCGGAGGCGGACTTGTATTCATAGCTCGTGCTGACGCCGCCTGTCACCGCCGTGCCGTTTTTCGCAAGCACGCTCTTTTCCAGCGTGCGGCCGAAATAATCCGTCTTTTCCGAGAGGGCAGTGGCGGTTCCAGGGCTTGTGATCGTGCCGGATTTCACAGTCTGGCCGCTGGTCTGCGTATAGCTGTCGCCGTTTGTTTTTCTGGTATAGGTCTTGCCAAAGGCGGTTTCCGTTACGCTTCCGTCCTCTGCTGTAACGCTGGAGTAGACAAGGCTGTTATCGGAGAGCTTGCGCACCTCCATGCGGTCGCCGTCCAGCGTCGCCTTTGTCCCGGCAATATTGTCGGTGGCCGTTTTTACGTTGCCCTGCCGGTCATAGGTGTAGGTGAAGCGCCAGGCGCTATCCCCGCTATACTTGATGCCGGTGATATTCTGCTTGGCGTCGTATTGATAGGTGATGGCCTGGCCGTTGCCATAGGTGATGCTGTTGAGCTTGTTATGGTTTGTGCCTGTGCCGTAGGAATAGGTGACGAGGCTTTGGCTGCCAACCTTTACGCCGGTCTGATTGCCCCAGCTATCGTAGGTAAAATTGTAGGAAAATCCATTGTGCGTCACGCTCGAAAGCCTGTCGTTGGTATACCCATAGGCGGTGGACATGGTTTTGGAACCGACCTGCTGCGACACCTTGGTCAGCGCCTGCATAGCGTTGTAGGAATATTGCACGGTATTGCCGTTGCCGTCCGTCTGGCTGTCGAGCTGGCCGTTCTTCTCGTTATAGCCATAGGATACCGTATCGCCTGCGGAATTCGTCGTGCTGGCCAAATAGTTGCCGGAGGCGGTGTAGGTATTGCGGGTTTCCATGCTTTTCGTGCCATCCGTCTGTGTGGAAACAGTCACATTGCCCTTCGCATCTTTTGTCTCTTTTGTGCCGCGCTTGCACTGTACGCAGGTGCAAGCATCCTTGCTCGCGCAGCGGCAGGAGCAATCCGCCTCCTCGCAGCCCTCGCAGGTGCAGTGCGCCTCCTCTGTGCCAGAGCCGCTGTCGGAGGATTCGGCCTGCGCTTCCTCTTTATAAAGTTGGACGCCATCATACATCACGGAGCCCATCTGACGGTCATAGGAGAGATAGAGATCCACAAAGGCGGTATCCTGATCCAGCGTAAATGACTTCTGCATATACTGCCAATTTTGCGTATTCGTATTGTAATCGATCCGGCCAAGTGTTTCAATATCGTTCCCTTCGCCGTCATCCGTCTGTACGCGGAACGCACAGCTTCTGCCCGAAGCCAGCGGCAGGCCGTCCGTTACCTTTGCCCATGCGCCAAATCGGAACGTATCGCCAGCCTTGCCGTTAATGAAAACGCGCTGGATCAGGCAGGGCTGCGTGGTAATGGAACCGGTATGGCGATAAACGCTGTTATCGAGTGTGCTTGCACGCTGGTTGTTATTTGTGTCAGCAGCCACCGCGCCTGTGGGGATGACCTGCCAGGATTCTGCCCCAAAGGTAAAGTCCGGATTTTCCACATAGTTATAAGCAGCGGCTTTATCCGTTTTTTCGAGCTGATACGCATCTGCATAAATCGCGCCGGCGGAATTATCCATGCGGACGTGGCAGCGCAGCTTTGTTGCGTTTACGGGAACCGTCAGTGTCGTCTCCAGCCGCACCCATTTCCCTTTTGTATCTTTCACCTTGGCACTGGAGGTTTCCTTGAGCCAGGTGCTGCCGTTCCATGCCTGTAGGCAAACGCGCGCGCCGTCTCCCGTGATGGCCTGCGGGAGATTCACCCAAGCGGAAAGGGTATAGGTTTCACCCGCCTGAATATTCGGATAATCCTGATATAAGCACACGGTGCCTGTCGTATCCCGCGCAACGCGGTAGCAATAAGCGCCCGCCTGAGCATAAAGCCCACTGCGGAAACGGACATGCGTATTGTCGTTAGAGTAGACTGACCAGTTATAGGCGTTCACTTCAAAGCTGTTATTTTTGATATAGTTCATACTGGTCGGCTGCGTCTCGGATACGTTAGAAAGGATATTGTGCTTTTTGCCTTCTATTTCTTCCGTCTTGTAGGTGGCATATACATAATCGCCTGTTTCGCCATCCATGGAGCAGACCGTCCGGCCATATTCATCGAACTGCTTGATTTCCACATTGCCGAGGCTGTCCGTAAAACGGCGCTGGAACATGCCGTCATAGGTCATATCCAGCCATGCGCCATCCGCATAGCTCCCGTCGGACTGATATGCCCGCTCAATAATGCGCAGCTTGCCCTGGTTATCGAACTGCGCTTCCATCTGGTTATTATCGATATCGGTGAGCGTCATGCCGAATCCATAATCGTATTTTACCGTTTTACCATCCGGATAGGTCACGCTCTTGAGTACGGAACCAAATAAATTACTGTTGTTTTGGTAGGTAATCTGATAGGGTACGCTATTGCCTGCGCCATCCTGCACGGTGATCGCATTGCCGTCCGCATCCTTCACCTCGCCGCAGGCATCCAAACAGGCGGCGCCGG
>OHDI01000519.1_pt1 | contig 16119 bp, 8 predicted proteins | sample 1566981 | NCBI WGS metagenome assembly OHDI01 (sample SAMEA3879509, study PRJEB24766) | human gut metagenome | biome: human-associated habitat; feature: feces | place: USA | collected 1985/1987 | reverse complement strand
TGCTTTTTCATTTGAAGTTTGTTTTGGTTATACAATTTCGTTCATTAATGTCTTTCGACTTTGCGAAATTACGGAAATATTTCTTCAAAACAAACCTTTCCTGATGAAATTCTATTTTTAAGCCGCATTTAGCTTACTTTTTAATGGTTTATACAAGATATATGCACCATTTTGTTATCTTTACTTATCAAGGATAATACTTTTAGAGAAACTAAAAGCAAGGCGGTTTCATTACTTCATATTCAAAAGAATAAGCGCAAATAAAATGAATATTTATAAGATAAATCACTTTGCTTCCTCGATAACAGTTTTCATTCCCTTGATTTTTTCACCGCGTACCAGCGTCAGCAATTGTTTCATTTTACTGCGGCGCACGGCTACAAAGGCATAGTGTTCCTTTACGTCCACCTGCCCGACATCTTCACGCGCCATTCCTCCTTTTTTATACAAGAAGCCGACAATATCTATCTTGTTCAACTTATCCTTTTTCCCTTTACCTATATATAAGGTAGCCCATCGGGGCTTGGCCGGTTTGGGAAGCGTCTCCGGAAACTCGTACGTTTCGATGTCTTCAGAAATGTACTCGGGTACCCGCTCCTCGGCATGCAGGACAAGATATGCATTTCCCGATGCCTCCCAACGGGCAGTACGTCCATTACGGTGTGTATAGGCTTCCTCGTTTACGGGAGGATGGTAATGCACCACATTCTCAATACCCGGAATATCCAGTCCGCGGGCGGCAAGGTCTGTAGATATCAGTACGGCGCAACTGCCATTACGGAACTTGTAAAGCGCACGTTCGCGGTCGGGCTGCTCCATACCGCCATGGAACATGTCGCAAAGGAACTTCCTGGCTTGCAGGTACCCGGCAACACGTTCCACGCTTTCACGATAATTGCAGAATACCAGAGTGGAATGATAGCCGAGAGTACAAAGCAGATTATAGAGGGTCTCCAGCTTGTCCTTCTCCGGAGAAATAACCTTGTGCAGCCGCAAACGCGGAGCAAGAGCTTCCGGAGCAAGAAAATCAAGCTTCATGAGCCGGGAGCCGGAAGACGGGGAATCACCTCCTACTCCGGCAAATTGCGGTATTTCCTCTGCATCGGTGGCCGAGAGAAGCACACGCTTTTTCAGTGAGGGAAGCTGTCCGATAACCTCCGCCATCTCGTCATGGAAGCCGAACTCAAGACACTTGTCGAATTCATCTATCACCAGAGTGACGACAGTGGCGGCATTGAAATTTTCTTTCCTCAAATGGTCGCTCATACGTCCCGGAGTACCGATAATGACGGTGGGATGAATGCCTTTCATTGTCCGGTGTTCTTCCATGGCAGGGCGTCCGCCATAGCAGCTCATAGCTTTGAAAGGAGTTCCCATGGACTTGAACACAGTTTCTATCTGCAAAGCCAATTCGCGTGAAGGTACTAGTACAAGAGCCTGCACACCTTGTATATCCGCTTTCAAGGTCTGTACCAGCGGAAGGAGAAAAGCCAGTGTCTTACCCGAACCGGTGGGCGAAAGAAGTACTAAATCTTTAGCTGATTGATAGGCTTCCTTAGCAGCCTCCTGCATCGGCGTAAGTTCTTGTATCTTCAAATTATGAAGTATATCCGAAAGTTCCATGAATATCTCTTTTTTAATCAATATGCAAAGATACGGATAAGAAGTCAGTTTCCATCAAAACAAAAACAGCTTTTAAGAAAGCTACCTAAATCATGACATGCCCGTCATACTAAAAGGGGAGACTCTCCTTATAGTTTCTGAAGCTTTTACCAAGCCCAATCGTCAGCACTATAAGTAGCTTCTACAGTCTTCTCTATCTCATTAGGCAGGTTACAGAAGAAGTCGATACCGGTTTCGTACTCCAAATTTTTAATAGAAACGGCATAAACCATAAATTCATCTTTTCCAGGTTTTTCTGGCAATAATTCAGAATGAGGGACTAAAAAAGCGATAGTATGATAAACCCCTGCCTTCTCGCTCAACAGAGCCATGTAATAATAGCTGGGGCAAATGAGTCCGCCAAGTGTCAGCCCGTCGGCATTGGTGGTGGGATAAAGCCCGTCATTGGCTTTCTTCACACCTGTGAAATTGGTAAGCAAACGGTCAGTAGTACCACCTTTCACGACATAAAGTTTGTCGTATGTGCCATTGATGGTGGAACGTCCCCAAGTCTGCACCTGCTTCTCAAGAGCCGCCCAATACTTTTGATTGAAACTCCCTATCTGTGGCGAGATATTACTGTAGTAGAAGGTCTGCTTATTGGCACTTTTACTGTACACACGGTCTTCGCTGGCACAAAGATGCCCCTTGTCGTACCCATCGCTCTTATGCATGGATTCAGTCACCTCCACGCTGTTGTCAATATTGGGGTCGTCTTGATTCCACTCGTTGGCACGCTTCACGTTGTCTTGCGCAGTAATCGGGTCGAAACTGAATGCCACCCAAGCCGAATGCTTCTTGGAAGCGATGTATTCCAAAGAGAAATTGAGTACCTGCCCGGCACCTTCCTCATCAGACACGCCTGCATAGTATTCAATATATTGATTGGTTGCATTGAGAGCTGGGATTTCAAGATTGTCTGCTTTATTGTTATCAGCAATATTGGCATTTTTCACATCTATATCCTCAGAAGCCACATACTCTATGCCCACTTCATTACCGTGAATATAGGCCACGCGGAGCTTGCCCATCTGATAATGATTGTAGCGGTTGAAACGCACCCAATAGCACGTAGAGGGTTTCACCTCAACGCTTTCGCTGAAAGCATCGGCAGACGGAACAACAGTAAGCCCTTCCAGCGACTCACTATTAACAGGAGCAAATGCGTAATTACGCCCGGTAAAAGCTTTGGACTGGATATAGAAAGGGGTGCCGATAGCCTTGGGCTTATACACGTTGAAACCATTGTCGCTCGACTCATAGCCCTTCATCACGTAAGTATCCGAACCCTGCTCGGTAGGTATTATCTCGGGAATGAGCGAAGCCTCTGAAGAATCATCACATCCAGCCAGCCAAATTCCGACCAGCAAAAGAAATAAGTAAGACAGTTTTTTCATCTATGTTTCTAAATTTGATTTTACGATACTAAGAATGCAAATGTGGTAATGGACAGTAAAGTCCATTACCACATTGTCTATTGCACAACCTCAGGAATTATTCCTTCACCACAAAGTTACTCATGTAGAATGTAGGAGCAAATCCAGGATCAGTATTACTTGCATAACGGAATGCCACATATACTTTCTTGCCCACATAGTCAGCCATGGAAGTACGCATTTCGATCTCTTTAGAGCTTGTAGGCCACTCGAACGACAACGGATCACTCCAAGCCGCTCCCTGCAATGCTGCAATCTTCTCTTCCTCAGTAGCAGTAGAAGCCGCAGGGATATAATTTTCGGACACATGTACAGACACTGCGTTCTCAATTTTGCCTCCATACAAATAGTCTGCCGAAGCAGTGAATACCATCTGTGGGGCAATAGCTTCGGTAAGATCTACCTCACCGGTTACAAGCCATGCCTCCGTATCGCGGTTACGCTGATAATAACCGCTTGCCTTGATACGGGTATAACCTGCACCTGCACTCCATACATAATTCATGCCATCAAGCTTCACATTCACAATCTGGGCATCGTTATGAAGTTCACCAGCAAAGTCATTGCTATAATACTCTTTTGCTTCCATCCATTTGCCGTCAGTCTTCAGGAATGCCATTTCAGCAGTTTCCGTTTCGGTATTCTTCTTCACCCATGCAGTGCCATCGAAGCCATATTCATCGGCCATCACATCATACTCCTTATTTCCGAAATAAACTACTGCCTTGACATCCCCGCTCTGTGCGTAAGGGAATGCATTCTTCAGATAAACGGGCAATACGGCATCAGCATCGCTCAAATAGTCCGAACCGGTAGAAACATAATCGGCAGGTTGCATCACACGGATACCGATACTTGCGCTTTCTTCGTAGGCAGTCCAAGCCGAACCGTCATACTGGTAGAGAGCAGAAGCATTTGGCTTCACGTCTGATGCACGGGTAACGGCACGAGCAGGCATTTCAGCTTCTGATTCAGGAATCTCCTTATAAATATCCACACCCTCATAATACCCTGATACGGTACTTGTAAGTGACATATTCTTAAACTCTACAGTAGGCGCACACTCTGTAGTACTCTTATAACGGAAAGCAATGGCTATCTTCTTGCCCTCGTAAGCACTCAGGTCAATATCACCGGAATTTACATAATTCCAATTCTTGCCTTCCGGCCATTGAGGTACATTCAGAGCCTTCCATTCAGCAGTAGCCACATCATCCACATAATCTTCCGAAGCCAGCAATTCAATAAAATCAGCACGATTGTTACCATTCAAGAAATTAATGGCAATATCTACCTTAAGAAGAGGAGCCTTCGCTTTTGCTAAATCTATAATAGGAGAAACCACCCATGCTTCCGATTCAAAATCGCTATCTCCTACATGAGCACTACCCTTCCAACCATATTTACCATCCACCTTCCATACATTAGTTAACGTGCCGGTAAGTTTCACATTTTGAGTAGTGAAACCGCCCTCGTTTCCATTGAACGACTCATTCATATAAATGCCCAACGTAGCATTCGGATAAGAACCGTATGAATAAGAGTTTCCTTTTTCATAGAAATTCAGCTTGATGATTTTGTCCTTTTCCACATTTTTTACATCAAATGCCTTACGGTCATAGTTGTAAGCAAAGCTCCAATCCCCACCCTCGGGTATGGAAGTACCGATGTTGAAACGGTTAAACGTACCACTCTGATAAATGAACTTGCCATCCGGACGTTGCATAGTGAAACCTTTTTCCGTAGGAGTAAGTGTCATGATATGATTGGACACATCGCTGGTGATGAAACCATCCGCAATCTCTACCGGTTCACCCTCCATACAACCAGACGTCTTATCCGGGTCTTTGAACTGACCGAAAGGAATCCAAGTATTGTCCTTCGTCGGAGCCACAATGACATAATTACCTCCTTCGGCATCAATAGAAGTTACTTTCTGGTATACCATTTTCACTGCACCGCCGCCTGTACTGGGCTCGGTCTCCGACCAAGCGTAATTCACTTGGCACACATCTCCCGTCTTCGGGTTCTTGATACCTTCCTTCAACAAAGCAGGAAGCTTCTTCAACGTAGAAGGGGTGAGATATTTCACTACCATGCTTTCCCCCCATACTGTAGCGTAATTATCAGAAGTAAGATCGAAAGTCTGAGCTTCGTTTATCTTCGAGAGATATTCAGGTTGCTCCTTGCCGATATTGTACTGCACCAGCACCTTGGAACCATCTGACAGATATGCGTAGAGCGAATCGACAAATGCAGGCAGATAATCTTCAGGAGCTACCATATCAGTAAACATCTTGGTTTTACCCAGCTGGTTCAATGCCGTAAGATAAGTCTGCCCCTCGGGATCCTTGGCGAGAGCTATCCCTTGGTTCTTCGGCATAGAAGCTATTTTGCCATAATGGGCATCAGCCAATACGAGGGTATCGGTACTGACATCCGTGATGGTTTCTTTTTCATCAAATCCGGGGAAATTATCCTCGTTATAATCGCAGGCCCCAAGTGCAAACAGCGAAGCCAGTGCGGTTCCTAATAATATATGTTTTTTCATAAATATGTTCGCTTAGAAATTCAACTTCAATCTTACAGTATAAGTACGTCCCCAACCATAGATAACACGTGTGGCCGTCTCCCAGTCATGGTTACTTCCATCGCGTGCATCGGCTATGTACTCTTGGTTGAACAAGTTGTTCACATTGCCGCTCAGTGTAGCACGAATCTTACCGAAGTCAAAGGTATATCCTGCACTTACATCAAATGTGCTCCATGAAGGAATCTCCCAAGGTTTTTCCACCACGTAAGCCTCTTTTTGAGTGGCTTGGCTCGCATCAATGTCATAATCGGCATAATTGCGTGCAAAGAAGTTCCAGTCTGCATTAAGACGCAAGCCTTTCATTGGGCGGAATGTCACTCCCAAAGCAGCTGTAGTCTGAGCAGAACCGCCCACCTGTACATTATCCATTTCAATGGTATACTTGTACTGATCTACATTACTCATATCTGTCACCACTTCACCACGGCTATTCGCCATAATCTGGCCTTCAGTATTCATCATGAAGCCTTTCGCTGTCCCATTCCAGCGCCAGTCTCCCCAAGAGAACATACCGTTAACTTCCATCCAGCGGAAAGGCTTGGCAATAAAGTCAAGCTCTATACCCATGTGGTTAGCCTGCGCACCGGTCATGTTCATTGTCCAACGTTGAGAAGCCCCGTTTACGTCTTCATAGGATCCGGTATCATATAAAGCCTTGTCTTTCCACATAGTATAATAGGCGTTTACATTGGCTGAGAAATACTGGCTACGATATCCATAACCTAATTCGAAAGAGTAAACTTTCTCATTCTTAGCATCAGGATTACGTTCATGTGAACTCTGAGAATTGATGAAGGTATTATCAAAAATAGGAGCACGGCTGATAAATCCGGTATTGAAGAATACGTTATTGTAATCATCAAGGTTGTAATTCAAACCAGCTTTCACATTGCCTCCCAAATAATGTTTCTTCGAAGACAGCTGTTTGTCACCACTATAATAGAAACGGTCTTTACGCCAATAACTGGTATTTGTAAGACCACCTGAAACAAATGCACTCACTTTATCTTTATTATACTCCAATTGGGCAAAACCACCTTCGTACATCACAAAACCGTCGTAGTCACGACGAATCACATCTCCTACTCCCAACTTCTGGTTTACCCAGGAGGTGACTCCACCATTCACACTATTCTCAGCCAATACACTCTTACGGTTATAAGAGTCTACATAATACTGCCCTCCAAAAAGATCGGTAATGACATTCTTGTGCAAACCTTTATAATAGCGGAAGTCAATACCACCATAGAAATCAAAGTAATCACCAAACTTAGTGGTATAAGTAGAAATCAATCCTGTCCAGAAATGGTCGTTCGAGGCTTTGTTCATAATCATCAGCGAACCTTTATAACCGGGCATTCCACTCACATTCACCGGATTAGTATAGTTATCTGCATTGAGCTTATCCACAGCATCATAATCAAAAGTACCATCAGGACAACGGAACTGAGTGTTCACCGTACCATCACTGGCCGTACCGTACCAAGAGCTGGTGTACCCCGTTACCCCCGTACCACTATAGCCCGCACCAGTACCGATAGACATATAAGCTGCTGTACTGAGGCTTGACTTATGGTTGATTTGCCACAAATGATTAAGAGACATCTGGGGCTTATGGTATTCGTTACGTGAAGAGTTCATCACTTGTCCATTGCGATAACCGAAAGTAGAATTGTAACGATAGGGACTTTCCTCACCCATCCATTGTTTTACACGCTGATACTCCTTGATATTCAAACCATTTGCCATATTACGCTGATTATGCCACTGAGGTGCTCCAAAAGCTGTAAATGAAAGTTGATGGTTGTCATTGATACGTTTTGCAATACTCATGAACCAAGTGTAGGCCTCGGATTCCGTACCTTGAATATAACCGTCGCGTTTATCTCTGGCACCCAATAAAGTAAAGGCCCAACCATCTTTTGTCAGACCGGAAGAGACACTGAACATCACTTTACTGTAGCCGTCATTACCCATGCCGTAAGAGATGAAGCCGCCTTTCTTGGCATCAGTAGTCTTGGTTATAATGTTTTGTGAGCCACCTACTGAAGGAGTTGACACCTTGCTGGCACCAAGTCCACGTTGTACCTGAATACTGCTGGCCACATCAATCAAACCACCCCAGTTACTCATGTATACTTTCTGGTTTTCCATTCCGTTCATGGGTACACCGTTAATCATCATAGCCACATATTCTGACTTAAAACCACGAATCTTTATGTTGGAATCACCAAAGCCACCTCCCTCATTAGAAGCATAAACACCCGGAGTAGATTTCAAGATTTGCGGTAACTCCTGAGAACCTATCTTATCTTCAATAAATACGGGGTCGACAGTAGATACTGCAACCGGAGTCTTGCGTGCCACAGCAATAGACGATGTAATCACTACGTCCTTCAGCATCACAGCATCCGGTTCCATTGGGATAGCACCCAAATCCACAGAAGCGCCCTTCTGCGTAATCTTCTTCTTCTGGTCTTTATACCCCACATACTTGAATAGCAATGTCGCATTCGAAGCAACGCTTTGCTTGAAATAGCCATCAATGTCGGTCACCGATCCTTGTGTAGTACCTTCCACCATGACGGCGGCACCCACTAACGGTTCACCTGTTTCTGAATCAACAAGCTGACCTCTCACTGTAGTCTGAGCAAATGCAGCGGCACTGAATACCGACAACACTGCAACCAACAGGAATTGAATTAGATGTTTTCTCATAATTCTGTTTTTTGTTAATAGATAGTGTTAATTAAACATTAATTTATGTTTTAAGTCGCAAATATAACTAATAAAAACGAGATTAATGTTATATTTATGTTACATTTTTTGAAGGTAGAAAGGCTTTTTTGAGATATTTTTAAACAAAAAAAGCCCTGCATTCTACAGCAGGGCTTTCGTATTGTCAACAAGTAAAAGAATATACTTTCAAATTCGCACTGAAATCAGTCATTCATGAGCTTTCTATAACGTACACGGGTGGGTTCTTCTTTCCCAAGACGTTTCTGTTTATTTTCCTCATATTCGGAATAAGAGCCCTCAAAGAAGAACACATTGGAGTCTCCTTCGAAAGCGAGGATATGCGTACAGATACGGTCGAGGAACCAACGGTCGTGACTGATGACCACGGCACATCCGGCAAAGTCCTCCAAACCTTCTTCGAGAGCACGGAGCGTATTCACGTCGATGTCGTTGGTGGGCTCGTCCAGCAACAGTACATTACCTTCTTCCTTTAGGCAGAGCGCCAGGTGCAGACGGTTGCGCTCACCACCGGAAAGCACCCCGCAGAGCTTTTCTTGGTCGGCGCCGGAGAAGTTGAAACGGGACAGATAGGCGCGTGCATTGATGTCGCGTCCACCCATGCGAATTAGGTCGTTTCCACCGGAGATGACTTGATATACGCTCTTGTTGGGGTCGATATCCTTGTGCTGCTGGTCCACGTAGGCCACCTTTACGGTCTCCCCTACCTCAAACTCGCCTTTATCTGCCTTTTCCAGCCCCATGATAAGGCGGAAAAGCGTGGTCTTACCGGCACCGTTAGGGCCGATGATACCCACGATTCCGTTGGGTGGAAGCATGAAGTTGAGGTCGTCGAACAGCAGTTTGTCGCCGAACGCCTTTGCCACCTGCTTGGCTTCAATCACCTTGTTGCCCAGACGGGGGCCGTTCGGGATAAAGATTTCCAGCTTCTCTTCCTTCTCTTTCACGTCCTCGTTCAGTAATTTGTCGTAGGAGTTCAGACGGGCTTTTCCCTTTGCCTGACGGGCCTTGGGAGCCATGCGCACCCACTCCAGCTCGCGTTCCAGCGTCTTGCGGCGCTTGCTGGCGGTCTTTTCCTCTTGCTCCATGCGCTTGGTCTTCTGTTCCAGCCAACTGGAGTAGTTACCTTTCCAGGGAATACCTTCGCCACGGTCCAGCTCAAGAATCCAGCCGGCAACGTGGTCGAGGAAGTAACGGTCGTGCGTTACGGCAATCACCGTACCCTCGTACTGCTGCAAGTGTTGTTCCAGCCAGTCGATGGATTCGGCATCAAGGTGGTTGGTGGGCTCGTCAAGAAGAAGCACGTCGGGCTTCTGCAACAATAGGCGGCAAAGGGCCACACGGCGGCGCTCACCACCGGAAAGATGTTCTACGGACTGGTCTTCGGGCGGACAACGGAGGGCGTCCATGGCGCGTTCCAGCTTGCTGTCAAGGTTCCAGGCATCGGTCGCGTCAATGATGTCCTGCAACTCGGCCTGGCGGGAGAAGAGCTTGTCCATCTTGTCCTGGTCCTCATAATATTCGGGCAAGCCAAACTTCTGATTGATTTCCTCGTATTCTGCCAGCGCGTCCACAATGGGCTGCACGCCTTCCATTACAATTTCCTTTACGGTCTTGGTGGGGTCGAGGTACGGTTCCTGGGCCAGATACCCCACAGAATATCCCGGCGAGAACACCACTTCGCCCTGATAGGACTTATCCAATCCGGCGATAATCTTCAGCAGGGTCGATTTACCCGAACCGTTCAGACCGATGATACCGATTTTTGCCCCGTAGAAGAACGAGAGGTAAATGTTCTTCAGTACCTGCTTGTTGTTCTGCTGAATGGTTTTATTCAGCCCAACCATAGAAAAGATAATCTTTTTATCGTCTACTATTGCCATGTATTTAATGATTAATGTTCAGTGATAATGATTAATATCAAGGATTAATGGGGACAAAGATAAGAAAAAAGATGATATTATTTTGCAATTTTCAAAAAAGTATCTATCTTTGCACCCGCTTAACAGCAATGAAGGATTGAATCGCTAGCTCAGCAGGTAGAGCACAACACTTTTAATGTTGGGGTCTTGGGTTCGAGCCCCAAGCGGTTCACATAGAAACAAAGCCAGAAGGCGACAAAAAGAAAAAAGTCCTACAATATCAATGTATTGTGGGACTTTTTTTATGTTTCCATCTTACCTGAAAGTCCCAAAAGGGTACGAAAAGAAAAGTTGGACATCCAAACAGTGGTACAATTGGTACAGTGGGTACAGCGCCTCTTCTGCTTCACACACATGCGCTTATGTACATTACTTCATAACGCGTACATTATTTATATACATGCGTGTGTGAGATAGAAGAGACGCTGTACCCACTGTACCAACTGTACCCATAAACCTCACCTTTACGCCGCTCAAGTTCACCTTTACACGGCCCAACCTCACCTTTGCTTATGTCACTTCACCTCTTCCAGATAAAGCACACGGCTCGAATAGTCGTTCTGCTTGTGATAGTCCACCTTATGGTTGTAGGGAATCTCCAGCCCGTTTGCCATGAGGTAGGCACCACTGAAACTCTTTCCTTCGTAGTTCAAGGGAACATTATCTATACGGTTCAGTTCATGTACCCGGTATTGCTTGCCGGGAGAGAGACCGGCCATCTTCACACGCGGCAGGTGCTGGTTACAGAAGTGTTCCGTCTTCCACCAGTAGAAGACTGCCTTGTCCTTCTCCGGAGCCACGTACATCAATGAAGCCACGCCCTGCTTGTCATAAGGAGAGAGCAGGCGGTAAATGTCTCCCAACTGTACTACGGGACGGATGGTCTTGTACTCGGCAATGGCATTCTTGCAAAGAGCCTTTTCTTCTTCCGTCATATTTTTGGGCTGGATTTCCATACCCAAACGACCACTCATGGCAACGTCTATCCGATATTTCAGAGGAATGGTGCGGAACGTCTGATGATTGGGGGCAGCACTGATATGCGATGCCATAGCGATGGCGGGGAAGAAATAGGAAGTTCCCCACTGTATATAGACACGCTGAAGGGCATCAGTATTGTCACTCACCCAGAATTCATCAAAGTAAGGCAGCACTCCGTAGTTGGCACGACCGCCGCCACTGGCACATGCCTGGATGGTAAGGTCGGGATATTTGGCACGGATGCGCTGGCAGATTTTCTCGAAGCCGCGGTGGAATTCGATATACATGTGGCTCTGATTATCCTTCGTCAGATATTGCGAACCGTGGTTCTGGACAGACATATTGGCGTCCCACTTGATGTAATCTATTTCAGGATAAGAGGTCATCAGGTTGTCTACCACACCGAAAACGAAGTCCTGCACGGCAGGATTGGCAAGGTCAAGCACTACCTGCGTGCCGCCGCGTCCCAACACAACGTCACGTTCGGAAGCCTTAAGTACCCAGTCGGGATGCTTCTCGTAGAGTTCGCTGGTAGTGTTCGCCATCTCCGGCTCAATCCAGATGCCAAACTTGACGCCATGTTTCTTGGCATCACTCAGCAAGCCTTCAATGCCGTTCGGAAGCTTGTTCTTGTCCACCACCCAGTCGCCGAGTGATGAGCTGTCGTTCTTACGGGGATACTTGTCGCCAAACCAGCCATCGTCCATCACGAACAACTCGCCACCCATGGAGGCAATGTCCGCCATCATTTGGTCCATACCTTGCTGGTTGATGTCAAAGTACACGCCTTCCCAACTATTCAAAAGAATCTTGCGGGGGGTAGTGCCGTGCGCCAGTTTGTGCAGGCGTGCCCAGCGATGGAAGTTACGGCTGCCGCCACTCAAGCCTTCATTACTATAAGTCAGGGCAAGTTCGGGAGTGCGGAAAAGTTCGTCCTTCTTCAAGGAATAAGTAGAGTTTTCTTCGTTGATTCCGGCAAAGAAATGGTGGTATTCATCATCGTGCGTCTCAATGCGGAGCTTGTAGTTGCCGCTGTAACAGAGGGCTGCACCAATCACGTTGCCCGTGTTCTCCTGCGGACGGCCGTCAAGGGAGAACATCACTTCGGCATGGTCAGTATGGGAATTGCGCACACCGTCCTTATTCTTGATAACCTTCATGCCCGGAGTGAGAGGTTCCTGCGTCAAAACCCCTTCATTGGCCCAGGAACCGGAGAGATGGGACAGCCATACATCGCCACGGCGGATGGGCAGATAGCCGGAAGCAAACTGATTGAGCACCACCGGCTTCTTCTCCTGATGGGAGATTTCAGTCCAGGATTCTATCACGTCGGCATCCTGCCAGGCACGGTAACAGACGTTGACGAAGAAGGGATACACCTTATCCTTCAGTGCCACGACAGTCGTCACGGCATTCCCTTCCTTTTCGGTAGTCACGTTCAATACTTCGAGCTGGAGGGTCATGTTACCGTCGGCATGCTTCACAGCGAGGGCCGTCTCCACGGGAGCATTCAATCCATATTCGGGATAGGCTGCATGGTTCGCTTCTGCCGCAGAGATATTCTGCAAGTCGGCTTCAGAAAGTCTGTTACCATAATACAAGTGTCTCAGTGTACCGCCTTCAGGAGCCGAAAGCACCAAAGAGGTTTTCGGAGTGGATACACATACGTTTTGAGCCAACAAACTGCCGGTCAGCAGCAGTACTCCAAAGAGGAAATTTGTTCGTTTCTTGAAATTCATGCTTTTCTTGTTTAGATTCTATATTCATTTAGCTGTGCGCAAATGTAGGCGTTTCCCCGAAGATAAAATAGTATCATTTTATCATATCCTTATACAAATTCTATTTCCGGCTGACAATTGTCCCCGTGGCTTGGTTGGCAGGCATCACCAGCACTTCCGCAATCTGGATATGCTCGGGGACGGCAGCGGCGAAATAGACCACTTCGGCTATATCGTCGCCGGTCAGCGGGCGTATACCTTTATATACATTATCGGCCGCCTCCCGGTTACCACGGAAACGGACGACGGAGAAATTGGTTTCCACCAACCCCGGCTTGATATTCGTCACGCGTACCGGGGTATCCACCAGGTCGATGCGGAGTCCGTCGGAAAGGGCCTTGACGGCAGCCTTGCAAGCACAGTACACACTGCCTCCCGGATAAGCGTAATCTCCGGCAATGGACCCCATATTGATAACATGACCACGGCCACGCTCCACCATACCGGGAACCACGAGGCGGGTCATGGCAAGCAAGGCTTTCACGTTAGTGTCGATGACAATGTCCCATTCATCCAGGTTGCCTTCATGTTCCTTGTCCACCCCAATGACGAGTCCGGCATTGTTCACCAGTATGTCTACCGCCTTCCATTCCTCCGGAAGGGATTCGAGGGCGGCACGGGCAGCCTGCCGGTCGCGGACATCGAAAGGAAGCAGATACACATCGGCTCCATATTTCTCCAACAATTCTTTCTTTACAGCATTCAGTTTCTCCACATTACGGCCATTGAGTATAAGCCGGTAACCGTTCATGGCAAATTTACGTGCGCAGCCTTCCCCTATTCCCGAGGAGGCTCCGGTGATGAGTACAATCTTCTTTTCCATCATGTTATTAAGTTTTAATATCAATACTGCCAACAAAGGTATTACTTATTATTTTAACTTCATAGGAATAATGAATTTTAGAGTAAGGCGAAAAATCCCGATAAATTATGTAACTTTGCACCCGCTTTTTGAAAGCCCGAGAAACTGTTTTGATTTTATTTCAGCTTTCTTCTGAGATTTGTTTAATTCGTTTGGATAAAGTAAAAGACGCTTATGCAAAAGTCCGATTGCATCATCGGTGTGGAGCACGTATCGAAATTCTTCGGAGACAAGGCCGTGCTGAATGATGTGAATTTGTCTGTCCGTAAGGGCGAGTTTGTAACAATACTGGGACCGTCCGGCTGCGGAAAGACAACTCTGTTGCGCCTCATTGCAGGCTTTCAGACAGCCTCGGAAGGAGTGATAACCATTGCCGGAAAGGACATCACGCAGACACCGCCGCACAAGCGTCCGGTGAACACCGTGTTCCAGAAGTACGCTCTCTTCCCCCACCTCAACGTGTTCAACAACATTGCTTTCGGGTTGAAGCTGAAGAAGCTGCCCGGTGCCACCATCGAGAAGAAGGTAAAGCAAGCCCTGCGCATGGTGGGCATGACGGACTATGAGGACCGCGACGTAGACTCCCTCTCCGGCGGGCAGCAACAGCGCGTAGCCATTGCCCGAGCCATCGTCAACGAACCCGAAGTGCTGCTACTGGACGAACCCCTTGCCGCCCTGGACCTAAAAATGCGCAAGGACATGCAGATGGAGCTAAAGGAGATGCACCAGAAGCTGGGCATCACCTTCGTATATGTGACCCACGACCAGGAAGAGGCACTGACCTTGAGCGATACCATCGTCGTGATGAGCGAAGGACGCATCCAGCAAATAGGCGTGCCGACGGACATCTACAACGAACCCATCAACTCCTTCGTAGCAGACTTCATTGGTGAAAGCAACATCTTGAACGGAGTTATGATAAAGGATAAAGCCGTCACCTTCTGCGGACACGAATTTGAATGCGTGGACACGGGATTTGGCGAGCAGATGCAGGTAGACGTAGTGATTCGCCCCGAAGACATCTACATCTTCGATGTATCCGACGCCGCACAGCTGACGGGGACCGTAACCAGCTGCATCTTTAAAGGCGTACACTACGAAATGCTGGTGCAGACGCGCGAAGGCTACGAGCTGATGGTGCAGGACTACCATGCCTTCGAGGCAGGACGCGAAGTCGGCCTGCTGGTGAAACCCTTCGACATCCACGTGATGAAGAAGGAACGCACCTGCAACACCTTCGAGGGAAAGCTGGTGGACGAGACGCACGTAGACTTCCTGGGCTGTAACTTCGAGTGCCTCCCCGTGCAGGGCATCGAGCCGGGCAGCGCCGTGCAAGTGGAAGTAGACTTCCAGCACGTCATCCTCGAAGACAACGAAGAGGACGGCCGTCTGACGGGTGAAGTGAAATTCATCCTCTACAAAGGGAACCATTACCACCTGACCGTGTTTACGGACTGGGACGAAGACATCTTTGTCGACACCAACGACGTGTGGGACGACGGCGACCGCGTAGGTATCACCATCGCCCCTCAAAATATACGGATTGTTCAATCTCTTAATAAGGAAGGAAGTGCTCAATAAGTTATCCCATTTCTTCATGCGCCGGCGCAACTGGACGGTACCCTACGCGCTGTTTCTGCTTGTATTTGTCATAGTACCGCTGCTGCTCATCGTGCTCTATGCCTTTACGGACGACGGAGGGGCGTTTACGTTGGCCAACTTCCGCAAGTTCATGATGCACCCCGAAGCGATGAACACGTTTGTCTACTCCATCGGAATAGCCGTTATCACCACGCTGGTCTGCCTGCTGCTGGGCTATCCGGCAGCGTATATCCTGAGCCAGAAGCAATTCAACACCTCACGCACCATGGTGGTGCTGTTCATCCTCCCCATGTGGGTGAATATCTTGATACGTACGCTTGCCACAGTGGCGCTGTTCGACTTCCTGAACCTGCCGCTGGGCGAAGGTGCCCTTGTGTTCGGTATGGTCTACAACTTCCTGCCGTTCATGATATACCCCATTTACAACACCCTTCAGAAGATGGACCACAATCTGATTGAGGCTGCGCAGGACTTGGGAGCCTCTCCTACCCGCGTATTCGGCAAGGTGATTCTGCCGCTCTCCATG
>OHDI01000502.1_pt1 | contig 16655 bp, 16 predicted proteins | sample 1566981 | NCBI WGS metagenome assembly OHDI01 (sample SAMEA3879509, study PRJEB24766) | human gut metagenome | biome: human-associated habitat; feature: feces | place: USA | collected 1985/1987 | reverse complement strand
CACTGGCGGCGCTGCCCGGGGCACTGACCGTGTTCATCGTCAGCCAGCGTGCCGCCAGTTTGCAGCACGCCGACCAGATTCTGGTGCTGGATGACGGCCATCTGGTGGGCATCGGCACCCACAGCGCCCTGCGCAGCAGCTGCCCGGTATACGAGGAGATCTACGAGAGCCAGTTCAAGAAAGGGGAGGCAGAAGCATGAGTGCAAAAGCAAAAAACAAGCTGACCCCGCAGCAGCGCAAGGCCACCCTGAACCGGGTGCTGCACAAGATCCGTCCGTACAGCGCCTTTGTGGTGTGCAGCCTGCTGGTGGCGGCGGTCAGCGTAGCCGCTCAGCTGTATATCCCCATCCTGTGCGGTGAGGCCATTGATAAGATGCTGGGCAAGGGCAATGTAGACCTTGCCGGGGTGCTGCGCATTGCAGTGAGCATTCTGGTGGTGGCAGCCGTAGCCGCCCTTGCGCAGTGGCTTTTGAGCGTGTGCAACAACCGCATCACCTTCTCGGTCAGCCGTGATCTGCGCAACGAGGCGCTGCGCAAAATTCAGACCCTGCCGCTGTCCTATCTGGACAGCCACCCCTCCGGCGATATCGTCAGCCGCATGGTGGCGGATGTGGATACCTTTGCGGACGGCCTGCTGATGGGCTTTACCCAGCTGTTCTCCGGCATCCTGACCATTTTTGGCACCCTGCTGTTCATGCTGCGGGAGAACGTGCCCATCACGCTGGTGGTGGTGTGCATCACCCCGCTGAGCCTTGTGGTGGCGGGCTTTCTGGCAAAGCGCAGTTACGGCTACTTCCAGGGCCAGAGCACCGTCCGCGGCAAGCAGACCGCACTGGTCAACGAGATGATCGAAGGCCAAAAGGTGGTGCAGGCCTTTGGCCATGAAGCAGAGAGCCTTGCCGCCTTTGACGAGGTGAACGGACAATTACAGGACGTGAGCCTGAAGGCTATCTTCTTCTCCAGCCTGACCAACCCCGCCACCCGCTTTGTGAACAACATCGTGTATGCGGGCGTAGGGCTTGTGGGTGCGCTGTACGCCGTGCGCGGCGGCATCACCATCGGTCAGCTCAGCGTTTTTCTGAGCTACGCCAACCAGTACACCAAACCCTTCAACGAAATCTCCGGCGTGGTCACCGAATTACAGAATGCACTGGCCTGCGCCGCCCGGGTGTTTGAACTGCTGGACGCCGAAGATCAGGTGCCGGAGGCCGAAAACGCCGCCGCGTTGCAGCCGGACGGCCATGTGCAGTTACAGGATGTTTCCTTCCGCTATCTGCCCGACCGACCGCTCATCGAAGGGCTCTCGCTGGATGTGCAGCCCGGCCAGCGCATCGCCATCGTAGGCCCCACCGGCTGCGGCAAGACCACCCTCATCAATCTGCTGATGCGGTTCTATGATGTAAACAGCGGCAGCATCAAGGTGTCCGGCACCGATATCCGGGATGTGACCCGCGCCTCTCTGCGCGGCAGCTACGGCATGGTGCTGCAGGACACCTGGCTGCGCGCCGGTACGGTGCGGGAGAACATTGCCTACGGCAAGCCGGACGCCACCATGGACGAGGTGATTGCCGCCGCCAAGGCTGCCCACGCCCACAGCTTTATCCGCCGCCTGCCCAAGGGTTATGATACCGTCATTGCAGAGGACGGCGGCAACATCAGTCAGGGCCAGAAGCAGCTGCTCTGCATCGCCCGCGTGATGCTCTGCCTGCCGCCCATGTTGATTCTGGACGAAGCCACCTCCTCCATTGATACCCGCACCGAGGTGCGCATCCAGAAGGCTTTTGCCCGCATGATGCAGGGGCGCACCAGCTTTATTGTGGCGCACCGCCTTTCCACCATCCGGGAAGCAGACGTCATCCTTGTCATGAAGGACGGCCACATCGTGGAACAGGGCAACCACGACCAGCTTCTGGCACAGGGCGGCTTCTACGCCAAGCTCTACAACAGCCAGTTCGAGGGCGTGCAGACCTGAGGATGCTGTTGTATCCTATCCAGCCTGTAATAACAAACAGTGAAAATTCGTTTTGTTGATTAAAACGTGCCGAATGGCCACTCGTTCATAAAATGTTAATAATATATTAACATTCAGTACACCACTTTTCGGTATACATAGGGCAACAAAGGCGCGCAGTGCGCCGAACCCCCGCCAAAAAGGGCAAAAACGCGCAGACTGCTGTGGTGTGCGGCGGTCTTGGAAATGCCCTTGGTACAGGAAAGGAAACGTTACTTATGAAAATTGGTTTTTGGGAACTTATCGTCATCGTCATCGTGGCGTTTGTGTTCATCGGCCCGGACCAGCTGCCTGTCTACGCAAAGAAGATCGGCAAGATGCTCCGCGAGCTGAAGAAATACACCGGCGCTGCTTCTGAGGAGATTCAGAAAAACGTGGTGGAGCCGCTGAACGAGATTCAGGCTCCCCTGAAAGAGGCTGTTGCCCCCCTGACTGATATCAAAAAAGATATCGACAGCAGCATGCGGGACGTGACCAAGAGCTTTACCGGCATTGGCAAGACCAGCAAAGAGGAAGCCGCCAAGAAGCTGGCTGAGACCGAGGAGGTCACCGACCTGACCGAGGATGCTGTGGAGGAACTGCCCGAGCAGCCCGCCGAAGCCCCGGCTGAAACTGCTGAAACTGTGGAGGCTCCCGCTGAAAAGCCGGAGCAGCCCGCTGCCGAGGCCGCACAGCCCGCCGCTGAGCCGGTGGCTGAACCTGTGCAGGAAGCCCCTGCCGCAGCCGAAGCGGCTGCCGAAGCTGCACCCGCTGAGGAAGCAAAGGTGTAAGCGCCCCTACTTATTTATGGATGCACCCGCGCCCGCGGTTGCCAGATACATTCTGTAATACGCCCGCCACGCGGCGCGGCAAGAAAAAGGAGATATTTATTATGCGTATTGGTACTAATGAGCTGCTGATCATTCTGGTTGTCGTTCTGCTGATTTTTGGACCCAAGAACCTGCCGAAGCTGGGCAAGATGTTCGGTAAGACCATCAATGGCTTCAAGAAGGGCATGGAGGACGAGGACGCCGATCAGTCCGAGGAGACTGTAAAGAAGGCTGATAAGAAGGACGAAGACGAGGAGTAATTGTGGCTACAAACAAAAAGCGCAAAAAGAAAGCCGAAGTCATGGCAGAGGACGGCAGCATGACGCTGACCGGCCATCTGAAAGAGCTGCGGAACCGGCTCATCATCTGCGCGGTGGTGTTTGTGGTGGGCGTAGTGGTCTCGCTGGCGTATGCAGACCGTCTGATCGATCTGCTTACTGCCATGGGCCGCGACTATTACCAGTTCGTGTCCATTGCCCCGCAGGAAAAACTGATGCAGTATTTCCGGGTGTCCATTCTGGCCGGTGTGGTGGTAACGGTGCCTGTGGCCTTTTACAACATCTACGCCTTTGCAAAGCCGGGTCTGAAAAAGAGCGAGAGCACCTTTTTCAAGCTGGTCATGCTGCTGGGTCTGATTTTGTTCTGCGTGGGCGTGCTGTTCGCCTATAAGCTCATGATGCCGTTCATGCTGCGGTTCCTCAGCACCGGCATCGAGGGTGCAGAGTACATCCAGACCACCACCAGTATCGAGAGCTACGTCAACCTCTGCCTGACCATGTTCATCATCTTTGGCTGCGTGTTCGAGATGCCGCTGATCACCATCATCCTTTCCAAGATGGGCATCATCAACCCGCAGATCCTCAAGCAGGTGCGCGGCGTGGCCATCGTGGTCATCTTCTTCATCGCTGCTGTAGTCACCCCGCCGGACATCGTGTCCCAGTGCATGGTGGCTTTCCCCATGGTGCTGCTGTATTTCGTCAGCATCTTCCTGAGCGGCATCTTCTATAAGCCGCGTGATACGGATGAGGATGACGAGGAAGAAGAGGCGAGCGAGGACTGATCCCGCTTCTGTTCCGGTTTTCATCAACTGAATCAAACGCCGCTGCACGGCTGTGCAGCGGCGTTTCTTGTTGGCACGGAAACAAAAAAGCTGCCGCACAGCTTTGTGCAGCAGCCTATGAGAAAATAAAGGAGAAACGCAGGTTCAAAAAAGATTATTTGCCCAGATGCCAGATATCGCGGTCGTACTCGGCAATGGTGCGATCAGAGGAGAACATACCAGCCTTGGCAATGTTCACAAGGCACTTACGCCGCCAGCCCGTGGGGTCGCAGGCGTAATCGCTGAGCGCCTGTCCCTTGCGCACAACGTAGGCATTGAAGTCCGGCAGGGTCTGGAACCAGTCTTTATGGATCAGCTCATCATGCAGGCGGGTCAGGTTTTCGGCATGACCGGCGGCCAGCATCTCCGGCCCGGTCAGGAAGCTGATGGCGCGGCGGATGTTGGCATCGCCCTCCACCCACTGGGCGGGGTCGTAGTCGCCCACAGCGTAGCGGTGGATGACCTGATCGGAGGTCTGGCCGAAGATATAGATATTCTCCTCGCCCACCTGCTGGCTGATCTCCACGTTGGCACCGTCCATGGTGCCCAGCGTCAGCGCACCGTTCAGCATAAACTTCATGTTGCCGGTGCCGGAGGCCTCCTTGGAGGCAAGGCTGATCTGCTCAGACAGGTCGCAGGCCGGGATCAGCTTTTCGGCGGCGGTGACGTTGTAGTTTTCCACAAACACCACCTGCAGCCACTTGGACACCTCCGGGTCCGCGGCAATGACCTTGGAGAGGGTCAGCAGCGCATGGATGATGTCTTTTGCAATGGTGTAGGCGGGAGCGGCTTTTGCGCCGAAGATGCTCACCAGCGGCACAGCGGGCAGGTGTCCTGCCTTGATCTCGTAGTACTGGTGGATGAGGTACAACAGGTTGAGCTGCTGGCGCTTATACTCATGCAGGCGCTTGGACTGGATATCGAACACTGCATCGGTGTTCACAGTCACCTTCTGGGTGCGCAGCAGCCAATCGGCAAGCGCTTCCTTGTTGGCCTTTTTCACGGCGGTCAGCTCGCTGAGCACCGTCTCGTCATCGACAAAGGCCAGCAGCTTTTCCAGCTCGGCGGCGTCCTTGCGGAAGCCGGAGCCGATGTGCTTTTCCAGCGTTGCAGTCAGGCGCGGGTCGCATTCCAGCAGCCAGCGGCGGAAGGTGATGCCGTTGGTCTTGTTGTTGAACTTTTCCGGGTACAGCTCGTAGAAGCCGTGCAGCTCGGAGTTTTTCAAAATCTCGGTGTGCAGCGCTGCCACGCCGTTGGTAGAGTGGGTAAAGTGGATATCCATGTGTGCCATGTGCACCCGGTCGTCCTTGTCGATAATGGCAAGGCTCTCATCCTCGGTGCGGGTGCGTGCCAGCGCATCCAGCTTTTCAATGATGGGCATCAGCTGCGGCACTACGGCATCCAGATAGGCGCGGGGCCACTTTTCCAGTGCCTCGGCCAGAATGGTGTGGTTGGTGTAGGCGCAGGTCTTGGTGACGATCTCCACGGCCTCTTCAAACTCGATGCCGCGCTCGCCCAGCAGACGGATCAGCTCCGGGATGACCATGCTGGGGTGGGTGTCGTTGATCTGGATAGCGGCGTAGTCCGCCAGATCATGGAAGTTGCAGCCCCGGGCGGCGCACTCGGCCAGAATGAGCTGTGCACCGGCAGAGACCATCAGGTACTGCTGGTACACCCGCAGACGGCGGCCTGCCTCGTCGGAATCGTCCGGGTAGAGGAAGAGGGTCAGGTTCTTGTCGATGGCAGTCTTGTCGAAGGCAATGCCGTCATGGACGATGCTCTCGTCGATGGTGTCCAGATCGAACAGGTTCAGGGTGTTGGTGCGCCCCTCGTAGCCGGTGACCGCCAGCTTGTACAGCCGGGCGGTGTACTCCTTGCCCGCCAGTTCCACCGGGTAGGTGGTGTCGGTCTTTTCCGCCCAGCTGTGGGCAGTGAGCCACGGGTCGGGCTTTTCGTTCTGCACGCCATCCTCAAAGGACTGATGGAACAGACCAAAATGGTACCGCAGACCTACGCCGTCGCCGGGCAGGTTCAGCGTTGCCAGAGAGTCGAGGAAGCAGGCAGCCAGACGCCCCAGACCGCCGTTGCCCAGAGAAGGCTCCGGCTCTACCTCTTCAATGTCGGAAAGGCGCTTTCCGGCAGCAGCCAGCGCAGACCGGGCTTCATCGTACAGCCCCAGATTGATGAGGTTGTTGGACAGCAGCTTGCCAATAAGGAATTCGGCGCTGATATAGTACAGCTTGCGCCCGGTGACCGGCTGCACGCGGTCGGCGCTCTTCTGCCGCACAAGTTCCAGCAGTGCCAGATACAGCTCTTGGTCGGTGCAGTCTGCCAACAGCTTGCCGGTGATACTCTGTAACGTTTCGGTAAAGCTCATAAAAGCATCCTCCTTTGCTAGGGTGCATCTGAAAAGTCGAAAATTCAGTCTATTTCTTTGTTTTCAGATACACCTTACGGAAAACAGGTTTGACATCTGTACTTCAAGATATACCACATAGAACGTTCAAAATCTTGCCTAAATAGTGCAAACTGTGGTACAATCCTATCATCAGGGGGGTGAGACGATGCAAAATCAGGCTTCTTTGCAGGAGACAAAACAGCACGGTGCAGTGCGGTTTCCGTTCAATTTGTATCCCTGCACCATTCCGGGGGATTTTCAGCAGGTGGCACTGCACTGGCACGAGAGCATGGAGCTGGTCTTTGTCAAGCAGGGCATGGGGCTGGTACAGGTGGGCGTGGTGACCTACCCGGCCTACCGGGGGGATATCTTTATTTTTGCCCCAGGCACGCTCCACGCGCTGCGGCAGGCAGAGGGACAGCGCATGGAATACGAAAATATCATCTTTGAGCCGGAGTTGCTGGGCGGCGCAGAGGACCTTTGCGCCGAAAAATATCTGCTGCCGCTGCAAAGCGGGCGGCTTTCGCTGCCGGTGCGTCTGACCCCGAACGATTTGTGCTATCTGCAAGCCGCCGCCTGCCTGCGGGAGCTGGAGGATGCCAACCGCGCCAAGCGCCCCGGCTATGAGCTGCTGGTAAAAGGGGCGCTGCTGCGCTTTCTTGCCCTGCTCATTGCGCAGGGCAGGCAGCAGCTTCCCGCCGAAACCGCCGACACCCAGCGGCTGAAAGCGGTGCTGCAATGGCTCTCCGCCCATTATGCCGAGCCGCTCCGGGTAGCCGATGCCGCCGGGGTCTGCTCCTTCAGCGCCAGCCATTTTATGCGCTGGTTCCGGCAGATGACCGGGCAGAGCTTTATTGCCTTTCTGAACGAGTATCGGCTGAACACCGCCGCCGAGGCGCTGCGAACCACCGATGAGACCGTGCTGACCATCGCCTCCCGGTGCGGGTTTGAGAATCTTTCCTATTTTAACCGGGCGTTCAAGGCGCATTTTGGCATGACCCCGCGGGAGTACCGAAAAAAATAAGCAAAGCGCTTGACAGCTGCGGCTGTATGGCGTATGATGTGGGCAGCGGCTTTTCTCGGAGTGAAAAGTTAGTCAATTCTAACTATCATTTTATAAGATATTCCTGAAAGAAGGTATAAAAATGATCCAGACGACCGTAGAAGTAGGCGGCATGGCGTGTTCCATGTGCGAAGCCCATATCAATGACACCGTGCGCAATGCATTTCCTGTGGATAAAGTCTCGTCCTCCCACGCCAAGGGCAAGACCGTGATCCTTTCCAAGGAGCCGCTGGACGAAAACGCGCTCCGCGCCGCCATTGAAGCCACCGGGTACCATGTGGGCACCATCCACAGCGCACCGTATGAAAAGAAGGGGCTGTTCTCCTTTTTCAAAAAGTGATATGTCCCCCGCCGTGTTCAGCCGTATCGACAAAAATAAGGCGCAATACTGATCTCTACCAACCATTCTTCTTTTCACCTCTTTTTTGTTTTCCACCCACAGAGAAACACCCCCGGCAGCCGCAATGGCCGCCGGGGGTGTTTCTGTATCTTTAGATTTGCACTCGGCTTTAGTGGACAAAGCCCACGAACACCGGGCAGAGCACGGCGGTCAGCACACCGGCTACGGCAATGGAAAGGCCGCTCATGGCACCTTCCACATCACCCATCTGCAGCGCCTTGCTGGTGCCCACGGCATGGGCTGCCGTGCCGATGCCCACGCCCTTGGCGATGGGGTCGGTGATGTGGAACAGCTTGCACACGGTCTCGGCCAGCAGTGCACCCACGATGCCGGTCACGATGACGATGGCACCGGTCAGGGCGGCAATGCCGCCCAGCTCAGCGGCCACATCCATGCTGATGGCGGTGGTCACGGACTTCGGCAGCAGAGTAGCGTACTGCTCCTGGGTCAGATCCATTGCCAGCGCCAGTGCAAAGGCGCTGCCCAGACTGACCAGCGTACCCACCGAGATGCCTGCGATGATGGCGGGCGCATTCTCCTTGAGCAGATCCAGCTTTTCATACAGCGGGATGGCCAGCGCCACCGTGGCGGGCAGCAGCAGATAGCTTACCGGCGCGGCGCTGGTCTTGTAGTCCCCGTAGGGGATATTGCACACCGACAGAAAAATGATGACAAAAATACTGCCCAGCAGCAGCGGGTTAAAGATGGCCTTGCCGGTCACCCGGTTGATGAGCACACCCAGCCCAAAGGCTGCCAGCGTAAGCAGCACGCCCCATGCCACAGAGCCGGTCAGAAAGTCGTTCAGCAGCTCAGTCATGGTCGGCCTCCTCTTTTTTATTGCGGGCGGTCAGCGCCTGCGTGGTGCGGCCTGCGGCCGCCATTACCAGCACCGTCACCGGCAGAATGGCGATCAGGATGGGCAGCAGCAGCTGTCCCATCTCTGCCCACAGCTCCATGATGCCCGCAGCGGCGGGCACGAACAGCAGCGGAAAAATACCGGTCAGGTAGGTGCCGGTTTCCTTGACCTGCTCCAGCTTTACAACACCGGCGGTCAAAGCTGCCAGCAGCAGCACCAAGCCGTACACACTGGCAGGCACCGGCAGCGGCAGCACCGCGTGCAGCACCTCGCCCAGAAAACAGAACGCAAGAATGCGCCCGAACTGAAAAATATACTTCGTGTCAGAACTCCCCTTTCTGGTCTTATGGTCTTATAACGAACAGACAACGGGCTTTTTGCCCGGAATTTTCTGTCTCACACAAAGTAAAAGTATACCGCGGACTGCCCGCTCCATCAACCGTAAATCTTGCCAAGAAGTTCTGCACCTTTTGCGCAGAACTGTACAAAAAAACGCACCGGGCCAAGGCCGGTGCGCAGAATCAATTATTCCTGATAGGTAAAATGACAGTGTGGGTAATTCGAGCACCCCCAGAAGGTTTGCCCTGCGTGATTCCCTCGTTGAGCTACCCTCATAACGAGCTGTCCGCCGCATCGCGGACAAGTCCAAGTTCCATCCGCTTGAACGACTGGATATTGCTTTGCCTGAACGTCTCTTATATGGGCGTCTTTTTGCCAGCCGCTTGCTTCTGTGAAATTCACAAGTATTGCATAAAGTGCATCCATTTTCTCATCTGATAGCTGAGTGCCTGTACACCGAGCATTATACTCAATATCCCTTCGGAGATATAGGGCATAGGTCACATGATGCATTCCGCTTGTGAGCTGAATGTTCTTTAGTTCACAATTGTTTCCAAATACTACATAGGAATAGTATGGGACAGTATCATCCTTCAGCAGTTCCATCAATGCGCAAATATGCGTCTCATTCTGCCGGAGAGGGTTATAAAAGGAGTACTTTTGCGTTGTATGAAATTTTCCCCTCAGACATTGCGTCCAATGTTCTTGCTCTTCATTGCCGAAAATCCAGCCACTGTAATTTTTGGATTCGATTACATAAAGTCCGGACTCGTGCAGAAAGACCATGTCAATCTCAGTTGTTCCTTTTTGGCCTACCGGGATATAACAATTCGGTAAAAGAGCTTTACGACCGTGGACTTTGTTCAGGGCTTTATAAATAATGTTTTCTCCAGCGTCTCCCCGTTCCTCCGGGCTACGAAAATCCCATCGAAATTGCTCAAACACGATAATGTCCTCAAATCACATAATCGTTGCCGGCCTGATCCGGCAGGGCAAGGTCTGCCAGTGTGATCTTGCCAAAATAGTCCGAGATCAGATCGTTGAGCCCCTTCCACATCTCGTAGGTGCGGCAGTTGGCCATCCGGGCGCAGGCAGAAGCCCCGGGGGTCAGGCAGCTTACCGGGGCAAGGCTGCCCTCGGTGAGCATCAAAATCTCGCTTACCGTGTACTGATCCGGGCTGCGGGTCAGCCGGTAGCCGCCGCCCTTGCCGCGCAGCCCCTCCAGAAAGCCGTTCTGCACCAGTACCTTGAGGATGTTCTCCAGATACTTTTCCGAGATCTCCTGCCGGGCGGCAACTTCCTTTAAGGGAACATATTTTTCAGACTGATGCTCCGCGAGGTCGATCATCACCCGCAGCGCATAGCGTCCTTTGGTCGAAACGATCATGATCCGTACTTCCTTCCGGTCAAAATTTATTATAACCCATTATACAACAGGGTAAGTCACTTTTCAATCCTACTTTTTTCAAAAAACCCCTTGACAAGCAGGGAAAACAGGGCTATAATGCCATCAAACCCACAAACGATGTTGGTTGAAAGGTTTAGAGGGAATCACAGCCGGGCACCCCGGCACAAGACAGGGCCATACGCCCCGTAACGATATCAGAAAGAGGGACAAGTATTATGAGCAAGATCTATACCGCCGCAGATCAGTTGATCGGTCACACCCCGCTGCTGGAGCTCAGCCATATTGAGAAGGAAGAGCAGCTGCCCGCCCACGTTATTGCCAAGCTGGAGTACTTCAACCCCGCTGGTTCTGTGAAAGACCGCATTGCGAAAAAGATGATCGACGACGCCGAGACCAAGGGTCTGCTGAAGGAAGGCTCCGTCATCATTGAGCCCACCTCCGGCAACACCGGCATCGGTCTGGCTGCTGTGGCAGCTGCCAAGGGCTACCGCATCATCATCGTGATGCCCGAGACCATGAGCGTGGAGCGCCGCCAGCTGATGAAGGCTTACGGTGCCGAGCTGGTGCTGAGCGAGGGTGCCAAGGGCATGAAGGGTGCCATTGCCAAGGCCGATGAGCTGGCAAAGGAGATCCCCAATTCCTTCATCCCCGGCCAGTTCGTGAACCCCGCCAACCCGCAGGCACACATCGAGACCACCGGCCCCGAGATCTGGGAGGATACCGATGGTAAGGTAGATATCTTTGTGGCAGGCGTTGGCACCGGCGGCACCGTGACCGGCGTTGGCAAGTACCTCAAGAGCAAGAATCCCGATGTCAAGGTGGTGGCTGTTGAGCCTGCTTCCTCCCCTGTGCTGAGCAAGGGCACTGCCGGTGCACATAAGATCCAGGGCATCGGCGCAGGCTTTGTGCCGGACGTGCTGGACACCACCGTCTATGACGAGATCATCGCCGTGGAGAACGACGACGCCTTTGCCACCGGCCGTCTGATCGGCCACAAGGAGGGCGTGCTGGTGGGCATCTCCTCCGGTGCTGCCGTCTGGGCTGCTATCCAGTTGGCAAAGCGCCCGGAGAACGCCGGCAAGAACATCGTTGTCCTGCTGCCCGATACCGGCGACCGCTACCTGTCCACCCCGCTGTTTGCTGAATAATCCCCAAAAAACTCTCCTCTCCCGCTCTGCACCCCGCAGGGCGGGAGTTTTTGTTTGGGGACAAGACTATTTGAAATGGCTTCCGCTGCGCTCTAGCCATATTCAGCGGAAGAATTATTTGATATTTCGCGTTTGGAGCGACCGCGTTTGCGGAGCGTAGCGTAGCAATGAAAGCCCCAGTGGGGCTTTTAAGCGGCAGAGCGGTCTGCGTTAGCAGATGGAGGGGCTTTGCCCCGACAAGCTCCGCAGACTTTCCTGAAACCCGAAATATCAAATGATTTTCCGCTGAAAATGCCCAAAGCGCACGCGGCGGGCATTCTAAATCGTCTCGCCCGGTGGAAAGCGCATTTTTTGCGCGTTCCTGCCGTCAGGTTTGTCTGGACTTCCCCTTGAAACTGTGCTAGAATAAACGAAATCACAATACCCGTGGGGGAGTAGCAGGCGCTTTGCAGAGCGCAGCAAGTCAACATAATGACTGTTTCGGTCTGGCTTGCTTTCATTTGCGAGACTCATGTGTTTTGGTGCGTGTTTGATGCGCCCGTGCACATGGAGTGGATCTCAAAAAATCACCCGGTCCCGGACGTACAACGCGCCCGGGGCCGGGTTTTGTTTTTGCTTGGAATACGGTCAACAAACAGGAGGCAGACAGAATGGAATGGAGTTTTGTGTTTTTTCTCAACAGCGTTTTGCTGGGCGTGGGGCTTGCGATGGATGCGTTTTCGGTGTCCATGGCAAACGGCCTGCACGACCCTAAAATGAACAAGGGCACCATGTGCAAAATTGCGGGCACTTTCGGCATTTTTCAGGCCGCAATGCCTATGATCGGCTGGGTGTGCGTGCATACCATCGTGGAGCTGTTTGCGTCCTTTGAGACCCTGATCCCGTGGATCGCGCTGGCACTGCTGGGCTACATCGGCGGCAAGATGCTGCTGGACGGCATCCGGGGCGAGGAAGCCGAGGAGGCGGCGCAGCTCAGCGCCGGAGCACTGTTCATGCAGGGCGTGGCTACCAGCATTGACGCCCTTTCGGTGGGCTTTACCATCTCGGAATACGGCTGGCTGATGGCGCTCACCGCTGCCATCATCATTGCGGTGGTCACCTTCTTCATCTGCATGGCAGGCTTGCGCATCGGCAAAAAGTTCGGCACACAGCTTTCCGGCAAGGCAAGTATTCTGGGCGGTGTCATCCTCATCGGCATCGGGCTGGAAATCTTCATCACCGGGGTGTTCTGAATATCAAAAGCCCGGAGCGTCTGCGGACACTCCGGGCTTTTGCCTGTGATGGATACCCCTTTATAATTACTTCCGTGAAAAAGCGAAATGGGAAAATCCGCAGATTTTCCCATTTCGCAAATAAAAATAATTTTTCCACTGAAGATGCCCAAAGCAGCGCGGAGGGCATTTTAAATCGTCTTTGTTCCCCGTGGAACAATTTGACTTATTTCACGTTTTCCGGCTCAAAAAAGTCGGCGTATTCCTTGGTCAGCTTGCTGCCAAGGCGGCGGATGCCGCCGTACAGGTGGCGCTCCACCAGCGGCTCAAAGGCGGCAAGGTCGCACCGCTCGATGGCGTTCAGCAGGTTGCGGTGGTCTGCGATCACCTCGTCCAGCCCGCCGGTGGTCATGGTGTCCAGCATACGGAACCGGCTGTAATCGGCGTGGGCATTCTGTAAGGTGCTCCACAGGTACATCTTGTCCATAGCGGCAAACCATGTTTCGTGCAGGCGGCAGTCCATCTCGTACAGCTTGTTGAAGTCCGGGTTTTCGGCGCGGGCCAGCGCTTCGTAGGCGTCCACCCGCGCACGGATCTGCGCCCGCTGCGCCGGGGTGGCGTTGGGGGCAAAGTCCCGCAGGATACGCCCCTCCACGGCGGTGCGCTCGTAGATCAGCTCGTCCACGATGCGCCGGTTCAGCCGGGTGACAGTGGTACCCTTGTAGGGCACGATGCGCACCAGCCCGTTTTCCTGCAATTTTTGCAGCACCACCCGGATCAGGGAGCGCGGCGCACCGAACCGGGCGCACAGCGGGTTCTCGCTCAGTGAAGAGCCGGGACGGATGGTCAGATCGATGATCTCCCGCTCCAGCACGGCGTAAATTTCGGCATCAGTCTTGTATTGCTGTTCCATATCACTCACCTAATTCCAAAAACTCCTTCCACGGTGCGGCGGCGGGCAGGGGCAGAGAAAAGGCCATGGGCTTGCCGGTGTCCGGGTGCACAAAGCGCAGGCCGCAGCTTTGCAGGGCAATGCTGCCCTTCTGGCGGCTGCCGTATTTGCCATCGCCGTACAGCGGGTGTTTGCGGCTGGCAAACTGTACCCGGATCTGATGGGTGCGCCCGGTGTGCAGGATGATCTCGGCAAGGCTGTTCTCCCCTGCCGTGGCAAGGATGCGGTATTCCAGCACTGCTTCCCGCACCCCCTTGCGGGGACGGCTGACCGGGAACACCCTGCCCTTGCGGCTGTCCTTGAACAGGTAGTCCCGCAGCACTCCGGCGGCGGGCAGCTGCGCGTCCGGCGCACCGGCAATGATCGCGCGGTACTGCTTGACGAACTGCGGCGCGGCGGCTTTGCCCTCGGCGCGGCCATCCTGCACGGCGTAGGCGTCCTGACTTTGGGTCACCTGACGGCTCAGTGCGGCGGCAGCCGCCGGGGTGCGGGCATAGACCATCAACCCGGACACACCGGTGTCCAACCGGTGCACCACCCCCACAAAGGCATCAGGCGCGTTCCAGTGCGCCCGCAGGGCGGCGGGCACGCCCTCCTCGCTGGAAAGCCCGGCAGGCTTGTCCAGCACCACAAGGGCGGCGTCCTCGTATAAGATCACAGCTTGCCCTCGGCCAGCAGAGCCTTCAGCTTCAGGATGCCCGCAATGGTCTTGCCGTCTTTAATTTCGCCGCTCATGACCATCTGATACGCCTTTTCCAGCGGCACCCGGTCGGGGGTCAAAAACTCGTCCGCATCAAGGTGCATCTTGGTCTTGTGCAGACCGGTGGCCACCCAAGTATAGATGACCTCGGTATCGTAGCCCACGGTGGGGTAGAATTCGCCCAGCGAGATGTAGTTGTCGGCGGTCAGGCCGCACTCCTCTTCCAGCTCCCGCTTGGCGGCTGCAAAGGGGTCCTCGCCCTTTTCCAGCTTACCGGCGGGCAGCTCCCACAGCTGCTGCTGCATGGCATAGCGGAACTGCCGCACCATGCAGATGGTGCCGTCTGCAAAATAAGGCAGGATGCAGGCACCGCCGTGGTGATGCACCACCTCGCGGGTAGCGGTCTTGCCGTTTTCCAGCAGTGCGGTGTCCTTGGTCAGGGTGATGACCCGCCCCTCGAACAGGGTCTCGCTGGAGAGAGTTTTTTCAAAGTGTACGGTATCGTTCATTTGTTTTACGCCCCTTTTCCGGCGCTGCGCCGGTTTTATGCTCTCAGTTTACGGCAAAGTGCGGTTTGTTGTCAATAAAGATATGATAAATACAAGAGGAGAGGGAACCCCTCTTGCGAAAAAAATCACAATTTCTGGAAGCGACGGTGGGCAAAAACCGAAAATCTGCATCACTGCTTGCTTTAACGCACTAAAGAAAGTACAAAACCGCTAAAAAATTTCTTAATTTTTGGTGCGTTTGTCGGGCGGTTTGCGTTTACTTTATTGCCGGAATCTGCTATTATAGTATACAAGCAATAGTGCCTTTTATGGGGTTCTCCGGTCCCAGCGGGCATATTGCCCCGCGCAAAAGGTACCAAATTCTGAATAATGGAGGAAGAAAAATGCCTAGAGCAAAGCAAACTATGGATGGCAATACCGCTGCCGCCCATGTAGCGTATGCCTACACGGACGTGGCTGCCATCTACCCCATTACCCCGTCTTCTCCGATGGCTGACTCTGTGGACCAGTGGTCTGCAGCTGGCCAGAAGAACATCTTCGGCAATCAGGTCAAGGTCGTTGAGATGGAGTCCGAGGCCGGCGCCGCTGGTGCTGTCCACGGCTCTCTGGGTGCAGGTGCTGTTACCACCACCTTCACCGCTTCTCAGGGCCTGCTGCTGATGATCCCCAACATGTACAAGATCGCTGCTGAGCAGCTGCCCTGCGTGTTCGATGTTTCTGCACGTACCGTTGCTACCCAGTCCCTGAACATCTTTGGTGATCACAGCGACGTTATGGCTTGCCGCCAGACCGGCTTTGCAATGCTGGTCGAGAGCAGCGTGCAGGAAGTTATGGATCTGTCCCCTGTCGCACATCTGTGCGCCATCGAGGGCAAGGTTCCCTTCCTGAACTTCTTCGATGGCTTCCGTACCTCTCACGAGTACCAGAAGATCGAGAAGTGGGACTACGCTGATCTGAAGGAAATGTGCAACATGGAGGCTGTTGAGGAGTTCCGCAAGAAGGCTCTGAACCCCGAAAGCCCCAAGATGCGCGGTTCCCACGAGAACGGCGACGTGTTCTTCCAGCACCGCGAGGCCTGCAACAGCGTTTACAACGCTCTGCCGGCTGTTGTTGAGAAGTACATGGCTAAGATCAACGCAAAGCTGGGCACCAACTACGATCTGTTCAACTACTACGGCGCAGCCGATGCTGACCGTGTGATCGTGGCTATGGGTTCCATCTGCGACGTTGCTGACGAGGTCATCGACTACCTGAACGCCAAGGGCGAGAAGGTCGGTATCATCAAGGTCCGCCTGTACCGTCCTTGGGTGTCCTCCGCTCTGCTGAAGGTCCTGCCCAAGACCGCCAAGAAGGTGGCTGTGCTGGACCGCACCAAGGAGCCCGGCTCTCTGGGCGAGCCCCTGTATCTGGATGTTGCCGCTACCCTGCGTGAGGCTGGCCTGAACGATGTCGTTCTGACCGGCGGCCGCTACGGTCTGGGCAGCAAGGACACTCCCCCGTCCTCCATCTTCGCTCTGTACAAGGAGCTGGAGAAGGATCAGCCGAAGGAGCGTTTCACTCTGGGTATCACCGATGACGTCACCTTCCTGTCCCTGCCCGAGGTCAAGCCCGCTCCCATCACCGCAGCTGCTGGCACCAAGGAGTGCAAGTTCTGGGGCCTGGGCGGCGACGGCACCGTGGGCGCCAACAAGAACTCCATCAAGATCATCGGCGACCACACCGACAAGTACGTCCAGGCCTACTTCCAGTACG